>Ga0115011_10000310_pt1 | contig 41833 bp, 22 predicted proteins | sample TroAtlMetagenome_2_FD_88705 | JGI IMG/M metagenome (GOLD analysis project Ga0115011, IMG submission 88705) | Marine eukaryotic phytoplankton communities from Atlantic Ocean - Tropical Atlantic ANT8 Metagenome | ecosystem: Environmental > Aquatic > Marine > Oceanic | place: Tropical Atlantic... | reverse complement strand
TTTCAGGTTGTCGCGGTATAATTCCACTGGACACAGAAGAGGCTCTATACGCGGAGTCCAAGTTGCAGAATAACTGTATAGGTGCTCGAAGGTGGTCTAATCGAGTACGCCTTTATCAGGGCTATGCATATAGGGTGGATTATCTTGGAGAAAGAGCCACCATGTGGCTGATCCGTGATCCTTCTGCTTCATGTGGGTTCACCGTAGATCAGCTTAGTGGAAGCAGTAACAAGACTATTAGCTCATATACTAAGCACTATATCTATAAGTGGATCAAGAATCATAATGCTTGGGCTGATTATAGATTAGGAAAGATCGGTAAACCCTTGGGGGAGGAGGTTACTGGTCCAACTACTGAGTGGTTTGATCGCTCATAATCACAATATATCCAGCCCCAAAGACCACCGAACTCCGTATGAAGGACATCTAAACAACAAGACCCAGAGAGACCACCATGACCAATACCTTCATTTTTGTCCGACACGGCTCAGCAGATAAGTTCAAGAACCACAGTGGCAAGACTGTAGACCGAGGCCTCACCAAAGTCGGTGTAGGGGAGGCCAAGTCTGCCGGGGAGTGGCTGCAATCCTTGGGAATTACCCCCGATCTGATCGTACATACAACCACTCCTAGAACTATTGAAACAGCAGAGATCATATCGGAGCTATACGGAGGCTTGATCCCTACATTGAAATCCAAGTCAGGGTTTAGAAGCCTTGGAGGACTCCACAAAAAGCTCCAGCAGTGGACTATTAACCACCCCTCAAAAATCGTCCTTTTTTGTGGTCACCACTCATCACAACAGGCCCTCACAAGCGCACTAAAGTTAGGCTTGTCAAAAGAGGAGAGGGGTGTGGTGGTTGTTGGTCTGCCAACAGGGGAGTGCCAGACGTTTGCGGCGGTTTCGTCCCACTAGCCCCTAATCCAGATACCCCAGTGCCCGCAGCGCCTCCGACACCTCAGCGTCCACCGCGTCGATCTCTAGCTCGTTACCTCTAGGGGCAGGTGATGACGCGAAGTTTAGAGTCACAGCCCTCCCTCCGATTCTCCCTCTCAGGATGATGTGGGAGATCCCATCTGGACGAACTGAGCCCGCTAGGCCGTCCCTAGCTGATATCGTCTGAGCCTCAGCTCCCGAGACAACACTCATGGTAAGCCCTTCGAAGTCGGCAGCGTCACCATTTGGCTCTAAAAAGAGCTCTCTAGAGCCTTTGGTGCCAGCCCTGTATGTGAGTAAAACCCTAGTCGGTAAGATCTCTTCTGTTCCTTCTGCGTTAACTGTCGCTCTACCCTCTACAACCTCTACACCCATGTTCCCTCGTCCTAGAGGGTCTCCACCAAGCCAGGCAGCCCTAAAGCCAGCGGGATGGGTAAATTCAACTACTAGATCTTGGGTAGGGGTCTGCCTTGCGGAACCCGAGCTCAAGCGCCATACAATCTCGCTCCTTCGACCGAGCGCATCACCGAAGCTAGCCCTAAGTGATGAAAGGTCGGAAGAGTTTCTCAAGTTTCGCTCTTCACCAAGGTCACCGTCTAGGTTGTAGACCTCTTCAACACCAGCGTGAGATGTCCATTTCATGTCTCCTGTAAGCACTCCCCATCTCTCAGTTCCATATAGGGGCCTACCAAAGGCCTGATCGCGCCCCCTAAACCAATCAATACTGTCAGTGTCCCCGTTAGTACTAGAGACCACACTCCGTCCAGTCATCTCTACATCGCTATCGATACTGCCGAGTTCAAGGGTTGTTGGTGTGACGTCCAGTAGAGATACAGGCCAATCAAAAACACCTGGTTCTACATTGGGCCCCTTGACTATAAAAGGCACCCTAAGGAGTTCATCGTAGAGCGAGTGACCGTGTTCGAATTCGTCGTGATCCCAGAACTCCTCACCGTGATCCGCGAACAATACTACAGAGGTGTCCTCACCCAGTTCCTCAAACAGATCGGCTAGGGTGTCGTCTAGGTATCGCATATTTTGGTCGTACCTGGCAATAAGCCACTCTCTAACCTCGTCTAGGTTGTTGTTTGCGGCCCTCAATATTGGGTTCCTTGTTGAGTTACTTTGAAGACCTTCGGGGGTGTCACCAGCCCATAGGTTTCTGTATGCCCTAGGCTCAGTATACGGGAGGTGCATGTCCATTAGGTGTAACATTACGAGTGAGTCTCGGTCTTCGTGGCGCTCTAGGAATTCCTCTACCTTATCGACCTGAACTCCACCCTCTGGCCAATTCACTACGTTGTAGGTTGACCAGCCATGGCTCATGTCAAAGTTTGCGGAGAGGTATATGTTTCCCACGAACGCACCTGTTGCCCAGCCCGCCGCTGCAAATTGCTCGGCTACATTCTCACTGCGCTCCCAATCCTCGGGCTGGTTACCGCTAAAAGCGCTCCGAGAAGACGGGAGGGTCCATGGCGCCACAGAGCGACCGTTTGTAAATACTGCCGCGCCCTCCGCCCAATCATTTAGCCTAGGCGTAGTGTCGCGCTCATAGCCGTAGATTCCCATATGGTCTGGCCTGAGGGTGTCGATAAAGACCATTACGACCCGCTTTGGATCTGAAACGGGAGTGTATAGGGTCGGCTCGGCTAGGAAAACGTAGTCGAGATATGGATCGTCACCGCAACTGGTCACGAAGCTTACCGAGACTCGCTGGCCCGACCACTGTGAAAGATCCACTCTTATAGTCTCCCATTCGCCTACCTCTAGCTCTTTGGAGTCCACTGTAGTAGCTGTGCCGTTGGCCTCTATCTCTATTGAAATGATAGCCCCAGTTGATTGAGATCCCCCGTTTGCCTCAGGCGGTAAGACCACTCCGTCGAAGTCTAGCACACCGTTGTTAGGGACGTTGACCTCCCAGGTGGCGCTAGAAGGCGCGGGTAGGAACAGCCCTGTTCTAGTGTCCTCCCCCAGTTGAATAGATCTGGCTACGAAAGTTTCAGGGGATAACCCTGACTCCCCTAAGTTGAGTGACGCGTCACGTTCGTTAGCTCGTGGATAAATCAGCTCAAAATCGCCCGCAACAGGCTCACCGTCATCAGTCCTTATCTGAAGAGTGTGGGCGGTAAAATCCCATGAATTCGCGATAGCATCGCCGCGACGCCCGTCACCGAAAGCGATCCTCTCTCCCCCACGAAACATTTTCATTCCGCTAGGTGCTTTTGAGAAGAATAGGTTTCGCGGCCTTACTGGGATTGGTGTCTCCCAGACCTGAATACCCTCTATCGTCCTAACTAGGTGAAAGGGGCCATTAATTGGAAGCCTCCTGTCTATAGACACGGGCGCTTCACGAACAGTCTCTGGAATATCTATAGAGGCAGCTTGGTTGGCTATCCTGCTGAAAGCTACAGGCTCTCCAGCTTGATCTTGGGTAACCTCTACCACACCGCTTCCGCCAGAACAGGCGACAAGAAGAGTAGTGATATTGAACATGTTTAGCTCTCTAAGCTATTTTTTTGCTTAGCTACGTCGTCTTCTGATCATCGCTGCGAATGCCAAGAGTAGACCAGCGAATCCTGCGGTGTTGTTGCCTGTTGTAGAGCAACCGCCAGCTGTATTCGCTGCAGCACTAATCTCTAGTCCCGCCAAAGCAGAGCCAGCAGGTCCACCGATATCTAGCTCAACCCAGTAATCACCTTCGGTCTCAAATCGGATTTTTGGAGACCATGCTCCTATTGACTGAAGTAGTTCTCCACCTTGTTTGTCGTAGACGTTCCATGAGATCTCATCAACGCAGCCATATGTACTAACATCTGTCTCATTGACCATCTGATAGACTACTCCATCATCGCCCTCAACTGGCTCGGCATAGAACAGCGGGTCGGGCACATCGCATATTAAGATGTATGCGAGTTCTCTGTGCTCAAAGTCCCACTCACCACAAGTGTCAGATAGTCCAGTCAACTTTGCGTTGACTGTGAACTGACCTTGGCTGTTGTAAGTGTGGCACGGCTCCAGTTCACTCGAAGTGCAGTCGTCATTGTTGTCACCGTCACAGTCGCCGAAGTTCCACTCAGCTTCTGTGATGTTGTCTTCGGTAACTAGATCGAAGCATACCTGAAGTCCTACCGCTCCAAAGCGTGGTGACTCAGTTGTAAATGACGCATATGGGCCGTAAAGAGCGGTCATTCCACCAACGTCGTCTGAGTTAATGCTAGCTCTTGATGTGTCACACGGACCACCTGTCCAGAACATTGTGGCGTTCAATAGAGTACCGTCGTTACAGAGGTCCTCCTGCTCACAAGAGTGACCCATTCCCCAGAGGTGTCCTACCTCGTGAGTCGCTGTAGATTCGATAGCCATCTCACCACCGACACAGCCAGCCTCAATGTCTTCAGTTGTACCCCAGTCAATGTTGTTATTAAAGACTATGTCGGCGTCTAGCATTGTGTAGATGAACTCACCAGCTACCTGCTTGACGAGGATGTTCGCACCTCGAGGCTGCATGAACCCGTTTACACCAGAACCAGCGTCATCACCAGGATCGTCGAAGTATACCTTGTTGATACCGTCGTTTGTAGGGCCCTCGTGACCAGGCACAAGCCCACCGTACTCGTATGATATAGCAGCACATTCAGCGCCTTCAGATGGTATTGAGTCGGGGAGTAGCTCGTCGCACTCTTCCGTCCAATGCCAGTTGCAGTAAGACTGAATCATAACCTCTTCTTGGTAGTAGAGGCCTGTTGTTGCGTCAGGTGTCTGAGGAAGTGAGTCTTCTAGGTAATCGCTTACGTAGAATGTGAGGGGAAGGCTGTCGACATCCCACATGTACCCAGTGAAACCAAAGCCAAAGGCGGATGATGGTGCGGCCAGCATTAGTGCGATTATTCCAGTACGTTTCATTATTGTACCCCCTCCACCTGAGTGTTGATTCTCAATAGGCGCTCCATAGAGGTGCCTGGTATTGGCTGTCCGTCCCAGCCGTCGGCGACTCGGCCAATGACGTGGTCAACAAGCTCAGTTGCGAAAACCCTGTTCTCTATCCTTGGGTGCGGGATGAACCTGTGATCGTAGACTCGATCTTGTGTCACATTGTAGCGCACCAACATCTCGCGACCGCTGTCTGGATCTATCCTTACAGTGAACTTTCCTTGGAACCAGCCAACTAAGCTGTTTCGTCCATTTCCTAATTCCTCGATAAAGAAGTAGGCCTCTTCTCCTACTGAGAATCGTGGGGCATATGTGATAATAGAACGTTGGTTGCCGTATACTCCACCCATTTGATCAACTATAATGGCCTGAGTCTCTTCACCTTTAAGGACAGTAGAGACCTCAACTTGTGCTCGAGTCCATATGTTTCCACGATCATCAAGTTCGGAGAAGACCTGAGTGACGACCCCACGAACCACCAAATCAGAAGCATCTGTCATCTGATCAACCGAAAGTTCGGTTAGGCTTGTAGCGTTAGCTTTGCCGCCTAACAGGCCCACTAAGAGCATGAGTGGTATAAAAAATAGTTTGCGAAAAGCCATGATTTTTCCTCTTTTGGGGAGTCTAAGGCGAAAGGTGAAGACGTACTAATCGCCTTCATTTGTGCAAGTTAGATACTCTCTGTAACACCCAATCGTCAAGCATTGATCGTTAGGATCACACAATGTGTTTGCGAGCGCTTAACAAATTGGCCCAAAAAAAATCTCTATCTCATTTCTGTTGTTTTTATTTTTTCAGACAAACAACGCCCCTTGCAAACGGTTAGCTCCAATTATTATGCAAAAGGCTTGTCACTCATTGGTTAGATCGCGATCCAATGGCTTGACGGATGGCCTGAATCTGCGTATTTTCCCGAACGATAATCCCTATGTTTGGGGGTTAAGATCGATTTTTATCTATCTTTTTGTGGTTTGTTTCTAACACAAGGAATGCTCGATGCACCGTCTTCGACCCCTTCAGGCCCTGTTTGCTGTCTTGGTAATGCTCTTTACTTTGAGTTCTACTCCAGCAATCGCTGACACAACTGGTACAATTAAAGGAACCGTTTTTGACGACGGTGGACTTGAGATACCAGGGGTTTCATTAACAGTCTCATCACCGTCACTAATCGGTGGAGCCCAGCAACAGGTCACGGGTCTTGATGGTCGGTTCATCTTTCCTATGCTCCCGCCAGGTATGTATAATCTAATAGTAGAGAAGCCAGGCTTTGCGACTGTAGAGCATACAAACCTCCAAGTGCTGATCGGACGTAACGTCACCTTATCCATTGAGATGGCGCTCCAGACTACAGAAGAGGAGATCATAGTTGTCGACAGCCGGCCTACTCTAGATACTGAACAGACCGCCCGTGGAGAGGTGCTTTCAAAGGACTTCTTAGAACGCATCCCTGCAGGCCGCTCTTACCAGAGCGTAGTACAGTCAGCAGCTGGTGTAACTGGTGGCGGTAACCCAAACATGGGTGGTGCTTCTTATAACGAGAACACATACATGTTGGATGGTGTTGTAATCACTGACCCAGTAACAGGAACCTTCTCGGTAAACTTCAACTTCGACGCCATTGAGCAGATCGAGGTTCTAACTGGAGCGTTCGACGCTGAGTACGGTCAGAACCTTGGTGGTCAAATCAACATCGTTACTGAGACTGGTGGAAACACCCTAGAATTCCAAACTAACGCCTGGTACGACACTGCTAACTGGTCTCCACGACTAGATGCACGGTACGCTGCAGATGGCGCTGAGTTGGCCCCAACAGGTTTCGACTCATACTACTCAACCTTGCAGATAAGCTCAAAGGTCTCAGGCCCCATCGTTAGAGACAAGGCTTGGTTTATCGTCTCTTATGAGATGGCTCGCTCTCTTATCGCTAACGTTGGTGTTGACCTTCCTCGTGATTATGAGGGACATTACCTATTGGCTAAGGTCACAACCCAGCCTACAGCGGCACACCGTTTTACAGCGATGCTCCAGTCTGACCCAACTACCATCGATAACATCAAGCAGAGTGATCGCTTTGTGGAGCCAGAGGCCCAGATGCGTCAAGCACAGGGTGGTTTCGTTCTCTCTGGTCAGTGGGACTGGTTCTATTCTCCAGAGATATTTGCTGAGACAAAGGCAACTATTCAGAAGTCTTATATTGAGGCCTCTGGGGTACCATGTACTCAAGATGACACTCTGGCATACCACCCATGTGAGCAAGACGAAGTCGAGAATTATATCGACTATGAGACCCCAGGGCGTCTAGGTCTCTCAAATGCGTTCGATTCAGAGAATGCCTATTATTATCAGTTTGATGATCGTTGGAGAATCCGATTCGAGACAAAAGCGTCGATGCTTCAGCGCGAGTTCTTTGGGTACCATGACCTAAAGGCAGGAATTGAGTATGACTGGCTTACCTGGGATTGGGTCGTGGGTTATCCAGGAAACCTATACTTTGTAGACATAAACGACATCCCGTACGATCCAGATACATTTGAGAACTACTACTGGATTGAGTCAACAGCACCATTCAACAATATCCAGGGCGGGTGGCACGTAGGTGCGTTCCTTCAGGATGTTTATAAGCCAGTTGATAACCTTACGTTCCGTTACGGACTTCGTTGGGATCGCTCAGTAATGAGCGCTGATACGGGTCAGAAGGTTGTAGATGTAAGTGTCTTAGGCCCTCGTTTTTACATGGCTTGGGATCCATGGGGTGATGAGCGCACCGTTATCCGTGGTGGTTACGGTCGTTTCAACAGTATCTCAAACCTAGGTGTTGCGAATGACCTCTCCCAATCAGGGTTTGGGTACAAGCTTTATGTTGGTGAGTTGTTCGATAACTTTACTAGTTCTTCCGTACAAGAGGCTGATCAGGTCCCACTAGAGAACACAAACCGTGTTGGTGAAAACCTAACAGCCCCTCACTCAGATGAGTTCACGATAGGTGGTGCTCGCGAGTTGTACCAAGATCTAGTTTTCGATGTGAACTTCTCAGCTAAATTTACATCAAATATCTATGTCTTTGATGAGACCAACGTAGTTTGGGACCAAGATGGTTACAGCTTCGTCGGTACATCGAATGGAAACACAGCACAGTACTTGCGTCTAAGGACACCAACAGTATCTCGCCGTGACTATTACCAGACAGACGTCTCTCTGAAGAAGAACTTCTCCGACAGGTGGCAGCTTCTCTCAACATATTCTTATGTTGTCTCTCGAGGTACAATCCAGACTGGGTCCGATTCAGGCTTGGCTATTCCACCTCAATATGAGTTGAAGTATGGAAACCTTCCAACGGATATTCGTCACCAGATAAAGATGTCAGGTTCATACGACTTCCCGAATGACCCATGGACAACTCGTCTTGGTTTCCAGTTCTCTTACTTCTCTGGTTACCCAGTTACCCGTTACTACTACACTGTTGGTTACGGCGGAAACGCTCAGTTGAAAGACAATGTTGGAACATACGCTAGGACTGAGCCTACCTACTACATAGACCTCATGGCTCAGCAGGCCATAGACGTTCGTCGCGGAAAGCTCTGGCTGATAGGCCAGGTCCAGAACGCGATCAACGCTCAACAGGCTGACTCTGTAAACACTGGTATTGGTACACAGAACCGTTGGTTCATCTACTCTCGCCAGAGCCCACTTCAAATAGCCCTCTCACTTAAGTACGAGTACTGATATGCGGACACTTGTTTTATCCCTCGCGGTTGTCGCGATCTCAGGTTGCACATTTGACGAACATCTCCCACAGGTGGATGTTCGTGGAACAGTAGTTCTTCCTCGCGAAGCAGCGGTATACACCGTTGTTGATGAGAAGACTGGTGAAACAGAAGAGGTTGAAGACGTTCGGGCTATAGGCCCAGTTATCCTTGGTGTTTTTCCGAGCATTAGCTCTGATGACTTCGGCTACCCTCACCCAGAGATGGGCCCCATTATTGTAGATGGAACCCCTGGTAACACCTACCCATATGGTGGCGGGACAGTCGGTCGTTACGACTTCGCTTGTTTCTCAGACCTATCATGTAGAATAGTTACAGGCCGCTTCAAGACCTTTGAGGACATCCTTGATTGGTACAATATTGTTCTAGACGATTCTGTTGTGGATGAGTTTGGTCAGGTTGTAGACTCCTCGGAGTACTTTAGAGCATACTGTTACGAGTTGTTTGACTTCACCACAGATCGTGAGCTCTCATTCTTGTCTGAGTATCTAGACTCAGAGGGCAACATAGTCTCTGACCTAGACTTTCAGCAAAACGCTGATGGCGACTACTCTGCAGAGTTTGATCTCTGGCAGGTTACATACGAGCCAGACATGAAGATCTGGGGCTGGATGGATTCGCCTTCAGAGAACTTCACCTTCTCAACATGCGATCTTGATCGTGGCCAGCAGAATGTAGAGTACTCTAACGACTACTACTACGGTGCAAACTTCACCGACCTTATCAACTTCCCAAGTAAGTACATCTATGATGGTGACTTTACTGTTCAGGAGCCATACGTGTTCACTGAGCCAGATGCTGATGCCTTTAGAGCCGCCGCTCTTACCGCCTCAGACGTCAGCGTTCGCATGGACTATTTAGTTGGATCAGAGGATTAAGATTATGACTATATCAAAGGCAATTTTATCTATCTCAGTTGTAGGTTTGACCTTGGCAGCTTGTGATCGCGAGGGCCGCACCTATCTCTCTGAGCCTAACCCAGACTACCCTGGTGTTCAGGAGCTAGGAGAAATGGCGGTCTCAGACCTAACAGATTTCCGGAACTCTCGTGAAGACGTGATCTATTACGGTCGTTTGGGAGCAGCTGAGCCAGGAACTTACGGTGGAGCCACTTTGACCTTCGCTGGTACTGGAGGAGAGGTCTGTGTAATGGTTGACCCAGAGGCTGTGTTCTGGAATGAGTCAGTAAGCGCTCAGTCGCCGACAGAAAACTACGCCTACCAAGATAACTACAAGGACGACGGAGATCTTGACCTAGAGGTAGGGCTTACAGCCTATTACACAGGGTCACCAGGTTACGAGATGGGTGACTTCGCAGCTGTATACGAGGACTCACTTGGGAACGAGGTTCGCCTTGAGTTCAACGAGTGTTACATGGCTGGTTACGGTGGCCTTCCCGATGCACACGGCGGTCGTGGCGCTATAGAGTATTGTACTATTGATACATCCGTTCACCCTGGAAAGAGCTACACTGTCGTGTTGAACACTTTCTCAGTGCCTCTTGATGACGCTATGGTGGACTATGCTTTCGCTATTGTAGAAGGCGCATGTAACGACATCGCTAGCTCTGTAGGCGGACTCACTGAGTGTACAATGCCAGCAGAAGCGAGGGACCCTGACGATATGTCGATACCATATGAGCCTTTTGAGTCTCTTGAGACTGCTTTCTGCAACAACAACCTCTTTGAGTTCTGTACTAACAACCCACAGTTATGTGGAGATGAAGATTAGTTAGTATAGAAAACTGTTTTATCAAGGGCTGACTCGAATGAGAGTCGGCCCTTGTTGTTTTTGGGTGGATATGATCAGTTAGCGATTCGAGCTGATACTGGTGAGCTCCCGCTTACAGAACGAACCCAGAGCCCGCCTTCCGAATCCCATATCAGACTCTCAGTATCGCTTATAGAGCCAGAGCGCCCCTGTTGGTCAGCAAATGCGTCGCCTCTCGATTCATTGCTGTATATGAGCGCCCAGGCCCCACTAGGTCCAGGTAGCAGCTGCTCTATTATGTTTTGCTCGCCCGTAAGGCCAACTGGAGACGGGGTGTAAATAAGGTCGCCGTTGAGGGTCCACCACTTAGTAGCAATCTGATCTATAGCGGTCTCTCCATTCACGCCGACATCATCTTCTTCGGCGGTTGATATCTTGGCTGTAATAATAGATAAGCCCTGGTGATCTTCATGGGTTGATATACCAAATGCTCCCCTTACAGCGCTCCCGGCACCTTGGATAACTCTAGTGCCTCTCGCTGGGAGTCCTGATGTTCCAGACAGAGTATAGAGATCAACCCCCTCCCCATGTCCAAGTAGAAGTCTTAAAGCTCCAGAGTTGTCCACTCCCGACTCAGTCCAAGCTGGTTTTGAGCGCATTCTAGAGACAGAAGAGATTGCTTGGATCTGGCCATTGTGAATCTCTGCGACCCTAACCTCTCCAGTGATACCTGAAGGCGAAGGGATCCAAATGGGTACTAGTAGGTCACCAGAAGGGGTTGTTACCCCACGACTTAGGAACTCAAACTGGGGGTACGGCAATTCAACTATATCCACCCGATTTTGTGACTCTCCGCTGTTTTCTACAAATCCTATGCCTCGTTCGCCGTCTCGCCAATACACATACCTACTTAGTGATTGTGCTGGAAGTGAGCGCGAAAGCTTTGGCTCTACTGCTTCTGTCAGATGGGCTATGTGAGTGTTGAAGCTATCCCCATTGACCTCTTCTCCACTGACTGAGTGCATGTATAGGTCGTACCCCTCTGCTGCTTGATGAAGCCAAGAGGCGTGCAGACCAGTCCTTTCTATTCCCATCACTTCACTAGGGAGGTGGTCAGCCACAGGAGAAGGAGGTGCGATAGAGATCTTCCTAGTGTCGACCTCAAATAGTCCAGCTTCCCCATCGACCTCTATTGAGAGGTTGTAATCCCCTCTACTTAGGCCGTTACCAGACGGGATCTCAATGTCCACAGTCCTCATACCTCTTGGTGGGATGCTCCAATGTCCCATTGGGTCTGTCTCTGGAGGTGTAGTAAACCTAGTCTGTGCCTGACTATTGGAGCCGTGATTATCAGCAGCCTCGAGCTTGAACCTTACTAGCCATGGCCTAGATGATAGATTTGGGAAGTTAGCGGAAGCAGTGCTAGTGTTTCTCGCCGTTATTGTAATTACTATGGGTTGGCCTAATAGGTATTCTCCCCTAAGATCTGCCGAGACCTCAAAAGTTTGTGTTGATACCTCAACTGATTCGCTGGTAGGCTCTGTTCCTTCAAGCTCTGTAGCGGTCCCCTCTTGAGCCAAAGCCGCCGTTATTACAAGAGGAAGAAAAAAGATTTGGAACATTTCCTAGTCTCCAGAGGTGTTGAGGTTGTTTACTAACCATTCTTGAGCTTCTGCTCTTGTGGATAGCTGTCCTGATAGCTGTTTATGTCTTACCGACTTTATCCAGTGACCCATTTCAGGACCCCCTGCAACACCCAGTTCACTCAATATCTGCCCATCTACTAGGCTTGGGAGAGGGCCTCTTTCAATATTTAGTACCTTGGCCCTTGAATACAGTGTCGAGAAGTCGTAACCCTTAGGTAGATCTGACGAAGTGGCTATATACAACGCGATCCCAACCGATATATCGCAATGTTCAGCTAGTGTTCGTAAGGTGGTGTCTAGGTTCTCAAAGTCTGACCTAAGAGTCTTGAGCAGTCCTGTCACAGGTCGCTCGAGCGGTGTTCTGCCATAACGCTTAATTTTGTAATGACTGAGTGCTTTTGCGGCTGTTTCTCCTGAAGATTGTAGGATGGCGCCCCACATGAGCACTAACCTTTGACCATCACTCTCTAGGTGTCGTCTGAGTTTTGACGCCCGAGCCCAATTTTCACTCATCTTTTTTATTGAGCTTTCTGTGGCAAAAGGGATCACTGTAACCATCTGGTTTAGCGCTAGCAGCACCCTTAATGCGACCTGTGGGTGTGGTGATTCGAGCATGATTCGGTGCAGCTCATTAATAATCCGCTCTACAGGAGTCGACGATAAGTCGCAATCCCGACAAATACTCGCCAACGATTCGGTAATTTCGAACTCAAAAATAGAGGCAAACCTTACCACTCGCATAACCCTCAAGGGGTCATCACCAAAAAGCTTGGAGTCGACCTCTCTAAGAATCCCATTGTTGAGATCAGTGACGCCGTCATATGGGTCAACGATCTCCTGAGAGAGGGGGTCTAGCATAATCGCGTTGATTGTAATGTCTCTACGTCTTGCGGCTTCTGTTGGTCCCATGAAAGGATCTGGTTGAACAGATGTGGGTGACGAGTCGCGCCGTGGAAGTGACACGTCTAGAGTTTGACCGTCGATTGTGACCTTGTATACTCCGAAGCTCTTGCCAACAAAATCTACCTTTCCATGTTCGACTAGAACTTTCTCCAGGTCTTCGCTGGTGATGCTGTGAGCCTCTAGATCTATATCTTTGGATAAACGACCAGCTATATTGTCTCTCACCCAACCCCCAACAGCAAACAGTCGCCCACCTGATTGGGAGATCGAACGAGCTAGTTCGGTGACTCGTGATGGAATAGTCATCATTTGTTGGCTCAACTTGAAAGCTAGGGGTTTACCGAGCATACTATAAGGGATACTCTCACTACTCGGTAGCCTATCCATCAAGAGGTGTTCGTGAGCATAATTTTTCCGTTGTTATTTTCTCTCGCTGCAAATGCGCAGCCCCCAGGTGTGGGCGAACCAGCTAGTCTCTTCAGTCTCCCAGCAATTAATGAGGCAACAACAGAGGCGGCAGGCGCACGCATTTCGCTCGCAGAGATCACGGATAACCCTTCGAACAGGAGCAGTATTGTCTTATATTTCTTCTCTAAAGATAGCGGAGGATCAGGTCTGAGAAGCCTCAATTCCGTCTATAATTCTCACAGAAGGGACGGTCTGCAGGTTTTTGGAGTAAGCGTTGACCAAGGAGAGTTGGGAGAGCTGTCTAACTGGATTGAAGGGCAGGGTCTGGAGTTTCCAGTATTACGCGACAATCACCGAGTAGTAGCTGCTAGGTACGGCGTTTCACAATTGCCGATGACATTTGTTATTGATTCTCGTGGTGACCTGTTCGCTGTTGGAGCGCCTAGTGCTAACCAACTCGAGTCCGAGCTCGAGTCCGAGTTGTCAGGGTTGTTGCGGTAGATTTGTCTAAAATAGCGCCATTAATAACCTTGGTCTTCGTTACTCTATTAAGTGGAGTGGCAATAGCTGATGATCCCCCAGGTGGTTGGCCAACACCCTTGTGTGTAGCCGTATCCGTGGTCGATGATGCATCTCTCCCAATGTCTGTCTACCCAAAGACTGTTGAGGGGTTTGATCTGTTTTTTGATGGCAACGATTATTACGATTTATCCAGCCTGTTACCAGACGGAAGCTCTAATGCTGAGATTCTATCCCAACTTGGTGTTAGGTGCGGCGATCGAACAGTCTGTTGGCGTGATGCTGTCGCTGGCCTAGGTCTAGACCTGCTCGTTAGGGTTGAATTGGGTTTCTCTGGGACAAGTGAAATAGCCTACACTCAGATGTTTGTCTCAGATGGCCCCTTGCTGGATGAGCCCATTCAGATGACCCTTCCTAGCGGTGGGGGCGTAGACTTAGTCGCTGCATCTCAGATGTTTAATAGCACAGCAGACTTAATGGTTGAGCTAGAGCCTGCTGCAGCGAGGCTGAGTGTTGATGGAGTTACGCGCAACATTACAAACCAGAGTGTAGTGGAGGTCCCATCTCTAGCGCCAGGTCGCCACCTGGTTCAAGTGGAGGGGCCCAGGATGGATAAGAGGATAGAGGTCGTAACGCTTTTGCCCTCTGGAATTGGTAGATCTGCTCCTATTTTTGAAGAATCTGTTTCTGGTCTTAGGAACACTCAATGGGGCTCTGTGGCGTTACCGATCATACTTTCTATAGGTGTAGGTTCTGTTTATTGGGCGACCTCTCAGAGTGGAATTGCGATCAGATAGCTGTGTTTTACTTAACTCTGTGGTAAGGTATCGATCGCTGTCCCAAGGAGAAAACGAGCCTAATGAGCTTTATAAGAACCACCAATTACATACTACCAGTATGTTTATTTACAGCCTCGTCAGCTTTTGCTGACACTACTGGCACAATATCAGTCACCTCGAATGTTGAAGGTGCTAACGTATATGTCGATTACGTAGAGGTCGGGACTACCCCTTATGAGGGTGAACTACCCCTTGGTAGCCACTCTATAAGGATCGCGTCTGACAATTACACTCCATGGACTACAAGAGTTGATATAGCTGCTGGTGTTCCGACAGAGGTGTCAGCCGAACTGTTTTCGGGGAGTGGCACAGTTGAGTTTATGGTGACACCACCAGGCTCCACTGTTTCCGTCGATGGTCAGCCGATGGGTAGTGCTCCGATTAGGCTCAACGATATGCCTCTAGGTGATCACGAGTTTACGTTGACTGCTCCACAGCATGAGCCTGTTTCTGGAAGCTTCACATATACAGAGGGCTCCAATGTCTTGGTCTTTGAAGAGCTTATGTCTTCAAGAGGGTTGTTTGCTTTTGGTTCAAACCCCGAAGGTGCGAGTGTCTTTTTAGATGACGAATTAGTGGGAGTGACACCACTTAGCCTTACTGACGTTGAAAGTGACACACACCAGGTCCGGATCCAGATGGAAGGATATGGCACCGCGTTGCGCGAAGTAGACACATCGGACGGCTCTAGAGGAGATGTTCAGGTGACGATGCTGGCAGATCCGCCCGAGCTCGTCGTTAAGACAGGTGACGATGATGCCACTGTATATGTTGATGGACATTTGATAGGAGATGGCACAAGGGTTTCACTGGACCTAGCCAGAGGCACATACCTGCTTAGGGTAGAGGCGGATGGTTATCAGGTAGCAGAAAGGTCTGTTAGAGTGCCCAGGGATGGTCGAGTAACCTATCGTTCCAATCTGTCACCAGATGGAACACCAGAGCAGTCATCTCTTGAAATAGTAACCCCCCTTACATCTCGCTGGACATTTTGGGCAGTGGTTGGAGCAGGTGCAGTAGGGGCAGGTGTTACAGGTGCAGTTGTTGCTGAATCAATGGCCCCAGATCCGCCGCCAACGGGTGACGTAGAGGTGTTACTACCGTGATGCGAAGCATATTGACATTGACGCTATTGTTGTCGGCTTGTACGGCAACTGAAATCCCCACATCCATACTTGTCGGGGTCGACTCGGAAGAGGCTGACGCTCTATTAGGAATGACCCAAACATTGGGAATCATAATAGACCCAAGCGAGCCATTTCTTGACTCATCGGGGAACGAAATAGAGGCGGGAGAGCAGGGTGCTCTAGTTTTCGATGATTGGATAGAAGACGACCCTGAATTAGAGGCTATTTATCTTTACGAGCTCGATGATGGATTCAAGGTCCTTGAGCTAAAACAGGGCAACAATACCCCCTCAATGAGCTTCTCAGCTCTTGGTTGGAATGGTGTGACTTTGGTCGCATCTGCTCCAGCCACTGAAGTGTACTCGTTTGTAGAAGAGACAGTTCAAGAGGTTACAATTTCTGGGTTAGCCCTTCTAGATACACCTATTCACCCTTGTAATGATGAAGAGGATAATGATCAGGACGGTTGGACAGACGATGAAGATCCAGACTGCGATCTCTCAATTGAGGAGTCTGGGTTTGGTGAAGACGAGTGTAACGACGGCTTAGACAACGATGAAGATGGCTTAATTGATCGTGATGATGAAGAGTGTGAGGTCGCTACGGATGGCCCCGAGGTTAGTATCTGTGCCGATGGTTTGGATAACGACTTCGACGGCTGGACTGATGACGACGATCCTGAGTGTGCTACCACAGGCGAAGAGAACGGCGATTATACGGATAATGAGTGTAATGATGGTCAGGATAACGACAACGATGGCCTAACTGACTCTGATGATCCAGAGTGTGTGGACGCCTTTGCCACTGAATTTCTTCCAGCATGTGCTGATGATGTAGATAACGACGGTGATGGTTGGACAGATTCAAATGATCCAGATTGCACAACAGGTGATGAAGAGGTCGGATTCGGAACGGTTGAGTGTAATGATGGCCTGGATAACGACGGTGATCTAAATATAGATTTCTTCGATCCTAGTTGTGAATCAGCATCTGATGATACGGAGTTCAATGACTGTGAAGATGGTCTAGACAACGATGCTGACTCTTGGATTGACATTGAAGATTTAGGCTGTCTGGGTAGCATTTATGGTGAGACTGAGGGCTCTGGTTTTGAGGGCTCGACCCAGTGCACCGATGGAATAGATAATGACGGCGACAATGACATAGATGGTTTTGATGTCGATTGTGACTCTGCGGCTGACGATACCGAGGCTCCAGATTGCTCTGACTCATTGGATAACGACTCTGACGGATGGTTTGATGCCGACGATCCCGACTGCGACTCTGGAGATACAGAGGTCGGTTATGGGACGACAGAGTGTAATGATGGTTCAGATAATGACTTTGATGGAAAGATTGACTCAGACGATGTCGACTGTGATAACGCACTCGATGACGCCGAAGAGGACTTCTGTGCAGACTCTCTTGACAACGACGCAGATGGTTGGATTGATTCAGACGATCCAGACTGCTCTACGGGGAGTTCGGAGAACGGATGGGGAACAACCGCTTGTAACGATGGCGTAGATAACGATGGTGACTTCTATATAGACGCTCTGGACATAGTCTGTACAGCGGCATCAGATACAGCAGAAGCTGGTGGCTGTGAAGACCTCGTGGACAATGATTCAGATGGTTATGTCGACGCTGATGACCCAGATTGTTTAACTGCCAGCGTTGAGTCTGGATATTCAGGGACTGAGTGTAACGATGGTCTAGATAATGACGGGGACAATGACATTGACTCGTTAGATGAGGACTGTGATGACGCTGGCGATCTGTATGAGCAACAGTATGCATGTACCGATCATGTTGATAATGACTCCGATGGCTGGGTAGATGATGACGACCCAGGCTGTAATGGTACTGCCACAGATGACAACGAGGGCCCCTCAACATCTGTATACGGATGTAATGATGGCAGTGATAATGACTCCGATGGCTTAGTTGACGCTGACGATCCAGGTTGTGATGATGGTATCGATAATGACGAAACCGACGCCGCTACAGACTGTAACGATGGCCAAGACAACGATTCAGACGGCTGGGTAGATGAGGCAGACCCAGACTGTGATGGTACGGATACAGAGTCAGGTTTCGGGGCGACAGAGTGTAACGATGGCTCCGATAACGACTCCGACGGTGATATAGATATTGATGATGCTGAATGTGTTGATGCCCTTGACGATGTTGAGAGCTCGGCAGCTACAGATTGTACTGACGGAGAAGACAACGACTCCGACGGTTGGCGTGATGATTTAGATCCTGACTGCTCTACAGGCACCGAAGAGGTGGGGGCCTCTACAACAGAGTGTAATGATGAGAGCGACAATGACAGCGACGGATATGTTGACGCTGATGATGTTGGTTGTGATGATGGGTTTGATGACAACGAGGTCGATGGCACCTGTTACGGCGACGGTGTCGATAATGACTCTGATGGATGGATAGACGACGAGGACCCTGACTGCGACGAGGATGAGGACGAGTTGGGTTATGGAGACACCGAGTGTAACGACGGTGTGGACAACGACGGGGATCTGTTAATCGACGAGGCAGACACGGGCTGTGACAGCGCCTATGACACTGTTGAAGACGATAACGCAGATGACTGTGAAAACGGCTCAGATGACGACGGTGATGGCTGGTCGGACTCCGATGATATTGACTGCCTATCTACGGGCAATGAGTCAACTACAACAGGGTTTGCCTGCAACGATGGTCTGGATAATGATGGTGATGGTTATACAGACTCTGCTGACACTGACTGTATAGTAGCTTGGCAAGATTATGAGCAGGCAGCACCAGTCTGTACAGACTTTGAAGACAACGATTCAGATGGCTGGGTAGATACCGACGATCCAGACTGTACTATGGGTGATGATGAGATCGGCTTTACTACCGTTGCTTGTAACGATGGTATCGACAATGACTCAGATGGTGACACAGACGCAAGTGACTCCGACTGTGATGACGCCTTGGACGAAGACGAGGATTCTTTAGACGCAACGTGTTTAGATGGTACTGACGATGATTCTGATGGTTGGATCGATGACGCGGACCCAGACTGTTTTAGTGGCGGCGTTGAGTCTGGCGGTGCAGCAGGTACAGCAGAGTGTAACGATGGCTTGGACAATGATTCAGATGGTGACGCGGATGCTAATGATGTGGATTGCGACGACGCTTGGGATAACGCGGAGTCAGGCCCTACATCTTCAGACCCATGCCTAGACGAATTTGACAATGATTCTGATGGTTGGATTGACGCGGATGACGTCGACTGCACTCTGTTTGGAGTAGAGGTGGGCTGGGGAACATCAGTCTGTGCTAATGGGCTTGATGATGACTCAGATTCTCTGATTGATTCTGAAGACTCAGGGTGCTCTGCAGCTATTGATAGCGACGAATCAGACCCTGATGCTACATGTAGTGACCTTGCGGATAATGACGCCGATGGCTGGATCGACAACGAAGACCCTGACTGTGTGCTGGGTATATCCGAGGATAACAGCTACTCGGCTACCGATTGCCATGATGGCGTAGACAATGATCTAGATGGGTTTACAGATGGAGAAGATCCTCAGTGCCTAAATGCATGGGCAGATCAAGAGGACGCGCTAGCAGCTGGTAGCTGTATCAACAACTCTGACGATGATCTAGATGGCTGGGTGGACGATGATGATCCAGACTGTTTTTTCAGTAATGCTGAAAGAGGGACCTCACCAACCGCATGTAATGATGGCATTGACAACGACCTAGATGGTTTAGAAGATGCTGATGACCCAGGTTGTTTAGAGGCCTTCATGGACACTGAGGTTGATAGCGATACGACATGCGACGACTCTAGTGATAATGACGGCGACGGCTGGACTGACGGCGATGATCCAGACTGTCTCCTTGGGTTTGCGGAAGATGGTTCATGGCAGGTGGCATGTTCCGATGGTGTAGATAACGACTTGGATGGTTACGCCGACTCAACCGACAGTGATTGTGATTCAGGGTTTGACGTTATCGAGGGCGATGGCACCTCGTGTGACGATCAGTTTGATAATGACAGTGACGGCTGGGTGGATGGTGATGATCCAGACTGTGGGTATGTCGGTGAGGAGATCGGCTTTACCACAGGCGTTTGCAACAACGGCTCTGATGATGACAATGACTCTTACGCGGATAGTGATGATACGGGCTGCGATAACGCCTTAGACAGCTTAGAGACCAACCCGTCTTCTGTGTGTCTGGACTCAACTGATAACGACAACGATGGCTGGGTAGACGAAGAGGACCCAGACTGTGTTACAGCAACGGCTGAGGCTGGGTACACAGGCGCCGCCGAGTGCAATAACGGTCAGGATGATGATGGTGATGCGCTCGTCGACAGTGAGGACGGAGAGTGTGTTGATGCTTGGGATAACCTAGAGGCAACAGTCGCTGACTCGACCTGTTCGGATAACACAGACGATGATGGAGACGGCTGGTACGACTCAGATGATCCTGACTGTGCCTGGAGTGCTTCGGAGATAGGATATGAGACAGCGTTTGTGTGTAACAATGGAACAGACGACGACTCGGATGGATATACTGACGCTAATGACTTTGGTTGCGAATCGGCGTTTGATTCTGATGAAAGCCACCTAGCAGAATGTGCTGACCAGCTCGACAACGACTCCGATGGCTGGACTGACACGGACGATCCCGATTGTGCTACCTCTGCGACGCTCTATGAACAAGGTGGTTATAGCTCATCTTATGTATGTAATAACGGTCTCGATGATGACAGTGACACTCTTGTAGATTCAGATGATCCTGGTTGTGCTGATGCAGTTGACTCAGACGAAGCAGACCCCATAACTGAGTGTAACGATACACTTGATAATGATGGTGATGGCTGGACAGATACGGATGATCCTGACTGCCCAAGCTCAACGACATCTTTAGAGCAGGGTGGTTACGATTTAGCTTACGACTGCAACGACAGCCTAGACAATGACTTCGATGGCTTCGCTGACTCACTAGACCCTCAGTGTGCTAGTGGGTGGGACACCTCTGAGCAGTAGTGACTATCGATAGTCGCAACTGAAAACGGTGCGTCTCAGTTCATTACCAGATAGAAGGCCTCCGACGACGGAGGCCAGATATGCTCAAGAACGCTCAGCGCACACATGTATGCGGAGAATTAAACGCCGATAATAGTGGTACAACTGTAACAATTCAGGGTTGGGTAGACAGCTATCGAGATCTTGGTGGGGTGACTTTTTTAAATGTTAGAGATCGACATGGGAAGGTCCAAGTCACCGTTGACGAGCGATGTTCAGATGATCTTAGAGAGTTAGCCGCAAAGATTCGTCAGGAGTTCGTTGTGGAGGTGACTGGTGAGGTCGTAATGAGATCTAACCCTAATAGGAAGATCCCAACTGGTGAGGTTGAGGTAGTTCCAACTAAACTTGTACAATTGTCGAGTACACCGCCTCTACCGTTTACACCAGATAGCGCCGCCAATGCACACGAAGAGACTCGCCTAAAGTATCGCTACCTAGATCTTCGCCGCCCAGAACTCCAGAAGAACCTAGTAATTAGGCATAAGGCAGCTCAAGCTACTCGTAGGTATCTAGATTCAGAGTCCTTCTTGGAGATTGAGACACCTGTGCTTACCAAGGCGACACCTGAAGGAGCTAGAGATTATCTTGTCCCATCTAGAGTTCATGCAGGTCAATGGTACGCGCTACCTCAGAGCCCCCAGCTTTTTAAGCAGCTTTTGATGGTTTCAGGGCTCGATAGGTATTTTCAGATTGTGAAGTGCTTCAGGGATGAGGACCTTAGGGCAGATCGTCAGCCAGAGTTTACTCAGATTGATATTGAGGTGTCTTTTCCTACTCAGGAGATGGTTATCGAGATCGCCGAGGGTGTTTTACGCTCTATGTGGAGTAGTGTTCGTGGGATAGATGTTCCTGAGATATCTCGGCTGACCTGGCAGGAGTCAATGGACAGGTTTGGCGTTGATGCCCCAGATACCCGCTTTGCTATGGAACACATATACCTTACCGAAGAGCTGTCTGGTTCAGAGTCTAGAATCGTTGGTGGAGCTATAGCCGATGGTGGTATCGCGAAAGCAATGAACGTAAAGGGTGCCGCATCTAGTAGTTCTCGTAAGGTTATCGATCGCTGGACAGAGTTCGTGAGGCGCTACGGAATGGGTGGTCTAATGTGGGGTAAGGTCAACGCTGATGGTTGGAGTGGGCCTATGGGTAAGCTTCTTTCTGAGTCTGAGCGTGAGGTCGCAGGTGCCAAGCTGAACGCCGAGGTTGGGGACCTTCTGTTGCTAGGTGTTGGGGTAGAGAAGAGTGTCCAAGCAGGCCTGGGTCGTCTTAGGGCGCATTTGGGTAAAGAATTAGGGCTATATCCAGCCGATAAATTCTCATTCTGCTGGGTTGTTGATTTCCCAGCCTTCGAATTTGACGATGATTCCAGCCGTTGGGTAGCGTGCCATCATCCGTTTACATCACCCAAAGAGGAGCATATAAGTTACCTCAGCACAGGGAGAGAGGCGGAAGTCCTATCCGATGCATATGACCTAGTTTGTAACGGCTATGAGATAGCTGGGGGTAGCATACGTATTCACAACCCTGAAGTTCAGAGCCAGGTTTTCTCGGCTTTAGGTCTAAGCCCTGAAGAGGCAACAGAGAAGTTTGGCTTCTTGGTCGACGCACTACGAAACGGTGCCCCACCACACGGAGGGATAGCGTTTGGGTTTGATAGGTGCGCTATGCTTCTTGCTGGAACAGAGAATATCCGTGACGTTATAGCATTCCCTAAGACTACAAAAGCTCAGTGCTTGTTGTCAGGTGCACCATCATCTGCCGAGGCTCAACAGTTAGTTGAGCTCTCGGTTAAGAACGTGTGAGTCCGTCCTAGCTCTACTTAGGTAGTGGTGGTGGCCCGCCACTTGGTAGTGGGGGAGGTCCAGATGAGAGCGAATTAGCGATCTCTGGGACATCTTTCGCGGCCTTCCACCCATCGAATCCAGCCTTCCATACGAGATGTTCTCCGTCTGGATCTGCTGAGACCTTTGCGGCAATATCAGAGGTAGACAGCTCAGCCTTTCCAGTTGGTCCGCTGTAGTGAAATAACGACCCCGTAGTCGGCGCTGGTGGTGGAACCAATCCAGCCAATTCAGAGACCTCATTCCATGCCTTCCATCCAGGCCATCCCTGTTGCCATACGTTGTGTGTGCCGCTAGGGTTTGCGCGGATTTTGTCTGCTATCTGCGATGTTGAAAACTGCCCCTGCCCACCATCACCGTTGTAGTGGTAGTTAGCGCTTGTGGGGGGAGGGGGCGGTGTAGCACTCTGAGCCATCTGGTTCGTCATTACGTTACCCATGGCTAGACCCATCCCAGCATTCATCATCGCCGCACCAGTTCCACCGCCACCAGGGTTCTTTGCGGCAGCCTCTATCGCGTTGGCAGCTTGATATTGCGTATACGTGTTCATGTTCCCTAGTGCGCCCATCGAGCTTCGCTTATCTATGGCCGCCTCAACCTCAGGGGGCGGGGATATATTGTTAATATTGACATCTGTTAGCGCCATTCCGTAACGCTCTTGGAATATTGGGCATATATCTGCGGTGATTTTTTCACCCAAATCCATGTAAGAACCACAGAGATCTACAACACCTATTCCTGACTCTTTGACAGACGAGACAAACCCTGCGATTAACTTTGACTTCAACTGTCCGTTGATTTCGCTAGTAGTGAAGTTTCCATCGGTGCCTACGATCTCTCTCAGGAACATCGCTGGGTCAGTGACTTTGTAGGTGAAATTTCCGAAAGCCCTGATTCTTACTAGGCCGAAGTCTGGATCCCTCATTGTGAACGGGTTTGGTGTACCCCACTTTTGGTCGATGAATCTTCTAGTATTAATAAAGTAGACATCGCCTTTGTATGGGTCGTTGAAATTATATTTTATGCTCTCAAAAAACCCCCAGATTGCCTTGAGTCTACTCGAAAGTTCATATGTGCCTGGCCCAAAGACATCAGAGAGTTTGCCTTCTTGTACAAAGATAGCTGCCTGGCCCTCTCTTACTACAAGTTTTCCTCCGTCTTGAATTGAATTATTTTCGACAGGAAAACGCCAGACGATTGTATCTCTAGAATCGTCTAGCCATTCGATGACATCAAGAAATTGGCCTTTGATTCTGTCAAATATGCCCATGATTCGCTCCTTTTACAAAATATAGGATAGTAAGACTATCAGTAGATAATGGTGTGGCAAGTTTTGGTTATGCTTGCGTTGCTGCCAAGAACCCGACAATACTATCTTGATTCCCTAGGATACAAGGCTAAATGTTAGGGTACATATTCTAGAGATTGAAAAAAATGGAAAAACACATGCCATCGGTAGCTGATTTACCACTCTCCTCTGTCGTGGAGGTTTGGGGTATAGAAAGAGTCCAAGATGTCTTGGCTGCTGTTCAGGGTGGCGCAATTTATGTTGCCGTCCAAGATGGCGCAGGTAAGGCGAGGGTCTTGTCTGGCGCACTTGTTGAACAGGCTGATCTCGAAATGATCTTGGATATGATTCGAGGGGGCCGAACCGCTCTGTATGTTGATGCTGGCACCGCTGTCGATCAGCTGCCAGACCACAGGCCCTTGCTGGTAAGAAGAGGAGAGAAGCTACTAGGTTTGTTGGATGACGGATCATGGATAGCCCCTAAATCGCCGCGCCCAAAACGCTGGATAGGTGAGGGAGGCTCCGACGCTCAAATGGCCGCTATGAAAGCAATAAAGTCTGCAAGAGACACCTTTAGGCATCGCGGAATAGCGCTAATCTTAGACATACAGCCTAGCCGAGTGATCGGAGATCCAAGGATGGTCCAAGATGTTGTGGATCACCTATTAGAGAGTGCGCTAGGTATATTGGATCGTAATGGTGGTGGCACAGGTGTTCATGTGACTGTTAGTCAGGGCCAGTCTGGACTCTGGATAGGTGTAGAGGATTCGGGCTCTCACAACCACGCAGTAAACGCTGACATGGTTCTATCTGAAGTTGAGACTGACGACTTGGCTATTTTGGCCATTCGAAGGATGCATAAGAATGTAATTGAGGCAGGTGGCCAAATGCGTGTCGTGCCAACAAGGACAGGCACTAGGTTTATGGTCTGTCTACCAGCACCGTCCTGCTAAGGTTTGTTTTTTACCGCTCAAACCTAAGGCTGGCTTGTGGTGGAAAAAGGTGAACTTCTAAACCTTGATCGACCAGCAGATCAGCTACTGGGGTCATAGTGTTTATTGGAAGACCCTGTTCTCGCCTTGAGTCGTTGACTAGATCGGCGAATATATAGCGCTTCCCTTTGAACCCCTTTAGGTGAGATAAAAGACCACTCTCTTGATTCCAATCTGTGCCAAAGACCACCCAGTCAGCACCACTAAATTGTTCTTGAGCACTCTTAACCCAGCTAACACTCGCGCTACTGTGCAGTGAGAGGTTCAGGTGCAGTAGTCGCTCTCCAGTTGGGAGTTTTAGTTCGACTATTGAGGGGGGTATCAGTTGGTTGGGCTCTTTTTTCATCAAGTTTTTCACAGCCTTGGATGGGTGGGAAAGAGCCTCGGTTATACGCATTACGTTGTGTTTTGCACGCCTTGGGGCTGTCGCTGGGTTCGCGATACTTGGGAACTTGATCACCTTTGGAGCACATGGATTATAGTTCATGATTTTGATCTCAATTCCGTCGATTGGCGTTGAGATGTCTTGGTGGTCTAGGCTGCCGTGGCCTTGCAAGACGTTTGCAGTCTCTACGTTACAGACCACTTTAGGGCGAGTGCCTAAAGAGATTGTCTCTCGTACACCTGCTAAAGATTTAACGTCTTGATCAATGACAACAGAGATTCCTTGGAAGCTTCTGTTGGGGTTGAAACAGAAAAACCCTCCTTCCCGCTCAACCCTTATGGTTGAACCTCCCTCATGGACTAGTTTTAGCAACCATGGGTAATTTCCCATCGGCGCTCTCCTTTGGATAATTGATTGAACAAGATATCTATACACCGCTAGAGGCTAGTGCGTTGAATAAAAACTTTGTGAGTCTGCTGTCGTGAGACTACACTAATGTCCAGAGAACTTATGTTTTTCATCTTTTGTAACGGGTCATTCATGCGTTTTGAGATAATTATTTTGGCGACAACAGGTGCGTTGCTGGCGAGTTGCAGTGGAGGATCTGGCGACTCTGCGAGCGCTTATCTTTCTATTATGGATGACGATGTTGCTGTTGGGGTCTCTATTGAGTCACATGTTGGTACTGGAACAATATCGGTGCCAGTTAGAACAGTAAATGAACACGGCGCCGCAGTTGCTGGTGGAGAGTTAACTTTATCCGTTGATGGTACAGGGCTCTCTATAACTGGCGCTACTGTCGACACTGGCTCCTGGGGTGTAGGTTTGTTGAGTGTTTCCTCTGGTACACCAACATCTGTAATGGTGAGCCTCCTTGATTGGTCTGAGTCTGATACAGCTCCGACAGAGATTGGTGAGAGCTGGATCACGTTGAACGATCTGTCGGGCTATCCTTTGATGGATGCCTTTACTCTAGATTCTGAAGCTAGCTTTATGGCAAGTGGTTTCGGTGGCGCCGCATTAGCTGTAGGCCCTAGTGTTGTCTGGCAGCCAAATGAGTCAGGGTCACCCCAGTATGAGGTAGCCTCATCTGTGGGAGATATTCAGGGTATGTTGTCTATAGATGTTGATGATGATGGCCCTAACGACATCGTGGCTTGGTCTGAGTCTGAGGTCCTAATGCTTAGGGGAAGCAGTGGGCTAGGGCTCGTCTGGGGGGCTGGCTTATCCACTGAAGACGGCATTATTAAATCAGTGGCTGTCGGTGATATGAGTGGTGATGGACTCTCTGATGTCATTGTCTCCCTAGAAGGTGACTCTGGGTCGGCTATTGAGATCTTCTTGGGTGACGGGATCTGGGGTTTTAGTGCGGGTGCCCAGATGGTCTTAGACGAGGCACCACAGTCAATAAGTTATGGTGACTTTACAGGTACTGGCTCGGGTGAGATTTCAGCACTCTATGGTGGTAAGGTAGTAAGATATCGATACTCCGCCAATGGGGAGGTAGCTTGGTTAAGCACTGGCCAAGATCTCAACCCAGTTCCAGAATTATTACCTGACTCAGAGTTAACGGCATCATTGGATGTAAACGGAGACAACCTTGCCGAAACAATGATCGTTGAACCAGAGTCTGAGGGTGGTGATCAGAGGCTGGTCTTTTATACGATTGATAATACCATCACATTTAGAGAGAAGATTTACTCGCCGTTTCAGTATGAAGTATCAGACATAACGGGAGACGCTCTAGCTGATTTTATAATTCTACAAGATCTAGGGGATGGTGAAGCGGAGCTTAGGGCTATCACCGCCGATTCAACTGGGGATAAAGAGTTCTTGGATCGTAACTTTGCAACATTGCCAGCTAGCGGATGGATCTCAACTAGCTTCCTAAATAGCGACACTATCCCTGATCTGCTGGTAGCAAATAATGCTCTAAGAGTCTATTTGGGTGAGTACCCAGAAGATGGATTCTGGACTGTGTCAGACGACCCTATGGTTAGTTATAGTGTTGATTCTAGCGGAATAGCCGTTGTTTTGGACGCGGATGGTGCTGGGTGGAAAGATCTTATTGTGAGTAAAGTCGTGAACAATAAGTTGTGGTTGTACACCTATAATTTTTCTAATGGTCCAGACTCATCTAAGTTTGATCTGGTTGTGAACTCTGCTGGGATAGAAGATCTAGATGTTGCGGCAAGTGGTGACAATGCAGAGGTGATAGATTCACTTTGGTGCCCAGATGATGATCGCCTTTACATGATAATAGAGGACTCTGGGCGTTGGTTGTACTCTATCCGAGTTTTGGCGAGCAGCAACACCGACCTAAAGGGCTATACTGCGGTAGACGCCGACCTTATCGCTTGTGGTGATTTTGCTAACGGAGCTGACGTTGCAGCAGTTTCCTATGATGGTCATGTGGCATGGTTTGATGCTAACCTTGGCGACAGAGGTGTAGCAGACGAGGAGATAGGTGCTCTTGGTGATGTTGTGGCTTTAGATCGCGACGGTTCTGGTGATGTCCTGAGACAGTGTATAGGCGACTGTTCTATCGATGCCTATGATCTAAATGGAGATGGCCTTGATGAGGTCGCAATAGGTGGTGATAGCCCTAGGTTTGAGGGGTTTGGTTACGAGATAGCTTTGGGAGCAGGTGAGCCATCTTTTGCAGATATGGATGGAGATGGTAGAGTCGACCTGATTATGACCGATCATCAGACGAGCCTGATAAGCGTGTATAGGATGATCTCAGCATCACTTGTGAGTCCAATAGCCTTTCATAGTCGTCAGCCAATGTCGGGGTCTGCGATGGCCTCTGATATAGATAACGACGGTTCTCCTGAGCTTATTGTCCCAGGTAATTCAGGCATCCTCTTTGTCTCTCCCCGATAGCTAGTTGCGGTGTTTGTCGTAATATGAACACTGGTTTTTGATGAGAGGTGGGTGACAGTCGAAAGATCTTCCGCTATTGTGCGGCGGTAGTTATTCGATCTGATCATTAGTGCGGGAGATATAAAATGTCGGAGACAATCTTCGTTACGGGAGCCACGGGTCGCATAGGCACCCCTTTGGTTAAAAGGCTCGTAGAAGATGGTCACACGATCAGGTGTCTTGTCCGTAGCTCGGAAGGAGAGGCCGCAGTAGCAGCCCTGGGTGCCGAGGCTATAAGGGGTAATCTTGGTGATTCAGAGGCGCTTCGTCGAGGTGTTATTGGCTCTGATGTAGTGTTTCACCTTGCTGGCGGGGTGCGGGGAAAAGGTAGCGTCACCGCCGAAAAGTTAAACAGCGAGGGCACTTCGAACTTGGTGGAAATCTGCCGAACTGAGTCGGGTTTGAAGGCTTTTGTGCTTGCAAGCACCTGTTCTGTGTATGGGGACCGCTCAAGCCTGTGGGTAGAAGAGGATTTCGTAACTTCGCCGAACACTCTTTATGCCAAGTCTAAGGTAAAGGCTGAAGACGCGGCCCTAAATGCTATGAAAAACGGTGGTCTTCCTGTAAGGATCGCTAGAATCGGGGCAGTCTACGGTAAGGGTTTTCCCTTCGCCATGGTTGAGCGTATGAAGGCTGAGAAGGCTTGGCTACCCGGTGAGGGTAGGAATTGTATCCCAGTTATTCACGTAGATGACTGTGTAAGTGCACTCATTCACCTCTGGAAGTGCGGCGAAGATGGCGGTGTTTATCATGTCGCCGACAGAACTAGCCCAACTTTAAAAGAGTTTTACAAAGAAGTTCACAAGTATGTTGGAGGCAAAGAGGTTCGTTTTTGGAGCACCTATATTCCTTCATATATTCAGTCTTATGTGGCCTCCAAAAATGAGACCATCAAAAGCGCCATGGGTCGAAAACCAAGGTTCACCCCCGATAATTTACTTCTATATAAGAACTCTGTTAGGCTTAAAACTGATAAGTTGGCTGACGAATTAAACTTTGTTTGGGCTTGGCCAGACTACAAAAATGGCGTCGCAGATGCCTTTGGAGAGTAGTGTTGATACAACACCTTTACGAAGATCACCTTGACCGCCCTATACTGGGCCTTTTATAGGGTTCAATCAACAAAGCACAAAACCTATGGGAAAGGTGTAATTTTATGTTATCTTTAACTCTCTTGCTAATCGGCTGTAACCCACAAGATGTGTCACTAGAAGACGCAAACTTTCATGCATGGTTGGCTAACAAATCATCATCGACAGTTACTGAGGCTCGCCTCACTTGCGATGACGGTGTAGACAACAACGGCGACGGTCTCGTTGACGGTAACGACGCACAGTGTCAGGGAACTACAGCCCCAAACCTAACGGAAGAGAACCGGTGTTCTGACGGTAACGACAACGACGGAGACGGCCTCGTTGACGGTGACGATAACGACTGTTCTACAGGACTTTCAGAAGTTCCTTACTTAGACCCTAGAGAGATCACTACAATCAACTGTGCATCAGGGGAAGAGTTAGCGGGTATCTGTGCTGATGACGTGAACAACGCTGAGTACATCTCATGGTTAAAGGATGACGTATACTTCCTAAATCAAGGTGCAGTTGAGCCTTGGCGTTCAGAGGGTATCATAACATCCGAAGGGGACCTTCAGGTAACCGTTCACCATGATCTAGGAGCAGGCGCTGACTTTAGGTTTGCTTTTGTCGTTGATCCAAACTTCAGACCAAGCGTCTGTATTCAAGAGGGTCAGACCTGTTACACAGGGGAAGATGGTGATGGCGACGGTTGGGTTGACTATGAAGATCCAGACTGTTTGTATGGAAGCTGGGAGGGCGGATTCACTGCCTCAGCCTGTAACGATGGCTTCGACAACGACGGCGACAGTTTTGTAGATCGCGACGATGAGGACTGTGATCATCCTTTCGATACGTCTGAGTCATCAACCGATCCATCTTGCGAAGATGGTGATGACAATGATGCTGATGGTTGGATTGACTCTGCTGATCCAGACTGTGCTGTCACAGGTGCCGCTGAGTCAGGATTTAGTGCAACAGAGTGTAACGACAACATAGATAATGATGGCGACACACTGGTTGACATGGACGATGGCGCTTGTGCTAACGCTCTTGATAATAGAGAGGGTGGTCCAAACAATAAGCGTATATGTCGTGATGAATTCGATAACGATGGCGACGGTTGGATCGATGATGATGATCCAGAGTGCACGATTTATGGTGAAGAGGTGGGCTTAGGCTTTACTGCATGTAACGATGGTTTCGACAACGACAACGACGGTGACATTGATTCCGAAGATTTAGGTTGTGCTCTAGGTTACGATGGTTCAGAAGGGACTACAGATGGTACCTGTTCTGATGGCACTGACAACGACGGCGACGGTTGGGCTGACTCGGATGATCCAGACTGTATCCTGGGTGACGCAGAAGACGATACATTCTTTGGGATTGCTGCATGTAATGATGGCATAGATAACCCAGATGAGGATGGTACTTTAGACGAGGACATCGACGCTGATGATGGCGACTGTAAGAGCGGTTGGGATAACGCTGAGGAGCGAATCGCGAGCGGTTCTTGCTCGGACGGTGAAGACAACGATGGTGACGGCTGGGTAGACTCACAGGACTCTGAGTGCCTCTACGGCGGTGTTGAGAACTATCTAGGTCTTTCAGCTTGTAACGATGGTCTAGACAACGACTTGGACGGTGATGCAGATGCTGATGATGTTGACTGCCTCTTCGGGACTCAGATGACTGAGGAATCGTTTGGCGCAGACTGTGACGACGGCGTTGATAACGACGGTGACAGTTGGATTGATTCGGATGATGTTGGCTGTATGCTGGGTGGAGATGAGATTTCTAATGTCTCAACAGAGTGTGCTGATGGGATCGATAACGATCTTGATGGTTTCGCCGACTCCGAAGATCCAGATTGCTTCAGCGGTGGTGACACTTTTGAGTTGACTGATGATGCTTGCGCCGATGGTATTGATAATGACGAAGACGGTTGGGTAGACAGTGATGACACCGACTGCCAGACCAGCTCAATAGCTTACGAAAGGGGCTTGGGTATCGGTGATTGCGAAGACGGTCTAGATAACGATGGGGATACCCTGGTAGACGGTAGCGATCCTGGTTGTACTAACGCTCTAGATGCGAACGAGGAGGAGTTTGATCAGTGTGCCGATGGTGACGACAACGACGCCGATGGCTGGGTTGATGCGCTTGACCCAGACTGTAGCGGTGGAAGTGTCTACGAGGATGGCACCATTGCGGTATCTCAGTGTAATGATGGAACAGACAACGACTCTGACGGTCTAGCTGACTTTGACGATCCAGAGTGCGGTAGCGCTTGGGATAACATCGAAGAGGCTCAGGTTGCTGGGGCACCGATACCGATGGACATCGATTACGGGTCAGCTGTTGAGCAGTGGTCTTCGGATGAAGATGGTCACGACATCTTCTACATTAACGCTGGTTCTTATCAACTCAACCCATATGATGATGAAGAGTACTGGGTACTTCCACAGGAGTGGTTGTCTGGGTACGCAATCGCCAAGTATGGCTCAGAGGAGTTCGATGTACTTCCAAACGACTTCACCTATATTGGTGCGGACGCTCAGGACCCAGATCCCGATGCATATCTTAATGCTATAGCTTCTATTGAAGAGACAGCGGGTGTATGGGCTAGCGAGTACGAAAGCTATGCCTACATGGCCTCTAACTCTGACGGTCCGTTGTTTGAGTTGAAAGTGGAAGGCAATGATTGGCGACCTATCGACCTTTCAGACGCAGGTCTGGACAACTGGGCAGAGATACACCACTCATGGGTTAGGGTTGCTGAAGGCGCTACTTACGAGGTTGGATCATCATTATCTGGTGATTTCCAGATGTATCTCTCTGGCTTTGAGTCAGGCTCAAGCCTAGTTGTTAGAGGTTCATTCAGTATAGACTCTTTAGGAGATGATCCATGGTCTTACGGTGACCTAGAGGCTGATCTTAGAGAACAAAACAACACAGTTACGTGTGAGTTTTAGATAAGATAAGATTCTCAAATCTAACAGAGGGCGACCCTAACAAGCTTAGCGGTCGCCCTCTCTGTTTTTGAGGTGACTCTTTGAGGGTTCTTTAGTCTCGTTTAGGTTAAGCCTTGAGCATGCCTGATTTCATACTAGACGGTTACAACTTATCCCTAAGAGAGTTGGTTTCGATATCTAGGGGTAACCAGAAGATCTCAATATCTGAGAAGTCTATAGCTGAGATGAATAGATCTCATGCATGGGTTGAGCGGGCTGCTAAGGGCGAATTTCTGGACTCTGATGGTGAGCCCAGAGCGGTGTATGGTGTGAACACTGGCTTTGGCTCATTGGCAAGAGTAAGGATCCCACAGGAGAAGATAGAGGCTCTTTCCAGAAACCTCATACGATCCCACGCAGCTGGGGTTGGTGAGCCAGCCCCTAAGGATGTTGCGAGAGCTATGGCTCTGTTGAGGGCTAACGCTTTAGCTAAGGGCTCGTCAGGTTGTAGACCACTATTGGTTGAAAGGTTGGTCGACTTTATTAACGCTGGAGTTGCACCAGTAGTTCCTAGCCAGGGCTCTTGTGGCTCAAGCGGTGATCTGGCACCTCTGGCACACCTCGGCCTGCTCCTGTCATTTGGAGAGGACGACCCTGAGGCTGAGACAGGAGAGGCCTACTTTAATGGTGAGCGTATTTCTGGAAGGGAGCTCAGCAAGAGGCTTGGTAGGAGTCCAGTTGTTTTGGGGCCTAAAGAGGGGCTTGCGCTTACAAACGGAGCCCAATTGTCCACGGCGTATGCTGCGATAGCTTGCTTTGACGCGTCTAGGATTTTGAAGTGTGCGGAGATAGCGGCAGCGGTCTCAATTGAAGCCCTTTTAGGGGTGACAAGAGCCTTTCACCCTATGGTTCACGCATTACGTCCGTATGCAGGCGCCCGAGCCACCGCCGCAAACCTTCTCGTGATGTTGGAGGGTTCTGAGCTCGTCAACACGGTCAAGGGTAAGGTTCAGGATGCATATTCTCTAAGGTGCACTCCTCAGGTGTTTGGATCTGCCAGGGACGCATTGGCACATGTTGAGGATCAGCTAGTTGTAGAGTTGAACGCTGTGACTGACAACCCAGTGTTCTGTCTTGAGGCAGATACAGAAGATAAAGCTTTCTCGGCAGGTCTCTTCCATGGTGAGCATGTAGGGATGGTTGCGGACTATATGAAGATTGCTGTTTCGGAGATAGCTAGTCTATCTGAGCGACGACTGTATCGACTAGTTACCACAAAGCTATCGGCCAATTTACCGTCCTCTCTAGCCGTTTCAGGCAGATCAGGGTTAGGTCTGTTTGGGCTTCAGACAACCGCCGCTGCTCTAGTTAGTGAGAACAAGGCATTGGGTTGGCCAAGTAGTATGGACTCTATACCAACCTGTGAGGATCAGGAAGATCATGTGGCTATGTCTACTACTGCAGCTCGAAGAGCCGCAGATGTCGTCGCGAACACCAAGAAGGTGGTAGCCATAGAGTTGGTGGCGGGTTTGAGGGCCTTGCGGTTTAGGCTTGAGGAACGCCCAGGAATTAAATTAGGGGCAGGTACCTCTGCAGCTGTTGATTATTTGAAGGCGAACACATCAAAGAACCTAGTCCCGTCGGAAGCAGTAGAAGAGATGACAAATATAATGGAGGGTCTCATTGAGAGTGTAGAGTATGAGGTGGGCCCCCTCCTTAATGTTGGAGAGGTGCCACAATGAAAGGTGGTGGCTTAATCTTACTAAATGGTGCCTCCCTTAGCGTTGATGATGTCACCCGTGTTGCTAACGGCGCAAAGGTTGCTCTTAGCGATAAGTCTCGAGAGGCTATGACCGTGAACCACAAGGCCTGGGTCGATGCTGGCTCTCCAGATATACTCGCTGGTAAAGAGGCTTGGCTCATGGGTGTCGAGGTGAGCGCCACGAAGGGCGAGAGAATAAAAGCTTTTGTTGAGAGCCACTGCGCTGGGGTTGGGCCTTTGCTAACAGTCCCTCAGGTTAGGGCCTTGATGTTGTGCCGAGCAAATGTATTCGCGACTGGCCTTACGGGGGTGCGACCAGAGGCCGCGATGCTGCTCGTTGACATGATCAATAGTGGTATATATCCAGAGGTACCCTCACAGGGTTCTGTTGGGGCTGCTGGGGACCTAGCTCCACTAGCAGCTGTCGCGAGAGTGGCTTTTGGGTTGGGTGGATTTGCTCTAGTAGCTGGAGAGCGAGTTAGTGCCGAAGAGGCAATGGCTCAATTGCAACCGTTCGAACCTACGACTAAAGAGGCGCTATCTTTTATTAATGGTGCCACATTGTCTGTCGCTTTGGCTGCGATAGCCTGTAGTCGTGCCGAAAAGCTACTCTCTGTTTCAGAGGTTGCTCTCGCGATGACTATGGAGGTTGTTAGAGCCAACACAGGCTGTATCTCAGAGGAGGCTTTATCAGCTAGAGGCCATAACGGCGCGGTTGCCGTCGCCAAGAGTGTATCTGCTATGCTTGAGGGCTCTCAATTGGTGGGAACAGATAGAAGAGCCGACTCTTTTTCAGTGAGGTGTGCTCCCGCTGTAATGGGAACTGCTCGTCATATCTTGTGGCAGACTCGGAATACCATAGAGGTTGAGTTGAATGGTGCTTGCGACAATCCGCTTGTGATGAATGATGGTCGAATTATTGAGGCAGGCAACTTCCATGGTGCTCCAGTAGGAATGGCTATGGATAGTCTAAAGATCGCATTGACGCAGGTAGCTACCATCTCAGAGCGACGCGTGTTTAGGATCACGGATGGCCACTTGAGTGGAGACCTTCCGAGCTTTCTTATAGATGACACGGGCACAAACTCAGGTTTTATGCTTGCTCAATACACTGCCGCATCAGTTGCGAGTGAGTGTAAAGGTCTATCTCACCCAGCTTCAGTTGACTCTATTCCAACAGGTCAGCACCATGAAGACCATGTATCGATGGCACCAATCGCCGCATTTGGATGCCTAAAGGTGATCGATGGTTTAGCTGAGGTTTTAGCTATAGAGGTCCTCTGTGCTTCTCAGGGTTTGGACCTCCGAAAAAGAGCAACAGATCCCATGACAGGGGCTAAGATTGCCTTGGCTCCAATTATAGAGCAGAAACTATCTGTAATTAGGTCTGAGATCCCATTTTGGGGCAACGACGGCGTATTACACCGTGCACTTGAGGCTTCCGCTGAGATAATTAAGAGCGGTCGCTTGTTCGGTACAGAGGAGGTTTGGTGATTTGGCATGAAAAATGCTTCGAGCCAGTGAGTTATATTTTGAATGTTGAGGGTGGGAGGCACTTCAGTCGACAAGTGCCCTTCTTTTTCAACTAATTTGTATTTTGACTGCGAAGACAATTACACACTAAGTTGTATTAACTGCCACCAACCCTGTGCATTGGAGACTACCTAGATGACAGCCCCTTCACTATTAGCGCTTGTATCACCTGATAATCAGGCGCTTATTGACGGGGCTATAGCAGCGGGTGTAACCGTAGTTCTTGATCTTACTTGCGGAGGTACTACAGATGTTCCTTCTGGGTGCTGGGTTCGCATAGGACCAGGTCAGGAGGCACCTGGCGACTCTAGTGTGATTGTTACGGAGGGATGCGGGCCAGTATCAGGAAGAGAGACTTGGCATGAGCAGAGAGACTCATCAGCGCTACCTATAGGTTTTGTAGGGGCAGTTCTGCGAGGCAAAGAGTCGCCAGGACAAGCTGGTGATCAAGAAGGTTTAACTCTGTTGAGTCAGTTCAAGGGAAACGCCATCCTTATGGGCTGTGGAACTCCATCAGCTTCCGCCGCTGCCGCCGCTCTAGGTGTGCGTGGCGTAATGCTGATGGACGAGTTGTTCGCATTGCCAGAGAGTGATCTTGGCCCAAACAACCGACAAAAATTAATTAGCGCATCAAAGAGTAGTATTAGACGTCAGTCGGGTTGGAACTTTATGGCTCCCCCGCTTTCCGAGGTCGTTAGAATTGTTTCTAAAGGTGACGCTAAGGACCTAATGTGTCGCGATTGGCGACGTTTGGATGACAATACAACAACCATTTTCCCAGCTGGTAAAGGTGCTCTACATTCAGTAGATTTGACCGCTAAATACCAGAACCTGCCAGGGCTACTTCAGGCCTACATGACAGCTATTGATTCAGGCCAAAAACAGCCCCCAGTAGAGGAGTTTTCAGTGACAAAGAAAACAGACATACCTTCCGCTATACATAACGTTTCACCTACATCAAGCTCCAAGGATGTGGCTATAGTTGGGTTGGGTTGCGTTGTCCCAAAAGCCAAGAATGTGGAGGAGTTTTGGGCAAATATTTTAGCTTGTGACGACGCAATTGTTGAGGTGCCAATCGATAGGTGGGATCCTACCCTTCATTTTGACTCAGATCCTAGCGTCCCAGACAAGAGCTATGCGAAGATCGGTGGCTTCATTACCGATTTTAAGTTTAATTCTAAGAAGTTTAGAATACCGCCAAAGGTTGCGCGTGACATAGATCCAGTCCAGCAGTATACGCTTTCCGCTGTTTCAGAGGCCCTAGAAGATAGCGGTATTGGTTCAGACGGTGACCCGACTGATCTTTCACGTGTCGCGGTTATTCTGGGTAACTCAATGGGAGGTGAGAAGCTTCGAGACGACATAACCAGGCGTGTATTTTTCCCAGAATCAGCAGAGGCGCTAAAGCGAACACCAGGATTTTCAAGATTATCTCCATCCGAGCAGTCCGAGATCCTCTTGAGCTTCGAGAAGGAGTACAAGGCAGATCTTCCAGACATTAATGAGGACACAATGCCTGGTGAGCTCTCAAACGTAATCTCAGGTCGTGTTGCTAATGCTTTCAATCTAGGCGGCCCTAATTTCACCGCGGACGCGGCTTGCGCTAGCTCCATGGCTGCCCTTCAGTCAGCGGTAAAAGGTCTGATTGACGGAGACTATGACGCAGCTGTTACTGGTGGTTCTGATCGTACTATGGGTATTTCAACCTACACCAAATTCTGCAAGATAGGGGCTCTCTCAGCGACTCATTCATCACCATTTGATCAAGGGGCAAATGGGTTTGTAATGGGCGAAGGCGCTGGTATTATGGTCTTAAAGAGGCTTGCGGATGCCGAGCGTGATGGCGATAAAATCTATGCCGTTATTCGAGGTATCGGAGCTTCCTCTGATGGTAAAGGTAAGGGGATTACCGCTCCAAATATTGAAGGTCAGAGAAGGGCGCTTAGGAGAGCATGGGCTGATGCTGGGATAGACCCCGTTGAGGTTGATCTAGTTGAGTGCCATGGTACTTCAACTGTAGTTGGTGACAAGGTCGAGGTTGAGGCCTTGGGCGATGTCATAGGTGAGGGTCGTCGCGGTGCGAGAGGACCGGTGCGCATAGGATCGGTGAAATCTCAAATAGGTCACCTGAAGTCAGCGGCTGGAGCAGTAGCGATTATTAAGAGCGCTTTGGCGATCTATCACAAAACCCTACCACCGAGCATCAACTATAAGAATAGAAGAGCTGACCTATCGATGGACTCTGTTCCTCTTCAAGTCCAGACTATGCCTGAACCTTGGCAAACCGTGGGTTGGCAGAGGCTGGCAGGTGTCAGTTCGTTCGGGTTTGGCGGGACTAACTTTCACGTAGTGATGGGTGAGTATGACGAGTCCTCTAAGGCCCCTCACCCTAGAACAGGGTCCTCGTCCACGAAGACTGGAAAATATGGTACTCCTGATGGCATTTGGGCAATCTCGGCTGCAAACGAGTCTGAATTACTTAGAAGGATCGAGCTGGTTGAGCATGGTGGTGAGGCTAAGTGGGATCCTACAGACAAGATCCGAGTCGCGGCAGCTGCTGATGACAAGAACGAGATGCTTACTCAGCTTGAGCGCCTTAAAAAGGCAGTAAAGAAGGGCAAGGGCTACGACCTACTCCGTGTAAGAGGCGTTTGTGTAGAGGATACTCCCTGCGAAGGTAAATTAGCCTTTATGTTTACTGGCCAAGGTAGCCAGTATATCGGGATGGGGCTTGACCTAGCTGCGGAATACCCAGTTGTCAGAAAGACCTTTGATCAAGCTAACGCAGTAATGACGCCTGAATTAGGCCGACCACTCACCGATTATGTCGCTGGTAATGTCTGTGATTCTGATGAAGCTTCATTCGAAGCGCTCCGGGCTACCGAAATATCCCAACCAGCTACTTTGACAGTTGATACTAGCTTGTTGCGCCTGTTGGCAGCCTATGGTGTCTACCCAGATGTTGTAGCAGGCCACTCACTCGGTGAGTACGGAGCACTGGTAGCGGCTGGAATGTTGTCGTTCGAGGATGCACTGAAGGCTGTTAGCGCCCGTGGCCGAGAGATGGCAGCTGTGGAGATCCCAGATACAGGGAAAATGGCAGGTATCGCAGCTGCACCACAGGTCGTTGAAGAGGTATTGAAGGGGATCAGCGGATATGTGGTCGCTGCAAACAAGAACAGCCCAAATCAGACAGTTATAGCGGGAGCTACTGACGCAGTCCTAGAGGCGAGCGAAGCCTTTAGAGATAGAGATATCACCGTCTACCCTCTACCAGTTTCTCATGCGTTTCACTCATCGATAGTAGCGCCTGCTACAGAGCCGTTGAGAAGGGTTATTGACAGGCTTGATCTTCGGTCTCCTCGTCGCCCAATAACGACGAACGTTACCTCTGATTGGTACCCACAGGATCGACAGGCCGCTCTTGACCTATTGTCTGCGCAGGTTGCTTGCCCAGTAGAGTGGACAGCTCAAATGGAGCGGATGTACGAAGATGGCTCGAGAGTATTTGTTGAGTGTGGCCCGAAAAGAGCGCTAACTGGCTTCGCTACATCGATATTTAAGAGACGACCCCATAGAGCTATCTACACTAACCAGCCTAAAGTAGGCGGAGTCCGCTCCTTCCGAGATTCCTTAGCAGCCCTTATTGCTATGGGCTTCCCAGTTAAGTCAGAACCTTCGACAGATATCCCAGATATCTTCGCGACTCCAGAGCCTAGATATCATGAGGGTATGAAGTCCTCTTCTAGTAGCTCTAAAAGACCTCTGCACCCAGGAGTCTTGGGAGAGATCCAGTCTCTTTTGGCAGAGCGGACAGGTCTGGCAGCTGATGAGATCGACCCAGAATTTGATCTTCAAGAAGATCTGGGGATCGATACAGTGCGTCAAGCTGAGTTGGTCGCTAAGCTCCGTAAGAAGCTAGGACTTCAGAGAGAGTCAGGCTTCTTGTTGTGTGATCATAGAACAGTATCTCAACTTACGGACTACTTTGCTGGTAGGACTGGCGAAGGGCCCGTTTGGGACAGGAGTGAACCTGTTGTAGCTGTACAACCAAGAACCGCTAAGGCTGTATTAGCCCCAAGTGCAAGCTCACATGTGCCTTCTTCTCAATCAACCGAGACTTTCTCCTCCGCTTTGGCTAACATTGGCACAGAGGGGCTAGATAGAGCCTCGTTCGACGCAGCTATAGCCCCAGCAATACAGAAGCTTATGGCCCAAAGCTGGGAGGCATTTCAGGCCAATTGGACCGCTCCAGCTTCGGCCCCAGTAGTAAGCACCACTCCTTCGTCACAGCCAGTATATAGGAGAGTGGTATGCTCAGGAATATCCATAGGTCTTCCTGGTGGTGAGAGAGTCTTTGATGATGGCAACTTTGACTCAGTGTTGAGAGGAGACAACAGGATTTCCTCTATCCCAAGTGAGTTTCAGGAAAAGATGATAGAGAAGAGGCTCGTCCGATTAGTTAAGGATGAGCGTGGTCAGGGCTCTTTCCATGAAGTCACCGATACGGATGAGGTTCTTCAGTTGGCTGGGCGTGCGGCCGCATTTGATCTCGTTGAAGAATACGGTGTAGACGCAGGTCTTAATCGGGCACTTGATAGGGCTACTCAATTGGCTTTTGCGGCAGGGATTGACGCTCTACGCGATGCTGGTATTCCTCTTATTAGGACCTACAGGACTACAAGGAGTGGTGCAAAGGTTGCCACTGGATGGGCGCTACCAGAGTCTATGAGAGACAACACGGGGATCATTTTTGGATCCGCATTTCCTGGGTACGACCAGTTCGCTAGCAAGGTAGCCTCCAACGGCGCTGGGGAAGAGGGTCACTTTGATCGTAGGTTCTTGTTCCAGATTCTTTCAATGGGGCACTCACAGTTCGCTCAGTTTGTAGGTGCTCGTGGGCCTAACACCCAGGTAAACGCAGCCTGCGCTTCAACTACACAGGCTATCGCTATGGCTCAGGACTGGATAAAGGTTGGTCGGGCAGATCGAGTGATAGTGCTCGGTGCAGATGATGTGACGAGTGACAACCTGATTGACTGGATAGGCTCAGGGTTCTTAGCTTCTGGTGCTGCGACCACAACAAAGAAAGTCGAAGAGGCAGCCCTCCCCTTCGATCGTAGACGCCATGGAATGATCGTGGGCATGGGTGCTGTAGGGCTAGTCCTCGAGACCCCTGAAGCAGCGAGTGAGCGGGCTGTTACACCTATCGCAGAGCTTCTATCTGCTAGGTTTGTAAACTCGGCTTTCCACGGAACTCGACTTGACGTAGACCATATCTCATCAGAGTTCACAGCTCTTGTCGAAGAGGCTTGTGAGAAAGCAGGTGTTACAGCCACCCAGATGGGCTCTAAAGCCCTGTTTATGTCTCATGAGACCTTTACTCCAGCTAGAGGTGGATCCGCTGCTGCTGAGATAAATGCTCTTAGAGCAGCTTTTGGTGAGTCAGCTAATAAAATTGTAGTGACAAACACTAAGGGGTTCACAGGGCACCCAATGGGGGCCGGTATCGAGGATGCTGTTGCCCTCAAAGCGATGCTGCGTGGCACTGTTCCACCTATTCCAAACCTAAAAGAGCCAGATCCAGATCTGGGAGATCTACTCTTGTCTAAGGGTGGGCAATACCCTGTTGAGTTTGCGGTCAGATTAGCAGCAGGCTTTGGTTCACAGCTCGCATTAGCTGTATGGCAGAAGATCGCATCTTCTGACAACCGTGTGGCAGACAACGATGTTCGACTCAAATGGCTTAGAGCCATTTCTGGTGAAGAGACACCAGAAGTTGTGGTTGAAAAGAGGTCATTGCGAGTTGTAGCCTCAAAAACAACCGCAACTACAGCTACATTGAAAGATGATGTTGTTAGTGATCTTCCTGTCGCATCCTTAAATGTGCCAAAACAAGAGCCTACATCAGGCCCTTCTGAAGAAGAGGTGATGCAGCACTTGATCGCCGTTGTAGCGGAAAAGACAGGCTATGACGTCTCAGATATAGAGACAGACATGGAGCTTGAGGCCGACCTAGGAATCGACACTGTAAAGCAGGCGGAGATATTCGGTGAGGTTCGAGAGGTCTGGCAGATAGAGCGTGATGACTCGTTTGTACTCGCAGATTACGCTACAATTGACGCCTTAGCAGGTTGGCTTCATATAAAAGCGAGTGAGTCAGTAGGTGCTCCAGCGGCATCGACCCAGGCACCTCCA
>Ga0115011_10000305_pt1 | contig 42230 bp, 42 predicted proteins | sample TroAtlMetagenome_2_FD_88705 | JGI IMG/M metagenome (GOLD analysis project Ga0115011, IMG submission 88705) | Marine eukaryotic phytoplankton communities from Atlantic Ocean - Tropical Atlantic ANT8 Metagenome | ecosystem: Environmental > Aquatic > Marine > Oceanic | place: Tropical Atlantic... | reverse complement strand
GGCGATCACCAGCCCGCGATCTACGGTCCAGAACCACCTGGCCAGCAGGCTCTGGTCGCTGCGGGAAAAGGGGGGCACATAGGTCTGGGTCATGCCGCGCCCTCCGCCCTGGCACCGAGGGCGAGGGCCGCGGCGCGGAACGCCTCGCCCCGCGCTTCGAAATCCGGAAACTGGTCGAAGCTGGCGGCAGCGGGGCTGAGCAGCACCACCTCCTCGCGGCCTGTACGCGAGGCCGCTTCGAACGCCTGCCGGACGGCGCTGGCCATATCGCCGCTGATCCGATGCGGCACCTCTCCCAGCGCCGCCGCGAACGGCCCGGCCGCCTCGCCGATCAAAAAGGCCTCGACCACGCGCGGGAACAGCTCGGCCAGATCGTCGATCCCGCCCGCCTTGGCCCGCCCCCCAGCGATCCAGAACACCCGGTCCCAAGCCGCCAACGCCTGCCGCGCCGCATCGGCATTGGTCGCCTTGGAGTCATTGACGAAGCGGACCTTGCCGAGATGGCCGACGGTCTCCATCCGGTGCGCCAGCCCGGGGAAGGACAGCAGGCCCTCGACCGCAGTCTGGTGCTCAACTCCCAGCGCCCGCGCCGCGCCGTAGGCAAAGGCGGCATTCTGGGCATTGTGGCGTCCCGCCAGCGATCTTGCTCCGACCAGATCCAGCGGTGTGTCGAGGACGCGAACCCGGCCGTTCGAAACGACGAGCTCGGACGCCGCCGCATCCCTGCCGGTGTCGCCACTGCGAATACGCGCGAGGCTGCCGGCAGGCTGACGATCCAGCTCATCGGCGAGTCCGGCGCCCCAGGTCTCATCGACTCCGACCAGCGCGACCTTGCCCTCGCCATGGGCGCGAAAGATCCGCGCCTTGGCCGCCACATAGCCTTCCATCCCGCCGTGCCGGTCCAGATGGTCCGGGCTGATGTTGGTCAGGATGGCCACATCCGGAGCGAACGAGGTGGTCAGGTCCAGCTGGTAGGACGAGCATTCGATGACATAGACCGCGCCCGGCGTCGGCTCCGGCAGGGCCAGCACGCCGATGCCTATATTGCCGCCCATATGCACGGTCATTCCGGCCTGTTTCAGCACCCAGGCGATCAGGGCCGTGGTCGTCGACTTGCCGTTGGTGCCCGTGATCGCCACCACCTGCGGCCGCCTGCCCTCCGGCAGCGCCGCCAGCGCCCGCGCGAACAGCTCCAGATCGCCGACGATCCCGACCCCGGCCTCCTTCGCCTTCTCGACGGTCCAGTGCGGTACCGGATGGGTCAGGGGCACGCCGGGCGACAGCACCAGGGCGGCGAACTGCGTCCAGTCGGCCGCCGTCAAATCCTCGACGACGAAGCCCTCGGCCTCGGCCTGCATACGGCTGCTGATTCCGTCATCCCACAGCACGGGCTCGGCGCCTCCGGCCTTCAGGGCGCGCGCCGCCGTCAGTCCCGACCGTCCAAGGCCGAAGACCGCGACCCGCCTGCCCTCAAAGCCCGGGACCCGGAACATCGTCTATCTCAGTTTCAGGGTCGCCAGACCCGCCAGCGCCAGCATGGCCGACACGATCCAGAAGCGGATCACCACAGTCGACTCGGGCCAGCCCATCTTCTCGAAATGGTGGTGGATGGGCGCCATCAGGAAGACGCGCTTCTTCGTCGCCTTGAAATAGCCGACCTGGATCATGACCGAGAGGGCTTCCAGCACGAACAGGCCGCCGACAATGCCCAGCACCAGCTCGTGCTTGGTCGTCACCGCCACGGCGCCCAGCGCCCCGCCCAGCGCCAGCGACCCCGTGTCGCCCATGAAGATCTTCGCCGGCGGCGCATTGTACCAGAGGAAGCCCGTGCCCCCGCCGATGATGGCCGCAAGGAAGACCGCCAGCTCGCCCGCGCCCGGCACATGGTGGATCTGCAGATAGTCCGAAAAGACGAAGTTGCCGGCCAGATAGGCGATCATGCCGAACGCCGCCGAGGCCATCATCACCGGCACAATGGCCAGGCCGTCCAGCCCGTCGGTGAGGTTCACGGCGTTGGAAAAGCCGACGATCGTGAAGGCGGCAAACGCCACATAGAACCAGCCGATGTTCAGCAGCACGTCCTTGAAGAAGGGGAAGGCAATGGACGTTTCCAGCCCCGCCGAGGTCGAGGGTGTCATCCACAGCACGGTCAGCACACCGGCGATTACCGCGACAATGGTCTGGGCGACCAGTTTCTGCTTCGAGGTCAGACCAGCCGAGCTCTGCTTGGTCACCTTGGCATAGTCATCGACGAAGCCGAGCACGGCAAAGGCAGCCGTCACGAACGACACGATCCACAGATAGGGATTGGTCAGATCCCCCCACAGCAGGACACCCGCCGCGATCCCGGCCAGGATCATCAACCCGCCCATGGTCGGCGTGCCCACCTTGGACAGGTGCGAAACCGGTCCATCCTCGCGGATCGGCTGGCCCTTGCCCTGCTTTTTGCGCATCCAGGCAATGAAGCGACTGCCCATGGCCACGGCCACGATCATGGCGGTGGCCAGCGCCAGCGCGACCCGGACCGTCTGATACTGGATCAGATTAAGTAGCGGATAATCCTGTGCGAAATCCGCATAGTAGAGATAGAGCAGGTAAAACACCCCGAGCGGCCTCCTTAAGCCCCATCCTCAAGATCAAGCGCGGCCAGGGCGGTCGCAATCTGTCCGGCGCGAGAGCCGTTGGATCCCTTGACCATGACCGTATCCCCGTCGCGGACCAGAGCCGCGACCTCATTCGCCAGTTGCGCCGCTGCCTCGCGCCATTCCCCGCGCTGCGCAGGCGGAAGGGCGTCGTGCAGGTGGCGCATCATCGGCCCGGCTGTGTGGACCACATCCACACCCGCCTCAGTCAGCGGATCGGCCAGTCCGGCATGCATGGCGGAGGCCTGATCGCCCAGTTCCAGCATGTCGGTCAGGAACACAATCCGGCGCGCCCCCTCCGGCACGACGCGCGCGCCCAGACTTCTGAACCCGGCCGTCATCGACAGCGGATTGGCGTTATAGCTTTCGTCGATCAGGGTGAAGACGCCGCCGGACGCCAGCCGGACCTGCCGCACCTGTCCGCGCCCGGCCAGGGGCGAGAACCCGGCCAGGGCCGTGAGCGCCGTGTCCAGCGGCACATCCATGGCCCGCAGCACCGTCAGCACCGCCAGACTGTTCAGCCCCCAGTGATAACCCGACTGGCGCAGGCGAAACTGCAGCGTCTGACCTTCAAGGACCGCCGAGACCGTGGCCCCGTCCGCATCCGGCTGGAAGTCCAGCAGACGGGCGTCATGATCCGCGGCGCTGCCGAACAGCCGTACCTCTGCCCCGTGCCGGCGCGCCACATCGATCAGCAGGCGTGTCCAGGGATTGTCGCCATTGATCACCGCGATTCCGCCCGGCTCAAGGCCCTCGAAGATCGCCGCCTTCTCGCGGGCCACGCCGGCCTCGCCGTCGGCAAAGGCCTCGATATGGACCGGTCCCACCGTCGTCACGCAGGCCACATGTGGCCTTACCATCTGCGACAGCGGCGCGATTTCCCCCGGCGCATTCATGCCGATCTCGAACACGGCCCGTGCGGTGTCGCGGGGCATGCGGGCCAGCGTCAGCGGGACGCCGATATGGTTGTTGTAGCTCTTGACCGAGGCATGGGCGGGGCCGGCCAGATCGAGGCCTGCCTTGATCGCCTGGGTGACACTGGTCTTGCCGACACTGCCCGTTACGGCTGCCCGCCGCGCAGACGACCTGTCGCGCGCGGCCCGGCCCAGGGCCTCGAGCGCCTTCAGCGTATCGGCCACCGCGATACAGGGCCCGCCGTCCACCACGCGTTCAAGCAGCGCCCCTGCGGCGCCGGCCTCGAAGGCCGCTCCGGCGAAGTCATGGCCGTCCCGCACGCCGCGCAGGGCGACGAACAGCTTGCCCGGCTCGATCTCGCGACTGTCGAATGCAACGCCATCGACGGCGAAGTCCGGTCCATGACGCTGCCCGCCGGTGGCCCGGATAATCTCGTCAGCGCTCCAGAGCGGCAAAGGCAGGGTCTCAGGCATGAACGCTCAGGGCCTCGGTGGCGACAGTCACGTCGTCGAACGGGTGCACCGCGTCGCCGACAATCTGACCCTGCTCATGCCCTTTTCCGGCGATCAGCACCACATCTCCCGCGCGGGCCATGGCGATAGCCGATCCGATGGCCTCCCGACGATCGCCGATCTCCTGCCCGTCGGGACAACCGTTGCGCACCTCGGCGCGGATGACCGCGGGATCCTCTGAACGCGGGTTGTCGTCGGTGATGATGGCGACGTCGGACAGCTCGGCCGCCACCTGCCCCATCAGGGGACGCTTGGCCCGGTCCCGGTTTCCACCCGCACCGAACACGACGATCAGCCGACCCCTGGCATGGGGCCGAAGCGCCCGGAGCACGGTCTCGAGGCCATCCGGCGTGTGCGCATAGTCGACATAGACCTCCACCCCTCCGGTCCCGCCGTCGCCGCGGACCCGTTCCAGGCGCCCCCGGGCTCCCTCGAGACGCTCCAGCGCCGCCAGCACCTTTCCGAGCGGCGCGCCGGCCGCGAGACAGAGACCTGCCGCAACCAGCGCATTCGAGGCTTGGAAGGCGCCGGCCAGCGGCAGAAGCACCTCGTGGCTTTCGCCGCGATACTCGAGGGAAAGCCTCTGCCCCTCAGGCAAGGCTTCCCGCCGGGTGAGGGTGAGATCCCGGCCGCGCTGGCCGACCCCCATGATCTCGAGACCCGACATGATCCCGGCTGCGGCAAAGCGGGAATAGGACTCAGAGTCGGCGTTCAAAACCGCGGTCCGGCCGCGCGGCAACAGCGTTTCGAACAGGCGCAGCTTGGCCGCCCGATAGGTCTCCATGTCGCCGTGATAGTCGAGGTGATCCTGGGTCAGATTGGTGAAGCCTGCGGCCTTGAGACTGACCCCGTCCAGCCGACGCTGGTCTATGCCATGGGAAGAGGCCTCAAGCGCCAGATGGGTGACGCCCTCGGCAGCCATCCCGGCCAGCAGACGCGCCGCCTCCGCTGCATCGGGGCTGGTCAGGCCGGGACCGGTCAGGGCGCTGACCTCGGCGCCCCGCTGCACCGTCGCACCAAGGGTGCCGAGGCTGGCCGAGACCAGACCCATGCGGGCCCAGATCTGGCGACAGAAGGTGGCGACCGAGGTCTTGCCGTTGGTACCCGTCACGGCGACGCAGGTCGCGGGCTGGGCGCCGTAGAATCCGCGTGCCGCCAACGCATAGGCCCGGCGCACGTCGCCCGCGGTAACCAGCACGGGGGCCGAACCTGCGGGCGTATCGGCCGGAGCCAGAACCGCGGCTGCCCCGCGCGCAAGGGCCTGAGGAATGAAGGCCCGACCATCCTGCGCGGTTCCGGGCAGGGCCACGAACAGGCTTCCCGCATCAACCTTGCGGCTGTCTGCCGTGACCCCGGTGATGAGCGGATCCGCCGGGACATCCCGCTTCAGAAGATCGGACAGGCGCTGACTGTGCATCACAGCGAGCCCTCCATGTCCCTGAGCGTCGGATTCGGGCGGCCATCGGCCAGATTCCACCTGTCGTCGGCGCGCCCGACACCCACGAAGGGCGCGATGCGATCGGCGATCCGTCCCACGGCGGGCGCGGCGACAAAGCCTCCGGTACGCGGATAGCTGCCGGGCTCATCGACCAGCACCAGAATCGCATAGCGCGGCGCATCGAGAGGCCCGTCGGCGGGGAAGACCCCGATGAAGGTGCCCAGTGCCACCGCCGGATCATAGCGGGTGCCGGTCCATTTATTGGCCGAGCCCGTCTTGCCGCCAACGCGCAGCCCCGGGGCATTGGCCCGTCCGCCCGAGCCGCGCACAACATTGCGACGCATCAGGTCCAGCATGTTCAGGCTGGTCTGCGGAGAAACGACCCGCCTCGGTTCAGCATCGAGGGCGCCGCCCTTGCGAAGGCTGAGCGGCACATACCGGCCTCCGTTGCTCAGCGCCCCGACCGCCGCGATCACCTGGACAGGGGTCACCATGATGCCGTAGCCGAACGACAATGACGCGAGGGTGGTCGGCGTCCAGTCGGACGGCACTTTCGGAGCCGCCGACTCCAGCAGTTCTATCGGCGCCCGCTCCAGCAGACCGAGTCGCCCGAAATAGTCCTTCATCACATCGGGTCCCATCTGCACGGCGAGGCGCGAGGTGCCGATATTGGACGAGTGCAGATAGACTTCCTCGAGGGTCATCACCCGGTTCTGGGCATGGAAGTCCGTGATCCGGCGATTGCCGATCATAAAGGGCTCGGAGGCGTCGAACAGCGTGGCCATATCGGCCGCGCCGGTATCCAGCCCGGCCGCGACGGCAAAGCTCTTGAACACCGACCCCATTTCGTAGTGGCCGGATGTCGCGAGATTGCGCGAGCCCCTTCCGGGCCAGCTGGCCATGGCCAGGACCTCGCCGGTCTGGACGTTCGTGACAATGGCGACACCGGCCTTGGCACCGGTCTCGGCCATGGTGGCGGCCAGCTCGCTCTCGACCACGCCCTGGATGCGCAGGTCGATGGACAGCTCGAACGGGGCACCCGCAGCACCCTCTGCCCGCAGCTCCTTGTCAAAGGCCAGTTCGACGCCGGAAATGCCCTGACCGCCCGTATCGGTGGACCCGATCAAATGCCTGGCTTCGCCCTCAAGCGGATAGACGCGCCCATCCTCCATCGAGAACGTCACACCGCCCAGTCCGAGATCATGTACCCGGGCGCGCTCCTCGGGCGTCAGGCCACTGGCCACGATTACCTGTCGGTCGCCCCAGATCGCCCCCTTCAGCCGCTCCGCATCCAGGCCCGGCATGGCCTGCCGGATCTCGCGATAGGCGACATCCCGGTCCCAGACCTGCAAGGGATCGATGAACATGGCATAGAAGATCACATCGGTAGCCAGCAGCCGGCCGTTGCGGTCCACCAGATCGGCGCGACTGCGGTCGGACGCGACGCCGCGATAGCCGGCATCGACGGGTGCCAGCAGGGCCGAATAGGCCGCCTTTAGACCGAGCGCCGCGAACACCAGGCCGAACACGGCCAACACGAGGAAAATGCGGACGCGGCTATCCTCCTCCGGACGACCGTGGGCCCGGGCCCGCTCAAAGCCGTGCTCGATCCACCAGATGCCTTCTGCCAGCCAGCGCCAGGAGGGCGACAGACGGCGCGCCCGACGACCCAGATCCCTGAGTGGGCCGAGGTGGCCACCACCCCGCACGGACGAGGGATGCGGCTGCACGCTCATTGCACCGCCTCCTCGACCGGAGCGGCGGATTCTGCCGCTTCGTCGCCCGGGGCCTCTTCAGCGAGGGGCGCTTCGACAGGCGCCGGCTGACCGATGGGCGCCAGTCCCGCCTGGCGCGACAGGGCCTCCAGCCGGGCCGGACTTTCCAGTCGGGCGACCTCGGCCCGCAGCATCCGCACGCGCAGCGAGGACTGGTCGATCTCGCGCTCCAGTTCGGCGATGCGGGTGGCCTGACGCGCCGCCGCCGCCTTGGTGAGGTAGACGGAGAGCAGCATGGCCACGACGCAGAGGATGCCGAAGATCTCGACCCAGCGGATGCCGCGCACCTTCCAGTCGAACAGGCGCTTGAGGGCCGTCATGCCGCCAGCCTCCCCCATGCCGGAGCGCCGGTCCTGACCGCCGCCCGCAGCCGCGCCGAACGCGCCCGCGGATTGACTGCCAGCTCGGCCTCATCGGCGTCGATCGAGCCCTTGAACTGCAGACGGAAGCTGGGCGCCCTCGGCTCGACCTTCTGCGGCGCATGACGCGAACCGCCGGGCGCATTGCCGGTTCGCTCGGTCAGGAAGCTCTTGACCATCCGGTCTTCCAGCGAATGGAAGGTCACCACCGCCAGCCGCCCGCCTTCCGGCAGGACCGCCTCGGCCCCTTCCAGTCCCCGGGCCAGTTCGCCCAGCTCGTCATTGACCGCGATGCGCAGGGCCTGGAACACCCGCGTCGCCGGATGAGTGGGCGCACCGCGCCGTCCGCCCAGGGCGGCCTCGACCACCTCGGCGAGGTCCAGCGTCCGCTCGAACGGCCGCTCGACCCGCCGGCGCAGAATGGCGGTGGCGATCCGGCCCGACTGCCGCTCGTCGCCGTATAGTCTGAAGATGTGGGCCAGCGGGCCATGGTCCCAGCTGTTGACGATGTCGGCGGCGCTCTGACCCTCGCGCGACATTCGCATGTCCAGCGGCCCGTCCTTCATGAAGGAGAAGCCGCGCTCGGCCTGATCCAGCTGCATGGACGACACGCCGATGTCGAATACCACCGCATCGACCCGCGCCTCACCGTCCAGCACATCGGCCAGTTCCGAGAAGGCCGAGTGGATCAGGCGGAACCGGTCCGGGAATGCTTCCCTCAGGGCCTCGGCATGCGTCTCGACCGTCGGGTCGCGATCCAGCGCGATCACTTCGGCGCCCGCCTCGAGAAAGGCACGCGAATAACCGCCGGCGCCGAAGGTGGCGTCCACCACCCGCTGACCGGGCGCCGGCTGGACCGCCGTGATCACGGCCTCCAGCAGGACGGGGATGTGCGGCGGGGGCGCGGCGGTCATGACCCGCCCCCTTCGACCTTCAGCTGGGCTGCCAGCCTGAGGGCGCCCAGTTCGGCGATTCCGGCCCGCGCCAGCTGCCGGCGTTCAGCGCGCCTCGCGACCCAGGCCTCGCGATTCCAGATCTGGAACCGGTCGCCCAGCCCCACGATCACCACGGTCTCGCCCAGACCGGCATCCTGGATCAGGCTTTCCGGCAGGGTCACCCGGCCGCCCCCGTCGAAGGTCAGCCGCGTCTGTTCGCCCAGCACCTGCCACTCCAGCGCCGAACGCTGCTCTGAACCGAACGGCAGCGAGCGGATCATTTCGACATAGGTCGCGAACAGCGGGTCGCCCCCCGCCTCGAGGCAGTCGGCCTCGATCGAGGGAAAGACGAAGATGGCGTGTTCGGCCCCGTTTTCGGGGGTGCGGAAGTCCTGCGGGATCAGCAGCCGCCGCTTCGCATCCAATTGTTTCTCGACCGTCGAGAGAAACACCCCGTCCCATCCGGACCTTGCGGCCCGCCCCTTGGCTCTTGTCACGACGTCCAGACGACGTCAGGCACCCCAAATCATTCGAATGGGATAGCATGGGATGAAATGGGTCTCAATGGGATTAGTTGACGATCCTTAACCATGAACCGGGACAACTGTTGTCATCAGGACTGTAAAGGTCGGAACATACAGCGAACACGAAAAGTATTAACAGCCTGGGGACACAATCTGCGCCACCTTTCCGCTCAAGGGGTTAACGCGCCTCAAGCAGCGAGTGACCGCGTCACGAGCGTTAGGCAAAGAATCTGCCCGAAGCCGTGAACGCCCGCGCGGCGAGCGGCAGGCTCTCAAATAAAAAATGCCAGACGGTCTGTAAGCCGGGTTCTGTTCCGCCCGAGAGCGGTGACGATCATTCCTCTTGGCCGGCCGTTGCCGACCGGCTCCAGCAACCAACCCGGACGTCTGGGGCGGTGACCCCCGCAGGCGAGCCCGCGCGACATCCCTATTCGGTCTTGCTCCAGGCGGGGTTTACCGTGCCGTCTCCGTTGCCGTCGACGCGGTGGGCTCTTACCCCACCCTTTCACCCTTCCCGGCCCCGAAAGGCCGGAGGTTTGCTTTCTGTGGCACTGTCCCTCGGGTCACCCCGGGCGGGCGTTACCCGCCGCCTTTTCACCGTGGAGCCCGGACTTTCCTCGACAGGCCGAAACCTGCCGCGACCGTCCGACCGTCTGGCAGAAGCACAGATGCGCCCTCCCGGCCCCCGGATCAACTCCCGGGATGCTCGGCCCGCTTCAGGGCGGCCAGCTGCAGCAGGCCCACCAGCCTCGCGCGGGTCTCGCCGTCGGCCACGCCGTCCACCCGGGCGGGCCGCCAGTGCCTCTGAAAGGCGGTCACCGCCAGCCTCAGGGGCTCATCATACTCAGCGCGGGGCTCCACCCCATAGCCCAGCCGATGCAGGCCGGCACTCAACACGGTCACGCCCAAGCCGGCATTGCCGGGACGCAAGGGATCCCCGAGGGCGGCCACCCGCTCGGGCGCCGGGTCGAACCACAGTCCGTGCCCTTCCCCGGCCAGCCGCTTCCACGGAAAGCGCTCGCCCGGATCCTCCTTGCGGTCCGGCGCCAGGTCGGAATGGCCGATGATCCGGTCGTCCGGAATGGTCCAGCGACCGCGGATGTCGGCGATCAGGGCGATCACCGCATCGATCTGAACGTCGGGAAAGTCGCGATAGCCCCATTCATGCCCGGGATTGACGATCTCGATCCCGATCGAGGCAGCATTACAGTCGCTCTCGCCCTGCCAGACTCCCTTGCCCGCATGCCAGGCGCGGCGCTCCTCGGGGACCAGGGCATAGAGGGTGCCGTCCTCGTCAACGACATAGTGGGCCGAGACCCGCGCCTCGGCATCGCGCAGGCGGGCGATGGCCTCCCCGGCCGTCTTCATGCCCGTATAGTGCAGCACCAGCATGTCGGGCGGGGCGCGACGGCTGTCGAAATTAGGCGAGGGCGCGGCCCGGAACTCCAGCGTCACGACCGGTTACCGGCCCGACCGTTCCCAGCCATAGGCGACCCAGGTGCCATCCACCTTGTGCGCCTCGATGACCGTGTCGTCCCCGTCCGTGCGGCGACGGCCCTTGCGCCCGTTCATGGACCGGCGCGCGCGGCTGGACATGCCCATCAGGAACATCACCACGCCGGCAACCACGGCGATCACGGCGACGGCGATGGCGGTGAACACCGCCAGCAGGGCCCCGACGGCCATCGCACAGCCCGCCGCAATCAGCCCGCCCAGCCACATCAGCGGCCGCAGGAAACCACCGCGGCCTCCGACGCTCGCGGTCGCGGCACCGAGGCTGTCAAAGCGAGGTCCAGTCGAACTCATGCCTACTCCTTGTCGGCTCCGGATCGGGGCCCGCCCCGCCTTAACGCCGAACCTTCAATGTCGGTCCATCCCGCCCTGCGGTCAAGCAACCGGGGGGTGCGGCAAACCCGCCGCCCGTTAGCCCAACGGCCGATCCGCCAACACCACAGCGCCCTCGCGGCGCATACGGTCAGCCTCGATCCGGCGCATCACCGCCTGGGCCTGGGGATCCTCGACCGCACTGCCGATCAGGATCAGGGCGCGGGCCGCCTCGCCCGACACGCCGAAGGCATTGGCCAGCGCCTCGAACGGCGACTGCTGCTCGGGGAAGCGCTTGATCCGGACAGAGGCATCGGCGTCGATTCCCGCCAGTTCACGAGCCTTGGCTATCGCCTCGCTCATACCGCCCAGCTCATCAACCAGACCGAGTTCCAGCGCCTGGGCGCCGGTCCAGACCCGGCCCCGGGCAACCTCGCCAACCTGCTGCGGCGTGAGGCCTCGTCCGCGCGACACCAGGGCTATGAAGTCGCCGTAGATGCGGTCCATGGTGCCGGCGAAGGCCTCGCGCTGCGACGCTGTGAAGCCGTCACCGATCGCGTAGGCATCGGCATAGTCACCGCCGACCGACAACCCCTGAACGTCCACGCCAAAGCGGGCCAGGGCATCTCGCAGCACCATCTTCCCGCCGAACACGCCGATCGATCCGGTCAGGGTCGAGGGCTGGGCGACGATATGGCTGGCTTCGGCACTGATCCAGTAGCCCCCGGAGGCCGCGTAGGTGCCCATGGAAACCACCACCGGCTTGCCCGCCGCCTTGGCCGCGCGCACCGCCGCCGCAATCTGCTCGGACGCTTCCGGTGATCCGCCCGGCGAGGAGACGCGCAGTACAATGGCCTTCACATCCTTGTCCTTGATGGCGTCATAGATGGCCTCGGCCATCACATCCGAATGGATCGACGATCCACCCCCGAACGGATCGGCATTGCCGCCCGATCCGGTGATGATCGCCCCCTCACCGCCAATGATGGCGATGGCATCCCGGCCTGAACCGTTGTTCGGCCCCTTGGCAGAAGAATATTCGTCAAACGCAATAATCCGGGACCCGCGGCCTGCGCGACGAAGGGCCTCATCCTCGGCTTCCTCGACGTGGCCAACCCGGTCGATCAGCTTGCGCTCGAGGGCCTGTTCGGCAGTCCACGGCCCGGCCTCGATACTGGTCCTGAGCTGGGCCGGCGTGATCTTGCGATCCTGGGCCGCCTGGGCGATCGAGGTGTCGTAGATGGAGCCCATCCACGCCAGCATGGCCTCCCGGTGCGCGGCCGTAAAATCGCTCTGCGTATAGATATTGACCGCGTTCTTGTATTCGTAGCGCTGCTCGAACTCGGGCTCGACGCCGTATTTTTCGAAGGCGCGGCCGAGGAAGATCTCCTCGGCGCTGAAACCCGTGGCCTGGAAACTGGCCGTGTTCTGCATCCAAAGTTCGGATGCCGACGCCCCGACCATATAGCTGGACATCACGGCGCCGGCCGGCAGGAAGCCCTGTGAGTGGGCGATCACGGGCTTGCCCGAAGCGCGGAAACGGCGGATCGCCTGGCGCACCTCGTCCGCGGCCGCCGGGGCCATGCCCGTCTCGGGAAGCCGGATCAGCAGGACCTTGATGTTCGCGTCATCCTCGGCCTGGGCAAGGGTGTCGACCACCTGCATGACCGACAGGCCGCCGCCCCCGAACAGGGCAAAGGGCGACGCCGGCGGCTGATCACTCAACCCGCCGCGCAGGTCCAGTTCGAGCACGGCGTTTCGCGGAACCTCGGGGCCCGACGAACTGGCGGCGGCCATGGTGATGAGCATGATCGGCACGACGACCACGAACAGCAGCAGGCCGGTGAAGACGCCCAGCACGGTCAGGAAGAACTGTTTCATGTCGGTCGGAAATCCCGTCGGGGTCAGAGGGCGGCGGAAGGTCGACCATAAAGGGCAAGCCGTCACCGTCAAATGAACGTCCCGTAACAGGCGAGCGCAGGCCAGACCACGTGCTGCGCTGCACCATCACGATTGATGACGCGCTCATGAGGCCCTATATGAGGCATCCCTCTGCGGGGGCCGTTCCCCGCGCCGCACCGGAGACCGCACTCCCCATGCTGGTCACCCTGATGAAATCCAAGCTGCACCGGGCGACGGTGACCCAGGCCGACCTCGACTATGAGGGGTCGATCGCCATTGACCGCGACCTGCTGGACGCGGCCGACATCTATCCGAACGAGCAGGTCGATGTGCTGAACATCACGACCGGCGCGCGCTTCACCACCTATGCCATCGAGGCCCCGCGCGGCTCGCGCGTCATCGGCGTCAACGGCGCCGCGGCCCGTCTGGTGCAGAAGAACGACAAGGTGATCATTGTCACCTATGGCCAGCTTCCGGCCGAGGAAGCCCGCAACTATGCGCCGACCGTCGTGCTGCTGGACGACGCCAACCACATCAAGCGCGCCGCCTGAGCGGCCCTGAATGCCGGGCACGAAGAAGGGGTGACGCCGCGCGCCACCCCTCCGCGCTCTGATCGTGGTCCGGCCTAGCGGATCAGGTCATAGATCCCGCTGATATCCACCCGCACCGTCAGTTCGCCCGGCGACACCGAGGTTGAGGCATCCGCGGATTCCATGGCCATGGACCGGGCGTAGGGCATGGGCGGCGACACACTCATCGACGTCCCTTCGCTCAGGCCGCGGATGCCGCCCAGCTGCACCCCCAGCGCCTCGGCATACAGGCCGGCCTTGCGCTGCAGGTCCCGCACGGCCAGACGCCGTGCCTGATCCTCGGCCGCAGTCCGATCCGTCAGGCCGAAGCTGATCCCGTCGATCTGGTTGACGCCCGCGCTGACCACCGCATCGGCCGTAGAGCCCACGCGCTCCAGGTCACGCACCGTCACCGTCACCCGGTTGGTCGCCTGGTAGCCGCGCAGCCGGGGCGGCTGGTCAGGCAGGTAGTCATATTGCGCCGACAGGTTCAGGCCCGAGGTCTGTATGTCGCGCTCGGCAACTCCGGCCCGGCGCAGGGCGGCCATCACCCGCTCCATAGACTGGGCGTTCTGGCGCATGGCCGCCTCGGCGGTCGCCGCCTCGGTCACAACGCCGAAGTTGATCGTCGCCATATCCGGCGCGACCTTGACCTCGCCGTACGCCGCCAGGCTCAGATGCGGCGGCGCCACCATATGATGGCCGGCGGGCTCCGACATCGACTGCGCCAGCGCCGGCGCGGACACACCGGCCAGGGCCACGGCGGCTGCCATCGGCATGAGCAGGCGGAACTGGGAACGGATCATAAAAAGTCTCCATGAGAGCGGAACACGCGCCACCCGCGTGCCCGTAGGTCCAAGCTGGGCCATACCACCTGAATGAACGCGCGCGCCCCGGGGTCAGGTTCCGTTCATCGGGGGCCGCGCGCCGCCCTCTTTGCAACATCCCGTGCGCCTGCTAGGCCCGGGCGTCGCCTCCGGGGGCCCGTAGCTCAATGGTTAGAGCCGACCGCTCATAACGGTCTGGTTGGGGGTTCGAGTCCCTCCGGGCCTACCAGAAGCCGCGACGGCGCGGTTCGACCCAGCGGGCGTCGCCGTAATAGTCGCGGTCCTGGATGTAGCGCCCGTCGCGGTCGTACCAGCCATAGCCGTCCTGATAGGTGTCATAGCCCTGCAGGGAATAGCCGTCGTCATAGTAGTCGAGGCCCAGCAGGCCGTCCTCTTCCTCCCACCAGTCGCGGGGATAGGCGCCGTAGACACACTCCCAGCCCTGACCACCCGTCCAGTAGGGTTCGTACCGGCCGCGGGTGCGTTCGCGGAAACGGGCGCGGCAGACATGGCGCGACCAGACGCGGTTGCCGCTCGCCTCGATACTGGCGCGGTTCTCGCCGTAGATGACCTCGCGCACGCCCGAGAAGACATTGTTCGTGATCACCGCCCGGCCCGAAGCGATGGCCACGCCGACGCTTTCAGCCCGGATCCGCGTGTCGGTCAGGGTCAGCTCGCCGTTGTAGACGACCACGCCCTTATCGGAGCGGCAGACCCGGCTGCCCTGGATGTCCACCGAGGCGCCTTCGACGGCCACGCCCTCGACGTATCCGCAGACGGCGGTGTTGGTGATCTCGACCCGGCCATAGTCCCGCCCCGAGCGGATGATCATGCCGATCGAGCGGGGGCCGAACGCATTGGGGGCACCGATGCCCTTGAGCGTGGTGGAGTCGACGCGCGCGGTCTGGCCGGCTCCGGGGATCAGCTCCATGCCGACATGGGCACCGGTAACGACCACTTCCCAGGCGGTCAGGGACGCCCCGTCTGCGACGATGGCCGGGGCGACCGTCTGGGTCTCGAGGACTGCATTGCGGAGGTCCAGCAGCCCCCCGTCCATATAGATGGCGGCCTCGTCACCCACATGGCGGAAGCCGACCCGGTTCATCAGCACCTCGGCGCCATAGCCGATGACGCACGCTGCATCTCCGGCCCTCTGCGACGAGAAGACCACGTCGCGCACCTCGACCCGGACTCCCTGCGCCACCGTCATGCAGGGAAGGCCGTCGGGAGCCTGCAGGGTAGCGGTAGGCTGACGGTTCCAGTCACGTGGATCGAACCCGCCCTCGCCGATGAGGGTCAGAGGCTTGTTGATGTTCAGCCAGCCGACGCAGGGACCGCTGCGCGCCCGGAGGATCAGCGTGCCGCCGGGGGCCACCCGCCGGACGGCATCCTCGACGGCGCCCGATCCCGGATTGCCGCCGCAATCGACCAGCACAACCTGCTCGCCACCGGGCGGATAGGGCCGTCCATCACGAGGGTCTGGATAATAGCCGGGCCGGTGGTCCCCACCGGTCCAGCGCCGATGGGTGGTCGCGCGGCTGCGACGCGGGGCGGGCGGATCCAGCAGCACGCCAAAATTCGGCCGGGTCTCGCTTTCGACCCGCGCGGCTTCCTGGGCCCTCGCCCCCGGAGCTGCGGAGAAGGCCGTGGCGGCAACCGCGAGGCCGAGCGCCGGAGCGACAAGGGAGCGAAGACGGAGGGGGGAACGGAACATCATGTCTCAACGCCCTCCTTAACGGCGCTGCTGGGAACGGGAGACCTGGGACAGGACGGCCTGCAGGCGCGCAACCGAGGGCGCAAATCCGGCCAGCGCCGAGTCGATGCGCATGACCACGGCCTCGGCCTTGTCCTGATCGGCGACGCCGGAAACGCCGAGGGCAAAGAAGGTCGACAGGGCGAACTTGGCCTCGGGACTGCCCTGGCGGGCCGCTTCCTCGTACCAGAAATAGGCCCGGGCATAGTCGGGCGGCACTCCGATACCCTCCGAGTACATCACGGCAAGAACCAACTGGGCTTCGGATGACCCGTTCACGGCCGCCAGCTGGATGGCCCGCACGCGTTCCAGATAGGACAGCCGCCCCTCGATCGGGTGACCGAGCACGGCCTCAAGCGATTCGATCTCGCGTTTGGACATATCCTCGGAGCGCGTCGCCGCTGTGTCGGCGATGCCGAGATAGCGGATCGCCCGGCCCACATGGACGAAGGGCAGTTCGGTCACGCGCGACAGGGCGTATTCGTAGGCGTCCCCTCGCGGCCGGCTCTCATCCGAGAACGGGACGCCGGAGGCTGGCGCCACATTGGGATAGAATTCGAAGGGCGGCACCCACTGGCGGGCCTTGGCCTCGACAAAGCCGCTGTACTGGGCCCGGCCGGGCGAGGAGCTCTCGAAGTCCTTCATGAGCACGAAGGCCCCGACGTCGCCGGTCTGAACCGCCAGATAGTTGTAGAGATAGGCGTCCACTTCGTTGCGCTGGAACAGGTTGATCGCAGCGGGATAGCCTCCACGGCGACGGTCGCGGCCCGCGCCCCGGCCGATGGCCTCGCGGGCCTGCGGATTGTCCTGGGGCTCGCCGAACGCGCCGTAGAGGGCATCGTGCAGGCGGGCGAGGGTGCGGTAGCCGTCGGCGCCCTGGGTCGACAGGACGTAGATCACGCGATCCCGGACCTCTTCCTGTTCGGTCAGGGTCATGCGGGACAGCTGGGTATTCAGGCGCTGGTAGGCGTTCTGGCGCTCCCAGGCCCGGCAGTCGTCATATTTGGACAGCGGTCGCCAGCCGCCGAACATGCCCCGCTCGACGCGGTTGATCGGGGCGAATCCATCCTCATTGGCCAGCGCCATCGCGAGCCAGACCGAGCTCTCGATCGGGTCCTCGAGATTCTTGTCGGTCGCACGCAGCGCCGCATAACGCCCCCCCAACTCCAGTTGGGCAAAGAAATCACCACGGAAGGCGGCCCGGCGCAGCGCGCGGATCCCGCTCTCCTGGGCGTTGAACTCCGATCCGGTCAGATTCGCCGGGCGGGGGCAGGGATTGGCGGTGTCGGCGCGCCGGAAGAAGGTCGGCGCCCGCTCGCCACAGGCGGCCATCGACAGCAGGGCGAGAATTAAAAGCACGGCCACAGCCGCGACGGCGACAGGACCCGCTCCGCCCCGTATGCCCCTTTTTCTGCCGGTCTCGCTCATCGTCCCCCACACCCCTTGCCGCACCCGAAGGCTGCGCGACGTTAACCTTTTCCCAATCCGGCCGATCGGTCCAGTGAACATCGCGATATGGTTAACGCGACCGGTGACATACCGTTGCCGCAGAGTGACCACATTGTGTCCGAGCTAGACTTTTCCCCAGATGGTTGCTCTCGAATTCACCCTTGAGGCGAGGCGGAGCCCCTTTCCCGAAAAGGGTTTCGCGCCCATATGAAGCGCCCCGCACGACACCAGGACTTTCCGCGCCCATGGCCTATATCGCTCGAGATGACCGCCCCGAAGACAAGGCAACCCGGTATGCCGAGGTCATGGAGGAGATCCTGGCCGTTGTGGACGGCGAGCCGAATCGGACCGCCCGGATGGCGACCGTCGCCTCCATGCTGCATGACGCCTTCGACACCTTCTTCTGGACCGGCTTCTATGTCGTCGACGAGGACAAGCGGGCCGCCGGCACCGACGAGCTGGTGGTCGGTCCCTACCAGGGCACGCTGGGGTGCCTCAGGATTCCGTTCGGACGGGGTGTCTGTGGCGCCGCCGCCGCGACCGGCCAGACCCAGGTGGTCGAGGACGTCCACGCCTTTCCCGGACACATCGCCTGTGACAGCCGCTCGGCGAGCGAGATCGTGGTTCCGGTCCGGGATGGCGAGGGACGGCTGATCGCCGTGCTCGACGTCGATTCGACGGCGGCGGCTGCGTTCGACTCCGTGGACCAGGCGGCGCTCGAAAAGCTGCTGGCCCGGGTCTTCGCGGTTTGATCCACGGATACGGCCGCCTATGGTCGTCCGGATGAACACCGGGAGAACGCAGGCATGAGCGACAGGGTACTGATCATCACCGGCGGTCAGGGCCAGCTGGGCCGGGCCGTGATCACAGCAGCGCTGGCCCGGGGGCTGAAGGTCGCCGCGATCGACCACTCGGCTGTGGACCCGTTCGATTCGCCGGCCTGCCTGGAAATCGGCGGGGTTGACCTGACCGACGCGGCGGCCGCGAAGGCGGCCGTGGATCAGACCCGGGACCATTTTGGACGGCTGGATGCGGTGCTTAACATCGCCGGGGGCTTTGTCTGGCAGACGGTGGACGACGCCGAGCCCGCCTGGGACCGGATGTACCGGCTGAACCTTGTCACCGCCCTGAACACCAGCCGTGCCGCCCTGCCCTATCTCAAGGCTTCGCACGAGGGCCGGATCGTCAATGTCGGCGCCGCGGGGGCGGTGAAGAGCGGCATGGGTATGGGGGCCTATGCGGCCTCGAAATCGGCTGTGCACCGCCTGACGGAGAGTCTGGCGGAAGAAACCAAATCCACCTCCGTGACGGTCAACGCCGTCCTGCCGTCCATTCTGGACACGCCACAGAACCGCAAGGACATGCCCGACGCAGATCCGGACACCTGGGTGAAGGTCGAGGATCTGGCCGAGGTCATGCTGTTCCTCGCCTCCCCCGCCTCCCGGGCCATGACCGGTGCCCTCGTGCCTGTGACCGGTCGGGTCTGAGACCTGTGACGCCCCGGCCCTGCCGCAGTGTGCTGTTCGTCCCGGCATCCAATGCCCGGGCGGTCGAAAAGGCGCGCAGTATGGACTGCGACGTTGCCGTTCTGGACCTCGAGGATGCCGTGGCCCCCAACGCCAAGATCGCGGCGCGGGAAGCCGCCTGCGCGGCGGTGCGAGCGGCCGGGTTCGCACCGCGCCTCGCGGTGCGGATCAATGCGCCCGGTACCGAATGGGGTGAGGATGACAGCCGCGCCCTGGCTGGGGCCGGTGCGGACTGCGTCATCATCCCCAAGGTCGAAAGCGCCGGAGACATCGAGGCCGTGGCCGGGATCATGGGCGCGGGGTGCGCTCTCTGGGCCATGATCGAAACGCCGCGCGCCCTGTTCCGTCTGGAGGACATCGCCGGCTGCGAGGCCCCGCTGGAGGCCCTGATGCCCGGCGTCAACGACCTGGCCGAGGCGCTGGGCGCCACCCCGGGGGAGGATCGCGAGCCGCTGAAATCCTGGCTGGCGATGATCGTTGCGGCGTCGAGGGTGTCGAGCCTGCTGGCCATCGACGGCGTCTACAACCGCATCGACAATCTCGACGGTTTTGCCGCCGAATGTGCCCAGGGCGCCGCCTTCGGTTTTGACGGCAAGAGCCTGATCCATCCGTCGCAGATCGCACCGGCCAATGCCGCCTTTTCTCCCGGGGCAGCGGCGATCGCCCATGCCCGCAAGGTGGTCGAGGCCTTCGCAGCGCCGGGGGCCGAGGCGCTCGGTGTGGTGCGGGTCGATGACCGGATGGTCGAACGGCTGCATCTGGCCGCCGCGAGGCGGCTGCTGGCCCGGCACGATTGGCTTGAGGCGCGGAAGGGCGAATGAGCGGGGACGACCGGCCCCTTGCCTGGGTGTCGGCGCCGGGTTTGTGGCGCATCCGCGGGCTTCCGGCCTTCCTGCCCGAGTACCGGCTTCAGCGCCTGCCGTCGCCCGGGACAGCGGCCGTCGTGGGATGGGGGCGCAAGGGGACGTCGTGGGTCGGAAGGACCTGGGCCGCCCGCGCGGGGATACCCTATCTGGCGCTCGAGGACGGCTTTCTGCGCTCCATCGGCCTCGGCGAGGCCGGGGCCGCGCCCCACAGCCTGCTAATCGACGACCTGGGGGTGCATCATGATGCCCGCCAACCCTCGCGCCTGGAGACGTTGATCCGCGAGCCGGACCGCTGGTTCGATACCACCATGGAGACGCGGGCCCGCGCCTTGATCCGGACCCTGCGCGAGACCGGCCTGTCCAAGACCAGTATGGGGCGCCTCGACCTTGACCTGCCGCCCGCGTCCGGGCCGCGCATCCTGATCGTCGACCAGACGGCGGGTGACGCCTCCATCGCGGGGGGACTGGCGGGCGGCGACAGCTTTCTGGCCATGGCCGAGGCAGCCCGCGCGGCGACCGGAAGCGGTCAGCTGCTGGTCAGGCGACACCCCGCGACCGTGGCAGGGCTCAAGCGCGGCTGCCTGCCGCCCGACGCCCTTGGGGAGGCCATGCCGGTCGATGACGTGGCACTGGACGTCCTGCTGCCACAGGTCGACGCCGTCTTCACGGTCTCGAGTGGTCTGGGATTCGAGGCCCTGATCCGGGGGCTGCCGGTCCACTGTTTCGGCCTGCCCTTCTATGCCGGCTGGGGGCTGACCACAGACAGCCTTATCTGCGCGCGGCGAGCCGGCGAGCGGTCGCTGGCGGTTCTGGTGGCGGCGGCCCTGATCGTTCAGGCCCGCTATGTCGATCCGGTGACGGGCAGCCCTTCGACGCCAGAGGCCACCGTGTCCCGGCTGGTACAGCAGCGAAGCCGGGCCCGCAGGCTGGCCGGCTATTCCGCCTGCGTCGGCTTTTCCCCCGCCAAGCGGGGCGCGGTTCGGCGTCTGATGAATAGTCCGCTCGGCGAGACAGGCTTCTTTACCTCGATCACAGCGGCTGTAGCGGCCGCGAGAGAGCGTGACGGCCGGCTGGTCGTCTGGGCAGGCAAGGAGGGGCCCGAGGTGGCCTCGGCCGCCGGAGCTGCATCCCTGCCTCTCTGGCGGATGGAGGACGGGTTCCTGAGGTCGCGGGGCCTCGGCTCCGATTTCAACGCTGCCCTGTCAACGGTGCTCGATCCCGTGGGTATACACTTTGACGGCTCGCGGCCTTCCGCACTGGAGCAGGCGCTTGAGGCTGGACAGACCGCGGCGGCGGACCTCGTCCGGGCCCGTGCCCTGCGACAGGTTCTCGTCGAGCGAGGCCTCAGCAAATACAATCTCGGCGGTGCGACGCCTCCGGCCGACTGGCCGACCGACCGCGACCGTGTGCTGATCGTCGGTCAGGTCGAGAATGATCGCTCCATCCTTCAGGGATGCGAGACCATCCGCACCAATGCCGGACTGGTCCGGGCGGTCCGCGCGCGGCTGCCCGACGCCTTTCTGGTCTATCGCGATCATCCCGATACGGTGGCCGGCAATCGCCCCGGTCGGCTGGACGCCCAAACCGCCGCGCTGGTCGATGCCCGGGCCGAGGGCATGGACATTACCGCCTGTATCGACGCCTGCGACGCGCTCGCCACCCTGACCTCCCTGACCGGGTTCGAGGCCCTGTTGCGCGGCAAGCGGGTCATGACCTGGGGGCGGCCCTTCTACGCCGGCTGGGGCCTGACCGAGGATGCCCTCGACTTCCCCCGTCGGACCCGGGCGGTCGATCTCGACACCCTGATCGCAGAGGCTCTGATCCGCTACCCCCTGTATGCAACCCCGGACGGCTACCCATGCGAGGCCGGAGACCTGGCCCGGCTGCTGGCCGATCAGGCATCGTCTGCAGACGTCGGTCGGGCCGGAGGTTTGGGGCGCTGGGCACGCGGACTGTTCGCGAGCCTCGACCGCGGCGATCCACCGGCCTATTGAAGGCCAGCACCAGAGCACGGATATCCCAGTGAGCGCTTCTTCTTCGACTGCCGTAATTGCTGCCACCGGCCTGTTCACGCCGGAGCAGTCCATCTCCAATGCTGAACTGGTCGAGGCCTACAATACCTGGGCCGAGCGCGAGAATGCCCGTCATGCCGATGAAATTGCCGCAGGCACGCGCGAGGCCCTGACGCCGTCCTCGGTCGAGTTCATCGAGAAGGCGTCCGGCATCAAGAGCCGGTTCGTGCTGGACAAGGCGGGTGTCCTCGATCCCGAGCGCATGGCTCCCAACCTTCCCGAACGCCCCAATGAGGACCTGTCGATCCTCGCGGAAATGGCGGTGAAGGCGGCGCAGGACGCCATCGCCGCCTGGGGCAAGCCGGCCAGCGAGATCGGCGCCGTGCTGTGCGCCGCCTCGAACATGCAGCGGCCCTACCCGGCCATGGCCATCGAGGTGCAACAGGCGCTGGGAATCGAGGGCTTTGCCTTTGACATGAATGTCGCCTGTTCCTCGGCCACCTTCGGCATCAAGACCGCCGCCGACTTCATCGCCTCGGGGTCGGTCAAGGCCGTGCTGATGGTGAACCCGGAGATCTGCTCCGCCCATCTGAACTTCAAGGACCGCGACAGCCACTTCATCTTCGGCGATGTCGCCACCGCCGTGATCATCGAGGCCGGCGATCAGGCCGGGCCGGGAGGTTGGGAGATCCTGGGCACGCGCCTGAAGACCACCTTCTCGAACAACATCCGCAACAACTTCGGCTTCCTGAACAATGCGGCGCCGGAGGGCATCGGCAAGCCCGACAAGATGTTCGTCCAGCAGGGCCGCAAGGTTTTCAAGGACGTCGTGCCCATGGTGTCCGAGATGATCATCAGCCACGCGAACGATCTGGGCCTCGAGCCGTCCGGCCTGAAGCGCCTGTGGCTGCACCAGGCCAACATCAACATGAACGAAATGATCGGCCGCAAGGTGCTGGGCCGCGACCCCGAACCGGCCGAGAACGTCATCATCCTTGATGAATACGCCAACACCTCATCCGCAGGATCGGTGATCGCCTTCCATCTGCATCAGGAAGATATGGTGCCGGGCGATGTGGGTCTGATCTGCAGTTTCGGCGCCGGTTATTCCGCCGGCACCGTCTTCGTCCGCAAGCGCGACTGAGCCTGTCCGGATCACATTTTACGGCACCGCTTGCGCGCGGCAGGCGTTTTTGCGAACGGGTATCTCAAGTCTTGGCGTCGTGACGGGAGCCCAGATCCATGACCCAGTTTGCCGCGCCCGAATTCTCGGGCCCCTGGATGGCCCGTATCGAGGAGCCGCTGGCCCGCGATGTCGCCACCGTGCTCCGAAGCATGGGCGGCGCCTGCCATCAGGAGCAGGTCGTGCAGTGCGTGGCCGCCCTCAAGCGCCAGCGCGGCGAGACGGTGGCCCAGGACCTGGCCCAGAGGATCATCGAGGTCTTTGAGGAATATCGGGACCTGTTCTTCCGGCCGTTCGGCGAGGGATCGAAGCGCTGGGCCCTGAAACCCGAACTGGCCTGATCCGACCTCCGGACACGGAAACGGCGCGCCACCGCCGGGTGACGCGCCGTTGTGCTGTCAGATTATCTGACGGAATCAGAACTTGCGGACGAAGTTCAGCGACCAGACATCGGCGTCGCCATCGTCACCAAAGTCGCGGCGGGTCCAGTCAGCACGGATGCCGTTCTGGCCATCCAGAGAATACTGGGCGCCCACGCCGTAGTTCCAGCTTTCACCGTCCGCCGAGGCCGAGACAGCGCCGCTGGACAGCTTCACTTCGCTGGTGCCGTAGCCGACGCGGCCGAACAGTTCGAAGTTCGGGCTGAGCGGCACATAGCCGACGCCGTAGATGGCGGCGTCATACTCCAGCTCGGCGGTCACCGGGGTGGCGCCGACCATGAAGTCGTCGTCCTTCACGCCGAACGAGGCCTCGCCCTCGATTCCGAAGTTCGGGGTGAAGCGGGTGCCGAGGCGCGCCGTGATGGCGCCCAGATCAACACCGTCTGCGTCCAGCTGGCTGTAGCCGATGGTGCCGTAGACGTTCGAGGCGGGATCCTGGGCGAGAGCCGGCGAGGCCATCAGGGCGAGGGCAGCGGCAGAGAGTACGAGACTACGCATGCGTGTAGTTCCTTCTTATATTTGATCAGTTACCAGCCATCCCGACTGGCACCGGTGAAGTATGTATGGGTTCGGGCAGTTCCAAGGCCGAACGATTACATGGCGGTAACCGTGGAAATATTGACACACACCGCGTTCTGCCAAATACGACAAAAATATGTATACTTGAGGATGCCGCCGCCACAATGATGGCGAACAGGTCATGAAATCGGCGACCACCCGCCCGGGGTGGCCGCCGCATTTCATCGCCGGCACATGGATTTCAGTCCGGAACGCCTACGACCGCGTCGACGGAATTGCTGGTCACGGGGTGATACAGCGGTCGCGCCCGGGCGTAGATCCGACGCGCCAGATCGCGACCCCACTCGCCCTCGCCCCACAGGGTCTGGAACAGCGGCAGGACAAATTTCCGGCGCCCCATTCCGGTCAGGAAGGCTTCGGTCGGGGCGACGGCCGGCTCGTAGCGATGGGTCATGGCAATCTGCAGCCAGGCGAACAGCACTTCGGCATTGCCCTCGGTCGAAAGACCCAGGCCCTCATCCAGCGTCCGCAGCCGGGCTTCACTCAGCCAGTCCTGACCGGCCTGGTGTCCCTCGGGCCGCCAGGCGAGGAAGCGTTGACGCTGCTGCGTGTTCCAGCCCTGCCACAGGGATTGCGGGGGCTCCCCGCCCTCGAGGAAGACGCTGCGGGCCGCGGCGTCCACCGGCTCGAAGGCCTGCGACACCGGGGCCATGGCGTTGGACGGCAAGCCGGGCTGATAGACCCAGGCATCCATCATGAGGGCCTCTTCCAGCGCGGTATCGCCCCGGATCAGGTGGGTGCGGATATCCTCGAGGAACATGGCGGTCGTCATGGGCCGATAGGCATTGCGCTCGAAATAGCCCTTCAGCCAGGCGTCGAACCGGTCGCGCCCGACAATCCGCTCGATCGTCCGCAGGAAGAAGGCGCCTTTCTCATAGGCGATATTGGTCATGCCCTCGTCCGGATCGCGACCCTCGAGGTCGAGCTTCAGCCGGGTATCCTCTGGCGGCAGGTCGGCCAGTTCGCCCTGAAGGTCCTCCCAGCCCAGTACCTGCTCCTGCATGGCGCGGTCGCGGCCATAGACCGCTTCCATGATCCGGTTCTCGAAGTAGACCGTGAAGCCCTCATTGAGCCAGAAGTCGTCCCAGGTGGCATTGGTGACCAGATTGCCGGACCAGCTGTGGGCGAGCTCGTGCGCGACCAGGGCGACCAGCGACTGGTCTCCGGCAACGATGGTGGGCGTGGCAAAGGTCAGCCGGGGGTTTTCCATACCGCCGAACGGGAAGCTTGGCGGCAGGACCAGCAGGTCATACCGGCCCCACAGATACGGGCCGTAAAGCGCCTCGGCCTCCTCGACCATCGCCTCGACCGCCGGGAACTCGGCGCGCGCGGCCTCGAGCATCGAGGGCTCGGTATAGACGCCGGTCCGCTCGCCCAGGGAGGCAAAGGCGATATCGCCGACGCCGATGGCGATCAGATAGGGCGGGACGGGATTGTCCAGCCGGAAGCGATACGCCCTCTGGCCGGGCCCGGCAGGTTCACCCCCGGGGGTCAGCATTTCGGCGCTCATGACCGCCTTGAGGTCCTCGGGCACCACAATCCGGGCGGAGTAGGACTGGCGGATCCCGGGGCTGTCCTGGGTCGGGATCCAGGTGCGGGTCAGGATCGCCTGACCCTGGCTGAACAGATAGGGCTGTTCACCGCCTGCCGTCTGGGCCGGGCTGAGCCATTGCAGGGCAGCGGCTTCGGGGCGGGTCGAATACTGGATGACGACCTTGCGGGTTTCTCCGGCAGCGAGCGGCGGCAGGGCAATGGTCAGAGGCCGTCCGAGAAACTCCGTCTCCTCGCCGCTATGGAACGGCAGGGGGTTGCCTGCCGCATCGCGCACCGCCCAGACGTCGAGGTCGCGGGTGTCGAGGATCAGCTCGGTGGCGCCGGTCTGTCCCTGAACATCGAGCGTGGCGGTCCCGGCGAGGGACTTTGCGGCGAAGTCCGCGGTGAGGTCGAGGTCAACGTGGGTGACCCGCGCGATTTCCGGCCGGGCATGGGAATGGACGTCCCGCACCCATTGCACCCCGGCGGGCGCCTGGACGGCCGGCTCGGTCCCCGAGCCCCCCCACCCCGGCATCGAGGCACAGGCCCCGAGGGTCAGGCCCAGGGCGGCTGTGATGGCGAGTGTGGAGACAGATGCGAGCTTGAAAGCCATCGGGGGTTCCTCATGGTGTCGTGTCGGGCGCCCGCCGGAAATGTGTCGGGATACGCCTTCGTTCCGGCCAACGGACCAGTCCCGCCGGACAAGGTCAAGCTCAGGCCGGGCGGCTCGCGGTCTCGACGGTGCTGAACAGCTTGCCGCGCTCGGCGGCCAGCACGGCCACCAGCGCCAGAATTCCGCAGATCGTGATGCCGACGGTCATGGGTGCCGCGGTCCCGTCAAAGCTCTGGCCGATCAGAAAGCCGGTCAGCGAGCCGAAGGTGGTCGAGACAAATCCCTGCACGGACGAGGCCGTCCCGGCGATCCGGCCCATGTTGTACATGGCGAGGGCACCGAAATTGCCCGCGATGAAGCCGAAGCAGAACATGGTCAGACCCTGCAGTACGGCGAAACTGACCAGGCTTTCATGGCCGGACAGGGCTACCCCCGCGTGGACGGCCGCCGACACGATGAAACCGATCAGCGCCAGATGCGACAGCCGCCGCGACCCCAGCCGCTCGACCAGCCGGGCATTGGTCAGCGAGGCTACGGCGATGCCCGCCGCCATCAGGCCGAAGATGGTCGTGAACAACTCCGGCTCGCCGAAGACATCGAAGAAGATCTGCTGGCTTGAGTTGATGAAGGCGAACAGCGAGCCGGTGATCGCCGTCATGGCTAGGGTATAGCCGACCGACAGCCGGTCGCTGACCACTGCGCGGAAGGCCTCGGCGATCCGGGCGAACCGGATCGGCAGGCGGTTCTCAGCCGCGAGGGTCTCAGGCAGGCGGATCAGGGCCCAGACCATGAAGGCCGACCCGGCCAGCGCCAGCACGCCGAAGATCCAGCGCCAGGGGGCGACGAACAGCACCAGCTGCCCCAGGGTCGGCGCCAGGATCGGCACGCCGAGGAAGACGAGAAAGCTCAGCGACATGACCCGCGCCATGGTCCGCCCGGAGTAGCGGTCGCGCACGATTGACACGGCCAGCACGCGCAGGGCCGCCGCACCGAGACCGGTGCCCAGCCGGGCCAGGATCAGCGCCTCGAACGTCGTCGTAAAGGCCGCCGCCACGCTGAACAGCACATACAGCCCGAGGCCTGCCATCAGCACAGGCTTGCGGCCATATCTGTCGGCCAGTGGCCCATAGATCAGCTGCGCCACACCGAACCCCAGCAGATAGGCCGTGATGACCCACTGGCGGGAGTTCTCGGATGCGACGCCGAGCGCGTCGCCGATGGCCGGCAGGGCCGGCAGCATCATGTCGATGGCCAAAGCGTTGAGCGCCATCATCATGGCGATCAGGGCGACAAACTCGGGGAAGCCCGGACCGCGAACAGACGGGTTGGAAGGCGGAACCGGTGCAATCATGGCCCGCAAATGAGCGCCCTCGCCCGCGATTGCAACGCCTGACGGGCAAATCGCGGCTTGCACGACGCCCGGGGATCGGCGAGGCGTGGCTCTGAACGACGGTTTGAGACCCGGAGCAGCTGCAGATGGACGACATCCACGCGCGGATCGATCAGATGGCAGCCCGCCTCGCCTTGCTGGAACGTCAGGTGGAAGCGCTGGCCGGCCAGACCCTGCCGGCTGAGTCACTCTGGCGGGGCCAGCCGGCGTTGCGTCCAGACCGCCAACCGGCGACGGCGGCCTGTACCGGGTCGCGCGCCTGCCGGCAGGCGGACTTCGAGACGCCGTGGTTTTCCTACTGGGCCGAGGCCCTGGGGGCGCATCCGGCCTATCATCGCAAGCTCTGGGAGGTGGTCTACATCTGCCAGGCCCTGCACGAGCGCGGCCTCCTGACCGAAGGCCGACGCGGACTGGGTTTCGGGGTCGGACGCGAACCGCTCGCGGCCCTGTTTGCGGCTCGGGGGTGTCAGATCACCGCGACGGACCAGGCTCCCGAAGCCGCCGCAGAGACCGGATGGGCCGACTCGGGCCAGCACGCCGTCGGCAAGCGCGCCCTCGAACGCCCCGACATCTGTGCCATCGACCGGTTCGAACAGGCGGTGACGTTCCGGCCGGTCGACATGAATGCGGTGCCCGACGATCTGACCGGCTATGACTTCTGCTGGTCCGCCTGTGCGCTCGAACACCTGGGATCGCTGCGGGCCGGCGAGGATTTCATTGCACGGTCCCTCGAAACCCGGCGCCCCGGTGGCGTAGCGGTCCACACCACCGAACTGAACCTGACGTCGGATACAGACACCCTGGCCAGTGGCGGGACCGTCCTGTATCGCCGCTGCGATCTGGAGACCCTCGCCGAACGCCTCACCCGGGCCGGTCATACGGTGGCGCCGCTGAATCTGGCGGCCGAGGAGGGCCCGATTGATCGCTACATCGACATACCGCCCTACCGGAACGACCCGCACCTGCGACTGGCCGTGGCCGGATATGTGACGACGTCGGTGGGCCTGATCATCACCAGGTCCCGATGATGGTGCGGGTGGTCGGGCTCGAACCGACACTCCTTTCGGAACCGGATTTTGAGTCCGGCGCGTCTACCAATTCCACCACACCCGCGTGAGGCCCGGCGGATTTAGCGGATCACCGCCGGCTGCGCCATCCCGCCAGGCCGCTTTCACCCCGCCGGTTCCACCGTCTGCTCGATCGTGCCGAAGATCGAGTGGTGCTTCTCGTCCAGCATTTCAATGCGGACGGTGTCGCCGTGCTGCAGGAAGGGGGTCTCGGGCTTGCCGCGCAGAATGGCTTCGACCGTGCGAACCTCGGCGATGCAGGAATAGCCGAGCCCGCCCTCGCTGACGGGCTTGCCGGGTCCGCCGTCGGCATCGCGGTTCGACACCGTGCCCGAGCCGATGATCGAGCCCGCCACCAGCGACCGGGTCTTGGCCAGGTGGGCAATCAGGGTGCCGAAATCGAAGGTCATGTCGTCGCCGGCATCGGCCTGACCGAACGGCTTGCCGTTCAGGGTGACGGTCAGGGCACCGTGCAGCTTGCCGTCCTTCCAGCGGTCGCCCAGCGAATCGGGTGTGACGAAGACAGGGGTAAAGGCGCTGGCCGGCTTGGACTGGACGAAGCCGAATCCCTTGGCCAGTTCGGCCGGGATCAGGTTGCGCAAGGAGACGTCATTGACCAGTCCAACGAGGCGAATATGGCCCAGCGCCTCTTCGCGCGACACGCCCCGGGGCACGTCGCCGGTGACGATCACCACCTCGGCCTCGAGATCGCAGCCCCAAGCCGGGTCGGCCAGCGGTATGGGATCACGCGGGCCGAGGAAACCGTCGGATCCGCCCTGATACATCAGCGGGTCTGTCCAGAAGCTCTCGGGCATTTCGGCGCCCCGGGCCTGCCGGACGAGGGCGACGTGGTTCACATAGGCCGAGCCGTCGGCCCACTGATAGGCGCGCGGCAGGGGGGCGGCGGCCTCGCGCTCGTGGAAGCGGCCGCGCGGCACAGCTGCGTGCTCCAGACTTTCGGCCAGGGCGCGCAGGCGCGGCTCGCACCGGTCCCAGTCATCGAGGGCAGCCTGCATGGTCGGGGCGATGAGGAAGGCGTCGGTGAACCAGTTCAGGTCTTCCGACACCACGACGAGGCGGCCGTCACGGCCGTGTTTCAGCGATGCGAGTTTCATAGCTACCGATTAGGCGGTTTCCGCCACGAGGAAAACCTCAGTCCGTCGACAGCTCATGATGCGCGGCGCGCATCTCGCCGATCCGCTCGCTCTTGTGGCGCCACCAGTCGTTCAGATCGGCAATGGCGGCACGGATGGCATGGTCGCGCTCGCGCGGTGACAGGGAGCCCCCGTGATCAGGGCCGCTGTGACCATGACCCCCGCCTCCGGACCCGCCGCCGCGCGCCCCCTCGCGAACCCCGTTGATGACCGTGATCTGCGTGACAGAGGCCGGGGACGAGGCTTCGGTGGCATGGCCCTCGTCCCCCGGCTCATCGTGGCCGTGGTCGCCATGATCCTCGTGCGCCTCGGCATGAGCATGGGGTGCGTGCCGTTGACCGGCGAGGGCGGCTTTCAGACTGGCGAGGCCCGGATTGAGGCCGTTCGCGAGCGACAGGGTGGCGCCGAGCCGCTTGCGGATGACGCGCTCGACGTCCTCGGCCTTGCCGGCAAGGGAGCCACCATCCGCCTTCATGGCAGCCTTGAGCGCGTCGTCGATCGCCTTCCAGATGGCTTCTGCCGCATCGGGATCGCGACTTGACCGGCTGTTGCGGAGCATCCAGCCGAGGACGAACAGCAGGGCGCCCAGCGCAACCAGCAGGGCAAGGAAAAGCGGGTCCAGCCCGAGGAATACGGGCGGATCGACGGGCTCGAAGCCCCCTCCCCCCTGAAAGTCGGTCGCATGGACAGCCACGGTCATCTCCTCAGCCGGGCCATGATGGCAGGGTCAGCCCGGTTGGCAACGGGAAAGGTTAACGTACGCCCGTCAGCGCGCCGGTTCGATCACGGCGCGGGCCTCGGCGCCCTGGCGGGTGCCCGACAGGCGCACCTCGATCTCGATGGCGATGGCGCCCTCGGGCTGGTGGGCCCAGATGTAGCGGCGCTCGACCTCGACCTCGAGGCCGCCGGCGGTCAGGCCGTCATAGGTGTCGCCCCAGGGCGTGATGCGCTTCATCTCGGCCCAGCTGAGGGCACAGGCGGCGTCCAGCTCCTCGATGGCGAGGGCGGACAGGTCGTCGGCTCGATTGTCCGTCACAACCACCGCCTCACGCGCCTGCAATAGGCCTCGTATTCGGCACCGAATTTCGACGCCAGATAGGCCTCTTCCTTCTGGATGACGAACCGGTCGACGACCAGCAGGCAAGGGATCAGGAGCAGCAGGGCGATCGGCGAATCCATGCCCACGGCGAGGCCGACATAGGTGATGGCGAACCCGACGTAGATCGGATTGCGACTGAAGCGATAGGGCCCGTCGGTCGCCAGCGCCGTCGACGGCTTCCACGGCTCGACCGCCGTGCCCAGCCGCCGGAACAGGCCCGCCGCCATGCCGTCCAGCAACAGGCCGCCGAGGATAAGGGCCAGCGCCAGACCGCGCCGCAGCTCAATCCCGAGGCCAAAGCTCATGTCCTCGCCCGCCGGCAGGCCGATCTGCACGCCATATCGATCCAGCGCCCAGCCGAGACCGAGGAAGGCGAAATAGATCAGCGGCGGCGGCACGGCCACATTGGGGTGATCGCGCTGTGCCATCAGATTCTGGCTCCCACGGGGGCGGTGAATTCAGAGGTCGGGGCGTCGCCGGTGTTGATGACCTCCGACGGCTCGAAGATCACGACCTCGGCCTCCTCGTCGGCGGCCGTCCGGTGTTCCACGCCACGCGGCACCACGATGAACTGGCCGGGATCAAGCGTGACACTGCGGTCCCGGAACTCGACCCGGAACCGGCCCTTCCAGACCAGGAACATCTCCTCGGCAGCGGCATGGCTGTGCCAGGGGAAGGTGCCTTTGACCTTGACCAGCCGGACGTCCTGACCGTTCAACTGCGCGGCGATGCGCGGCCGCCAGTGGTCGTCGAAGGCGGCGAATTTGTCGGCGAGGTCGATGGCGTGCATCCGTCAGTCGTCCTCGTCGGCATAGATGGCCACCCGACGGTCCTCGCCCTCGGCCACCCGGCCCCGATACATGCCCGACGTGTTCATGGCGAAGCCGACCGAGCCGTCGGTGCCCATCACGATCACGCCGCCATCGCCGCCGATCGCGCCGACATCGGCAATCTCGCCCTCGCCGGCCGTCTGGACGTCAGCGCCCGACGCGGTGCGGTGGCAGATGTCCCGGGCGACGGTCGCGCGGATGAAATACTCGCCCGAGCCGGTGGCGGATACGGCGCAGCCCTCGGCATTGGAGGCATAGGTACCGGCACCGATCACCGGCACAACGCCGACCCGGCCCCAGCGCTTGCCCGACATGCCGCCGGTCGAGGTCCCTGCTGCCAGCCGCCCGTCCCGATCCAGCGCGACCACGCCGACCGTCCCGAATTTGCGTTCGTCCAGCGGCGGGGCGATTGCGGCCATGGCGCCCTCCGCGGGCGCACCCGCAGGGCGAGCCGGCACGGGCAGGCCCTCCCGCTCCAGCTGGCGGACCAGTCCGCGCCAGCGGCGCTCGGTGAAGAAGTATGCGGGCTCGACCTCCTCCAGACCCTGATCGCGGGCAAAGGTCTCGGCCCCCTGCCCGATCAGGAAGACATGCGGCGAGTTTTCCATCACCGCGCGGGCGGCGCTGATGGGGTGGCGGGTGCGGGTCAGGCCGGCGACGGCCCCCGCGTCCAGCGTGGTGCCGTCCATGATCGCCGCATCGTGCTCGATCCGGCCGTCAGCGGTGAAGACCGCCCCGCGCCCGGCGTTGAACAGGGGATCATCCTCCAGCACCTGGATAACGGCCTCGACCGCATCCAGCGCCGACCCGCCGTTGTCCAGCACCTCGGCCCCGACCTGAAGCGCGCTGTCCAGCGCGGCGCGATAGGCAGAGTCCTGCTCCGGGGTCAGGCTGCCCCGCTCGATGACCCCGGCGCCGCCGTGGATGGCCAGCGACCATCGGCCGGCGTCCTGGGCGAGGGCCGGACCTGCCAGCGCCACCGTCAATGCGGTCGCAACTGCCGCAATCAAGGACTTCATGATCCGCCTCCCCCGTTAGGCGTCATCGCTCGTGATGCGCCCGTTTCCACAGTTGATACCCCACGACCGGCACCAGCCCCATCAGGGTGGCGACGATCACCAGCGGCCAGAAGCCGAGATGCGGCGCGGCCAGCCCCGCCGTCACCCCCGCTGCGACCGGTCCCGTGAACGGGACCCAGGCCGGAGGCCTAGGCATCGACCTTGATCACGCCACGCCGGATCTGATCCAGCTCGATGGAGTCGAACAGGGCCTGGAAATTACCCTCGCCGAAGGCCTGGTTGCCCTTGCGCTGGATGATCTCGAAGAAGATCGGGCCGAAGGTGTCCTGGGTGAAGATCTGCAGCAGGATGCCGTCCTCGTCCGAGCCATCGATCAGGATACGGTTCTCGCGCATGCGGGCCACGTCCTCGCCGTGGTTGGGCAGGCGTTTGTCGATCAGGTCGAAATAGGTCTCGATCGTGTCCTGGAAGGGAATGCCGCGACGCTTCATCTCCTCGACCGTCTCGAAGATGTTGTCGGTGGCCAGGGCGATGTGCTGGATGCCCTCGCCGTTGTAGCGCTTCAGGAACTCCTCGATCTGGGAGTTGTCGTCCTGGCTCTCGTTCAGGGGAATGCGGATGGCGCGGTCGGGGGCGATCATGGCCTGCGACAGAAGGCCGGTCGCCTTGCCCTTGATGTTGAAATACTTCTGCTCCTCGAAGGCGAAGACGTCGCCGTAGAAGCCCGACCAGGTGCGCATCTGACCGCGACGCACATTGTGGGTCAGGTGGTCGAGGCTGAACAGGCCCACCGAGTTTTTGCGCTCGGCCTCTTCCCAGCCCTCGATCTCGTCCCAGCCGTCATAGAGCGAACCGCTCTCGCCGTACTGATCGATGAGGTAGAGCAGCGAGCCGCCGATCCCCTGGAGAATATAGGGATAGCCCTTGCCGAGGGCGCCGCCGCCATGGCCTTCGGCCGGCCTGGCGCCGCGCGCCACGGCCCCCTCATAGGCGGCCCTGGCATCATGGACGCGGAAGGCCATGCCGTTGGCCGACGGGCCGTGCTCGGAGGCGAACTCGCCCGCCTGTCCCTTCGGACTGCGGTTGACCAGCAAGGTGATGTCGCCCTGCTTCAGGCGGACGACGTCATTCTCCGGGTTCACATGGGTCTGGGTGAAGCCCATCAGTTCCAGACGCGCGACCATGGCTTTCGGCTCGGGGCCGGTGAACTCGACGAATTCGAAACCGTCGACGCCCAGCGGGTTCTCGGCATTGATCTGTTGGGCCGTGGGGGTTTGGGTCGCGTCGTCCATGGTCGCGTCTCCTGATCCTGAAGGGTTCACGGCGGCACGCACGGCCGCCTTTGTGGCCGGAACCTAGTCATCCGGATCGCTCAAGCCAAGCGAGGCGGCTTCACCTTGTGGCGAGCGGGCCTCAGCCCAGCCCCGGAACATGGTCCGTGACCAGCCTCAGGGCCCAGTCGGCACCCAGCAGGAAGGCCACCCCGAGCGTGGCCAGAAGGCCGATCCAGGCCGAGGCCACCACCGCGCCGCCGATGACGAACAGGCCGTCCCGCTGGATCAGGCCGACGGCCAGCAACGACAGGGCCACCGAGGGGATGGTGTTGGTCATCGGCAGGACGATGGTCAGGGTCGCGAGGATCATGAACAGGGCCGCCAGCTTCTCGCCAGCACCCGAGGCGAAGGCCGACAGCCTCGGTCGCGAGAAGCGGTCGATCCAGCCCAGACGCTGCTCGGCGAAATCGGCCATGGCCTTCAGCCAGCTGGCCTTGGCCCGCAGCTTCAGCACCCACTGCGGCAGCCAGGGCTCCTCGCGTCCGACCAGCAGCTGCGCCGCAAGGATCACGATCACGATGCCGACCACCTGCGGCACGCCATACAGGCCCGGGACCAGACAGGGGATGGCCAGGATCAAGATCAGCAGACCGTAGGCCCGCTCGTCCAGCCGGTCGCGGATCTCGTGCAGGGTCAGGCCTTGCTCAGCCCCGTCGTCGGCAAGCCGTCGAAGAAGGCGGGCCAGATTCTGGCGGACGTCGTCCTGTTCGGGGGACGGCGGCAGGGGCGCAGGTTCGGTGGTCATGACGCCCGTCTAGCATCCCGGTGTGTCAGGTCCAGCCGCCGACGATGATGGATCGACGTTCCCGCACGACCGCGCTAAGCATCGCAGCATGATGTCGGCCTATCGTGTCCTGACCCGCTGGTGGACGGTGTTCGCCCTCGCGGCGTCCCTGAGCCTCCTTGCCGCCGCCCACGCCTTTGAGCGGTTCGGCGGGCTGGCGCCGTGCAACCTGTGCCTCAAGCAGCGCGAGGTGTACTGGCTGGCCGTAGCCATTGCCCTGATCGCCAGCCTGTGGGCGCTGCTCAGCCGGGCCAGCCGGGGCACCCCCCGAGTCGCGGCCTTTCTGCTGTTCATCGTCTTCCTGACCGGGGCGATCACGGCCGGCTTCCATGCCGGGGGCGAGGCCGGCTGGTGGGAGCTGCCGGCCGTGTGCTCGGGTGGGGCGGGCGAGATCAATCTGGAGCGGCTGGCCGCACTGGCCATGGGCACGGCCGAGGCCGAGCCGATCGTGGCGTGCGACGCCGTGACATGGCGCTTCCTGGGCCTGTCCATGGCAGGCTGGAACACCCTGATTGCTGCGGCCCTCGCGATCTTTAGCCTGCTGGCCGCGAAACGTCCCAAGGATGCCCGTGCCCCCAGAGGTTGATCCCTCCGCTGACCCGCTGAACGACCCCGAGATCACGGGCCGCAGGGGCTCGCGCGCCATTCCCCTGCCCCGGCCGGGCGCGGGGATGAGCCGGGCGCGGATGGCCGAGATCCTGCGGGTCGACCATGCGGGCGAGTATGCCGCTGTCCAGATCTACCGCGCCCAGCGCGCCGTGTTTGAGGGGCGGAAGGGCAAGTCGGCCATTGCCGACGACCTCACCGAAATGGAGGGCCACGAACAGGTGCACCTGTCGCGGTTCGAGGCCCTGCTGAACCAGAACCGCGTCGCGCCCACCGCCGCCCTGCCCCTGTGGCACCTGGCCGCCGGCGTGCTGGGCGCGGGCACGGCCCTGATGGGCGAGAAGGCCGCCCATGCCTGCACCGAGGCGGTCGAGGCGGTGATCGAGCAGCACTATGCCGACCAGATCGCCGAACTGGCCGACCGCGACCCCGAGCTGGCCCGCGAGCTGGCGCAGTTCCGGGCCGAGGAGATGGCCCACCACGACCACGCCGTCGAACACGGCAGCCGCGATGCGCCCGGCTATCGCCTGCTGTCCTCGGTGATCAAGGCCGGCTGCCGCGCCGCGATCAAGGTCAGCGAGCGGGTCTAGGCCGCCCGCCTGAGCCGCCGGCCGGCGCGCTCGGTCTTCGGTTTGGCGTCGAACAGTTCGGCCAGCTTCTCGATCATGGCGCCGGCCAGCTGGTCGACGTCGGTGATCATCAGGGCGCGGCGGTAGAAGCGGGTCACGTCGTGGCCGATACCGATGGCCAACAGTTCGACGTCGGACCGGTCCTCGATCTGGCCGATCACCTGGCGCAGGTGGCGTTCGAGATAGTGGACCGGATTGGCGGTCTGGGTGGTGTCGTCGACGGGGGCCCCGTCGGAGATCACCATCAGGATGCGCCGCGCCTCGGGGCGGGCCAGCATGCGCTCGTGCGCCCACAGCAGGGCCTCGCCGTCGATATTCTCCTTGAGCAAGCCCTCGCGCATCATCAGGCCGAGATTGCGCTTGGACCGGCGCCAGGGGGCGTCGGCGGTCTTGTAGATGATGTGGCGCAGCTCGTTCAGACGGCCGGGGTTGGCGGGGCGACCTGCCGTAATCCACGCCTCGCGCGGCTGGCCGCCCTTCCAGGCGCGGGTGGTGAAGCCGAGGATCTCGACCTTGACGCCACAGCGCTCCAGTGTGCGCGCCAGAATGTCGGCACAGACCGCGGCCACCATGATCGGTCGGCCGCGCATCGAGCCGGAGTTGTCGAGCAGCAGGGTGACGACCGTGTCGCGGAACGGGCTTTCGCTCTCGGCCTTGAACGACAGGGGCGCGGTCGGGTCGGTGATGACGCGCGTCAGGCGAGCCGTGTCCAGCACGCCCTCCTCCAGATCGAACATCCAGCTGCGGTTCTGCTGGGCCAGCAGGCGGCGCTGCAGCTTGTTGGCCAGCCGGGCGACGACACTCGAGAGCTGGGTCAGCTGCTGGTCCAGCAGGGCGCGCAGGCGATCCAGCTCGACCGGGTCGCACAGCTCCTCGGCGGCGATGACCTCGTCAAAGGCGGTGGTGAAGGCGCGATAGACGGACGGGTCATGGCCGCCCTCGCCTTCGGTGCGGCCGGGGCGCATGCCCTCTTCGGTGTCGGAGGCCTGATCCGACTCCTGCCCGTCGGCCTCGGCCGGCGTGCCTTCCGGACGACTGTCGCGCTCGCCTTCCGAGCCTGAATCCTCGCTGCGGCCCTCGGGCGAGTTGTCCTCGCTGTCGCCGGTGTCGGGGTCGTCGCTGTCGTCCTCGGTTTCGGAGGGGGCGTCGTCCGCCGATTCATCCTCGCCCTCGGTGTCGTCAGCCTCATCGGCCTGACCATTGCCGGGATCGAGATCGAGGGCCTTCAGCACCGCCTGCATTTCACGGCCAAATTCGGCCTGATCGTCGAGGGTGGCGACCAGCCGATCGAGGGCCGGGCCGGCCCGCTCGATCAGGTCGTCGCGGACCAGATCGAGGGTGGCAGCGGCGACCTTGGGCAGCGGACGCTCGCCCAGCCGCTCGGCCAGCAGGAGGGCCACCGCCTGATCCAGCGGCACCTGATCGGCCTCGGTCACGCGGGTCAGGCCGCTGCGCTCCATACGGGTGACAAGGGCGGCATCCAGATTGGCGCGGACCCCGGCGAGGGCGCGGCCACCGACCGCCTCGACCCGGGCCTGCTCGGCGGCCTCGAACACCTCGGCAGCGCGGCCGTCCAGCGGGGTCAGGGTCCGGTGCAGCCTGTCATCGTGGTTGGCCAGCCGCAGGGCCAGCCGGTCCGCCTGTCCGCGCAGCGAAGCGCTCTCGGGGCCGGAGGGGTCCCGCGGCGGGTGCGGCAGGGTCAGGACGCCGTTCGACATCCGGGGGCCATCCGAGGCGAACACGACCTCGAGCTCGTCCTGCTCGGCCAGCGCCCGCGCGGCATGGGCCAGCGCACGCTTGAAGGTCTCGGTGGGTGTGTCCGGTGGCATGGTTCTGACCTAGACGCGGCAGGGCCTCAGGGAAAGGGGCGGGGAATTGAGACGGTGAGAAAACACCGTCTGAACCGTCTGAATGGTCTGGATCGGGGTTCGGCTGGTGGGAGCTCGACCCTTCTCCCGATGGGAGAAGGTGGCGCGTGAGCGCCGGATGAGGGTCGGCGGGGTCATTCGGCGACCGCCGTGGCAGGACCGGTGCGACGGCTCACGCCGAAGGAAGCGGTTCAACCCTCACCCCCAACCCCCTCTCCCAACGGGAGAGGGGACGAAAAATACCGTCTGAACCGTCTGAATGGTCTGAACCGTCTGAATTCACGCTTCTGCTGTCCGGAGCTGTGGCAACCGGACAGTGTGTCTCAGGCGTGGACCCACTCGGGCAGAACGGTGCGGGAAGGGGCCGGGATGTTGAAGGGGTTGGTTTTTTGGGAGGTGGCCATCATGGTCACCGCCCTCAGCCCAGCGTCATCCTCGGGCTCGACCCGAGGATCGGTGACGTCCGCAACGGCCAACGGTCTGCCCGGACCGATCCTCCGATCAAGTCGGAGGATGACGGGACATCAGGACCGGCGGGGTCGTCAGCCCTTGTCGGCTTTCAGCCTGTCCTGATGGGCGCGGATGCCCTGGGCGATCAGTTCGGCGGCCTCGCCGGCGTCGCCCCAGCGTTTGACCGTGGTTTCCTTGTTCTTCTCCAGATCCTTGTAGCGGGTGAAGAAGTGCTGGATCTGGTCGATCATGATGGCCGGCAGCTGACGATAGCTGGCCACGTCGGTGTAATAGGGATGGAGCGCATCGACCGGCACGGCGAGAATCTTTTCGTCCATGCCCTTTTCGTCTTCCATGATCAGCACGCCGATCGGGCGCGAGCGGATGACGCAGCCCGGCACGACCGGGGTCGGGTTCAGCACCATGACATCGCAGGGGTCGCCGTCCGCCGACAGGGTGTGGGGCACGAACCCGTAATTGGCCGGATAATACATGGCCGTATGCAGGAAGCGGTCGACGAACAGTGCGCCCGAGGCCTTGTCCATCTCATATTTGACCGGCAGGCCCCCTTGCGGGATCTCGATGATGACGTTCAGGTCCCAAGGGGGATTGGGTCCGACGGGGATGGCATCGATGTTCATGACGGGTCTATTGTGCACTTGCGAAACGGGGAGGCGCGCGTGATAGGCAAACCCGGCACCAGTAGCAAGCGTTCCGCGCAGGCTCCGACCGATCGGGCGGCGCGGACATACCTTATGAGGCGTCGTGCATGACTACCCTCGACTGGGCGGCCCTGGCCCTCTTTACGTCATGCTGGCTGGGCTATGAGCCGGCCCTGCGTGTGCTGTCGCGACGGTTCGGCACCCTGAACCAGGACATGGACGTGGTCCGGCAGGTCTGGATGTCGGCCATGACCCGGCGCGAGATCCGGCTGGTCGACAGCCAGTTGATGGGCCATTCGATTAACTCGGCCTCCTTTTTCGCCTCGACCAACCTGCTGCTGATCGCGGCGGTGGCGGGCATATTGTTCGGGGGAGAGGCCGCGTTGCGCGGCTTTGCCGCCGTAGGCGCCGAGGCCGTTCCCCTGCCCCTGCTGGAAGCCAAGCTGGCGCTGATCCTGATCTGTCTGGTGCGGGGCCTGCTGGATTTCATCTGGGCGATTCGCCAGCTCAACTACACCCTCGCGGTCATCGGTTCGGTAGGTGAACAGGACACGGCGCTGGACCGGGGCGCGCTGGGCCGGGCAGCCGGAGACCTGATCAATCCGGCGCTGGCCTCCTTCAGCCAGGGGGTGCGGGCCTATTATTTCGCCCTGGCGGCCGCGGCCTGGCTGATGGGGCCGCTGTGGCTGGGGGCCGGCGTCATCGCGGCCTTTTCCCTGCTGATCTGGCGGCAGGAGGGCTCGCCGGCGGCGCGGGCGATCCGCAAGGTGCGGGCGGTGCTGGACACAAATCGGGCCGGATCGCCGAATGGCCCGCAATGATTTAGCAGGCGCACGGGTCGCGCGGGATTTTTTCGCCATTCAACCGGTTACACGGGTGAAACTTTCCGCGATCTTGTTACATGGCGTGAAGGCCGCCGAGAAACTAACCGCTTGACGGATTGTGCACTGCAACCTAACTTGATCCTGACGCCTTCGGGCGTCTTGCCCTTCCTGGGCGTTTCCTCCCTATAGACTTTCATGCCGCGCCCCCGGGCGCGGCATTTTTTCTGTCCGACCGGTCAGGAGGCCAGACCGGCCGCCTCGCGGGACAGACTGTCGATCAGGCGGCTGACGATGCCCTCGCAGCGCGACCAGCCGGGCCCCGGCTCAAGACGGGCCTCGTCCAGATACAGGCTGCGCGACAATTCGATCTGCAGGGCGTGAAAGCCATCCTGCGGGCGCCCCCAGCGTTCGGTCGTCCAGCCCCCGGCATAGGGCTGGTTCAGGGCGACCCTCAGCCCCTCGGCCCCCAGCAGGGCCGAGACCCGCCGGGTCAGGGCCGTGGCGCAGGATGTGCCGTGCCGGTCGCCGAGCACGATCTGCGGAAAGCCCGGCAGTGGCCGGCGCGCCGGCGGCGTGGCGCGCGGGCCGGGCATGGAGTGCCAGTCGATCAGCACGGCCACGCCGTGCCGGGCGCGGGCCTGCTCCATCAGGGTGCCCAGGGCCTCATGCCAGGGACGGTGAACCGCGGCGATCCGTGCCTCGGCCTCGGCCCGGCCCAGACTGCGGCCATATAGCGGACGGCCGTCGCCGGTCAGCCGGGGGACAACCCCGTATCCGGCGCGCACCCGCGGACTGGCCGACTCGTCCGTCAGCCCTTTGATGAGGCCGGGGTCCAGATCCCCCGGGGCCCGGTTCAGGTCCAGCCAGGCCCGGCCATGGGTGGCCAGCAGAGCGGGTATGCCCCGCTCCGGCGCGCGCTCGATCAGGCGATCGACAAAGGCATCCTCCGCGCTGCGCAGCGACAGCTCGGACAGGTCCGGGTCAAAGCCCGCCGCGTCCGGGTACAGACGGCCCGAGTGCGGTGAGGCGAACACCAGAGGACTGGCGGCATCCCCTACCGGGTGCAGCAGACGAAACGGGGCCTCGGCCTGCACATCCCCGTCTTCACCCGTCATACACCCTCCCCTGCCCGCCCGCGCGCAACCCTGTGGACAGGGATCGCTGATTTTCATGGCCGGTTTACGCTTGTCGCCTTAACCTTTTCCGTAACTGAGGCAAACGGTCGTCCGGTCGGGCGGCTCCGGGGACTTTCAATGGCACGCATCCTTCTGGCGGAAGACGACAGCTCCCTGCGGGGCTTTCTGACCCGGGCCCTGCAGCGCGCGGGCCATGAGGTGGTCGACTGTGAGAACGGCGATGACGCCATCGACGCCCTTGAGCAGGGGCCCTGGGACCTGCTGCTGACCGATATCGTCATGCCGGGCGCCGACGGCATCGAGGTGGCCCGCGTCGCCGCTGCCCGCCAGCCGGGCCTGCGCATCATGTTCATCACCGGCTTTGCCGCCGTGGCCCTGACCGCCGCCCAGAGCGCCCCCCAGGCCAAGGTATTGTCCAAGCCCGTGCACCTGCGCGACCTGGTCGGCGAAGTCGAGAAGATGATCGCCGCTTAGCGCTTGCAGTTTCGAGGCGAGCCGGGTTATACCGCGCGCCTTCCCGCCCCGGGGATCCCCTAGGGCCGTCACGGCGGACGCGTAGCTCAGCGGGAGAGCACTACGTTGACATCGTAGGGGTCACAGGTTCAATCCCTGTCGCGTCCACCATTCCTTGCCACGACATTGCAAGCGTTGAAGAAACCGCTCTCGGGCGGTCCAAAACGCGCGTCTGCGGCCGTGGCCGGCCCCTGCCTCCCCCAGCCTAGCGGAAGGTCTGGCCCGGGCGGAGGCCGAGGGCCTTGAAGACCATGGCGGCGGGGCAGAATCCCGTGAAGGCGGCCTGGATCATGTTCAGACCGGCAAAGGCCGAAAGTCCGATCCACCACGGGTGGAGGGTGAGGCCGAGGCCGATGCCGAGCAGGACTATGAGGCCGGCGAAGACCATGACGGCGCGATCGATGTTCATGAGGACACTCCGCAGCAGGGGCTGGATCAGGACTTGAGCTTGTGGGCGCCGATCAGGTCCAGCGCCATCTTCTCGTAGAAGGGCACGCTTTCGCCTCGCCGGATCTTCGAGATGAAGTATTTTTCGAAGGCGATCTTGGCGAGATGGACCCATTTGCCGCTGGCCGCCCAGTTGATGTTGCGCGGCGGGATCTGCGGCTGGGCGAAGAAGGCCACGCCGCCGTCACCGAAGTCGGCGAGGCAGATGGCGTTCCAGCTGGCCTCATGCGTCGGCGGCCTGC
>Ga0115011_10000304_pt1 | contig 42443 bp, 36 predicted proteins | sample TroAtlMetagenome_2_FD_88705 | JGI IMG/M metagenome (GOLD analysis project Ga0115011, IMG submission 88705) | Marine eukaryotic phytoplankton communities from Atlantic Ocean - Tropical Atlantic ANT8 Metagenome | ecosystem: Environmental > Aquatic > Marine > Oceanic | place: Tropical Atlantic... | reverse complement strand
GCGACCCTGGCCGCTGCCCTGAACGTTTGTAGGTGCGGCCCACTCAACATGCAACTGACAGTCGGCAAACTGGGTCTTGGAGCGAATCGTCCCGGCACCCTTGGCGCATTGCACGGCACCATCGATCACCTGCCATTCCGTTTTGCGATTCTTTTTCTCATGTTCCCAATTGGCCTTAAAGGAAGCCTCCGTGCCATCAAAAAGAACAATGGCATCCGAAGGCGGGGCTCCCGGCACCTTGCCCGGAATTACTTGGGGGGGCTGGGGACGGTTGTTGTCATGCACTGCCCACGGGTGATGGTCGTCAGGCGGATCTCCATAAAACTGCGCTGAAGTCAGGGAAGCACTGAGAAACAACAGGAGTATTGCAGACCTGAAGGGGTGGAATATTTTTGAATCGATCTTCATGGAATGGTTGATTTAGCCCAGATCAGGTTCGCAAGCAAGCCCTCCGGTTCTACGGCAAAATATAAATACCTTTTATTTGCCAATATGAATAATTACCTTCCGAGGCATTTTTATCGTTGGAAAGCTAAGCGGCATGCAGTCATATTATGAGATCCTGCAAGAAACCTTCCTTATGAATATGAAATCAAGAATGCTCACGACAGCAGCTATCGCCACGGTTATGGCAACAAGTGCGGCCCTTGCCGCCGATACCCTTAAACTCTCCGGCAAGGACGGCCCGGGTAAGGGGAAAAAAATTGTCCTGATCGCTGGGGATGAGGAATACCGCTCGGAAGAAACAGCTCCGATGTTGGCCAAGATCCTTTCCCAAAAACACGGGTTTGATTGTGTGGTCGTTTTCTCTTGGACAGAAAATTATATCGATCCCAACAACCAGGCTGGTTTGCGCGGACTGGAGGAGCTTGATAATGCTGACTTAATGATCATCGGGACGCGTTTCCGCAGACCGGATGCCAAAGGTGCCGCTCATATCACAAAGTATCTTAATGCCGGCAAGCCGATAATCGGTTTCCGAACGGCAACACACGCTTTTACCGGCGGCGGTTCGTTTGGAGATGGTGAAAACAAGATCAGCTTCGGTCAGTTTGGACGTAAGGTTCTCGGCGAGCAATGGGTCAACCACCACGGCGGCCACAAGCGTGAAGGCGCGCGCGGGGTTATTGAAGCCGCTAACAAAGATCATGCCATCCTGAACGGAGTGGGTGACATCTTTGCCCCTTCTGATGTCTATGGAGTCAAGCACCTCACTGAGGAAGATACCATCCTGCTGCGCGGGGCTGTTACCAAAACGCTTGATCCCAAGTCGGAGAACGTTGCCGGAAAGAAAAACGACCCCATGCAGGCACTGGCTTGGCTGCACAGCTACACCTCACCCGACGGAAAGAAAAAGGGCAGCTCGTTCTGCACCACGGCGGGCGCCTCGGTCGACTTTGTCAGTGAGGGCCTGCGTCGCGTGGTGGTCAATGCCGCCTATCATCTCACCGGCCTCAAAATCCCGGCCAAAGCGGACGTTGAGTATGTCGATGCCTTTTACCCCAGCTTCTACGGGTTCATCCGTGACAAAAACTGGTTCAAGGACCTTGATATGCAGGCCGAGGACTACGGGCTGGGCAAAAAACCACACGTGGTTGACCCCCCTGGAACCCCTAAGTGGCCATTCCGCCCTTCTCCATGAAAACTACGGCTAAAACTTTAGCCGTTATCGGTCGATAATCTGCCTGAGCGGGCTTTTCATACATTTAATAGGGCCCGTCAAGTAGCAGGCCAATGTGGGCACGCACGATTGCTCCCATCGTGGTACAGGTATCAAATGCTCCGGACTGGTGGTGTGCGCCAAGTTCATTGCATAGTTGCTCGATATTTTCCGCCGGGGATAGTTGCTCGCGGGACATCACGTCCAGCAGAGCACCAAGTCTACGACCAGCAACCGTGCAACGCCTTGCCACCAGGGTCCGTTCTTCTTTGCGATACTGTTCAATGGTTTCCTGGTTAAGGAGGTTCTCGATCATCTTAACCATTGGTTGGTTGTCACTGAAGAACTGGGCCATATACATTCTTTTGCCGCCTTCGTGGGACTGCTGGTCAAAATCAATAGGCCTGACGCGATATTGCACCTCTTCGAAATCCGGAGTGATATCCACCACGTAGTTGACTGCTCGCATGTCTCCCAGAAGGCGTATAAAACAACGTTCGTTGAACTTAACAAACTCCTTGGCAACTCGCACTTCGTTAAGCTCGTCGCGATGCAACCAGTCCCTCAGGAAAACATCCCCCGGCAACCCAGCAATATGTTCCTCAATCAAGGTTTCCCCATTGACTAGGTAATTGATACGCGTTGGTGAGAGGATATGCTCAAGCTCAAGCCCGTAAATTCTCGAGGCATCGGCTGCCTTGACGTAATAGTGGTCGAAGTTGTCATTGTAGCGGTTAATTATGCGGATTCGAAACGGCCGGGAATTGCCAAACTCCCCAAAATCAATCCGTTCAACATCCAGATGCCGGGCCACCTCGGAAGCTCCTCCCATTTTCAAAGAAGCATAAATCCTTGTCAATTTGGGGCGGAGCTCCGCCATCTCACCCGGTGGATACATGACACTATGCCAAAGCGTCTCGGTGCCGGCAGGAGACTCATAGGGAGCTGTTCCGCTGAACCTTGAAAGGTCGCGGTATATATCCGGCACACTTTCAACATGCCGGCCGTAATTAAGCAGGTAACCATTGAGGGCTGAGCTAACAGCATAGGAAATCTTCTTCTTCATTATTTCCATTTCTTGAACACCTTTCTTAGGCGGAAAAGTTTCCGGGGAGATCGCCTGGATGCAACGACAAAAAAAGTCGCAATAGAAACTTATTTATCCGGCAAGCAGGACGTGTCTTCCTCCATTTTTGCCATGCGCCCTTCAACGGCCTGCTTTAACAGCTGGCGCCCCTGCGCCGTTATAGGTACAAGCGTTGCCATTATTTGCCCGCTTTTCAGCTTTATCGTAAGTGTCCTGAGGTCGGCTGAAATGTCGGCCGCTTTTATTTCCGGCCAGTAGACAACCTGCATGTTTTTAGATGGATTCCAAAATGGGAAAAGCTCAACGCCCAGAGGGGTAAGGATGATGTAGGCATGGCGCGTGCAATGCACAACAACCCAAAAACAACATACCACGGGCACTAATACGGGCAGTGCCCACCAAGAGTGAAACTCTATTTGATCAGCGGCAATACCCGAAGCCGGCTCTCCGGTGAAAAAAACAAGGCAAGCCAGGCAAAAAATAACCATGCCTGCTGCCAAAAATGTCACTGCCTGACGTGAACGGGTAAAACGCAGTTCCTGCTCCGGGCAAGCAACCAAACGCGGTCTGCGCGGTAACAGCAAGCCGACCAGTTTCCTAAATGCTTTCATGCGGCGGGAAAAAGGTAAGGCTTTCTTTTTACCATCGTCGTCGACTTAATAATTATTGGATATCCACATAAGAGGCCAATCCCTGAAGGCCCCCCTCCCTGCCAAATCCACTTTCCTTATAGCCACCAAAGGGGCTGGTGGGATCAAATTTGTTGTAGGTATTAGCCCAAATGACCCCGGCTTTTAGTGCGGCACCCATCTTGTGTATTTTGCTGCCCTTGTCGGTCCAGACGCCTGCACTCAAGCCGTAGCATGTATTGTTGGCACGCTCAATAGCCTCCTCGGGAGTTCGAAACGTCATCACCGAAAGCACCGGGCCGAAAATCTCCTCCCGAGCAATACGATGGCTGGCAGTCACACCGGTGAAAAAACTGGGTCGACACCAGTATCCCTCGCTCGGTAGCTTGCACTTGGACTGGTGCAGTTGAGCTCCCTCGGCAACGCCGCTGTCCATCATTTCATTAATTCGCTTAAGCTGCTCCTTCGAGTTGATGGCGCCAATATCGGTGTTCTTGTCTAGAGGATCGCCCACCCGCAAGGTCTTGATCCGGTCGGACAACTTGCGCATGACCTTGTCATAAACAGATTCCTGCACCAAAAGCCGCGAACCCGCGCAACAAACATGTCCTTGGTTGAAGTAAATGCCGTTGATGATTCCTTCTATTGCCTGGTCCAGTGGAGCATCATCAAACAAAATATTAGCCGCCTTGCCGCCCAGTTCCAAGGTGAGGCGCTTGCCGGTTGACGCCGTGGCAGCCACGATTTTCTTGCCTACCTTTGTCGACCCGGTAAATGCCACCTTGTCCACACCGGGATGAGCAACAATTGCCGCACCGGCAGACCCCTTGCCGGTAACAATATTGACCACGCCATCGGGAAGACCCGAATCAGCGATGATCTCTGCAAGATGCAACGCCGTCACGGAAGTCGTTTCGGCTGGCTTCAGAACAACTGTGTTGCCGCAAGCCAACGCCGGGGCCAGTTTCCAGGCGGCCATCATTAGTGGAAAATTCCAAGGTATTACCTGTCCACATACCCCTACTGCCTTCGGCTTTTTACCAGGAAAAGCATACTCCAGCTTGTCAGCCCATCCGGCATGATAAAAGAAATGCGCCGCGACGAGCGGCAAATCCACATCGCGTGATTCCTTAATCGGCTTGCCACCATCCATCGTCTCAAGGATGGCCAGTTCACGGGAACGCTCCTGCACCATGCGAGCAATCCGGTAAAGGTATTTGCCACGTTCTGCCGCTGGCATTTTGCCCCAGGGCCCGGCAAGTGCCTTACGTGCAGACCTGACGGCTAGATTCACATCCCCGGATTCTCCTGCAGCCACTTCCGTTAGCTTCTTGCCAGTTGCAGGATTAATGGAACGAAACGCCTTTCCTGATCGTGCCGGTAGAAACTTACCGCCAATATAAAGGGGGTAGCGTTTTTTTAAGGGTACCGGTGTGGATTCCGGGGCCGGGTCGAAATTCCAGTGATTGCCAAATTCCAGCATCGGCTCGACAGCAGAATGGTGTTTTTTACTCTTGGCTTTCTTGGTTTGTGTGTTCGCCATCACCTTCAAGTTAAGGGTAACCTAACTGTGAGGCAAGAAGAGTGAAGCCGGTTGTAAGAAGGATTGCAGGGAAAGAGTTAGCGCTTCTGATATTGCTATATGGGATTCAAAGCGGCCACCGACCTATTCATCAAGATGAACCATTCGACCCCGTTTTCTGAAAAAGAAAGGCTTACTCCCCTGCAGGAGTTACCATAACCTTCAGATCCTGCTTGCCATTAATGGTCGATCCTTTGATCGGCTGAAGCCCAAGCAACGCGGTTGCGAGATTGCCAGCATCCCCGTTACGCACTGGCGGAAGGGTTGTGGAGCCATAAGGGGGATTGGCTTTACCGGGATCAGCACGGGTTCCGGGATTGAGCTTGTAGAGGTCTCCGCCAGCCTGTATCCTTGGCCCCCAAACATAGAATGGAATGGTGTAATTTTTCGGCTCATCAGCCTTGGTGTGCGTCTTGGATGAAAGCCGCCCACCATGGTCTGAAGTAACAATCATGGCCGTTTTACCCTTTAGATGTTCGCTGGTTTCAATAAGGTTAAAAATTTGGCCAATCTGGCGGTCCACTCCGGTAACAGCTTTCATATAGGGTGTCCCGTTTTTAATATCCCAACCATGGCCGTGCCCCGCTGAATCACAATCGCGCAGGTGGATCATGCTGAAACCAAACGGCTGCTTTTTCATAGCAGTTATATAATTGTTGATCAGCAAATCCGTTTTTTCATCAAATTGGTATGTATTGATTTTATCCCTGCCATTGTCTTTGCCTTGTGTGTCAAGTTGCCCATAACGCTCGTTGTAACTCATGTCATAGAGCACAAACTTTTTCTTGCTGGCAAATAAAGCCGTGGTCCAGCCGTGGTCATGGACAACGCCAAATGCACTTTGCAGATAGGCTTTTTTATTCCGGTGAAGCCATTCGCCAATTTTCGGCGTGCCGTTATTCTTCCATCCATGCCCATTCTCACCATTCACCCCTCGCCCGGTAATCATACTGGTATGATTTGGCAACGTTATTGTAAAATCCGCATCTGTGCGGGCATTATGGGTATAAGAACCCTCCTTGATGAAACGATACAAATTTGGAGCTTCTTTCTCTCCGAGAAATTCAACAGCATCAGGTCGCAGGCCATCACAACTGATCAGGATGACATGCCCTGGACGGGCAAGAGACCGGAATGCAGTTAAATGAATGAGCAACAAAGCAACCGTGATGATGGCCTGCTTTGGCTGAAAGATGAATGATAGTGACATGGTATTTTACGGGGCGGACAATAGGGGAATTACAGTCCTCCGCCACGGGAAAATTGGTTTTACGGACAGTCCGAAAGGCATAATAAAACAACAATATCTAAAGCAATAAGTTTTTACTAGAGTAGCCAAAAACAGAGTATTTACCGAAAATATTTATAAATATTAAATTATAGAAATTATAAATAATCATGCTTTTAGCTTGTTTACCTAAAAAAAATTGATTTTTGGGTTCCTTTTTGTGAAATTTTTGGGATAGTCAGTCTTGATGTTTGTGCCGGTTCTCGTCCTGCGCCTCCAACTATGTGTCACCATCGAAGATTTCCGACATGCCATTCATGCCGGGCGGTTCGTGCGGAACACTTTCTTGAACTTCTCCCAAAACCATTTCATGACCAAAATAACAACTGCCTTTATCGCCTCAGCGGTGCTCGCCATGAGCACAACCCATCAACTCATTGCTCAGGATGAGGCCTGCCTGGGTATCAGTAGCAACACTATCAACTGGCTTAGCTTTAATAGCGGGGAAGGACCGGGAGGCTCTGTCGGTAATTTTCAAAGCGATCCCACAGACTTGGCTTTCATTGACATTGCTCTGGTAGGAGGAGAAACCGCGTTCCGCGAAGGATACCCAAGGGGGGTAACTGATGGAGTCGGATTAACCAACTGGGATATCGTTAACGGCAACGCAGCCAATGGCAGTGTGCTCTTCCCGATGACGGAATATTCCATGCTCAATGAGAATGGCGGCGATAGCGTGGCGATGCGAATTAGTTATACTTTCGGCAACGTGCTGCCAGCCGGCTCCCTAATTACTGTAAGCAGGTTCAACTGGCAGCGTAATGTGAGCCTTCGGACAAGGGCTTTTGTTGAGGCCAAAGATGAAGCGGGCAACCTGTTGCCGCCATCGACCCTTGTAATGGTTGACAACTATGACTTTGAAAACCGTTCTAGTGTGGAGTCGCTGGGCTGGGACCTTAATTATGACGACACTACCGGCGAACTAGCACACCTGAAGCCTGGATTGCTTCCTCTCTTTGAAGCAATCGATACTGATTTAGTATTACTTACTAATACTGAGCCTATTTCCTTTATGGAATTTTCAGTGTTCGAAAACCCCACTAACGCGGCTTCGCAATCTTTTCCCTTTCGCATCGGCATTGGTAAACCGGCTTTTGCTATCCGTGACGGAAAGTTTCATGGACTCATCGAAAATGCTGAGCCCACCACTTTCAATACCGGCAGCGGTCTGCTTAAGGTGAATGCCCGGGGTGGCTTTTCCGCAAGGTTCCGCTTCGATGGTGTGGCTTACCGTTTTGGCGGAAAATTCAATGCTGAGGGCAACGACTGGAGTGGAATGGTAACCAGCCGCGACGGTCCTCCGGTGGACGTTACCATGAAGTTCGGTGCCGACGCCGCCGGAATAGGTCTTGCCGTTAATGGCACGATTGAAGGAGTGCCGGGTAATTCCACTTTCTCCTTAATGTTTAGCCCCTACGCATCCGGTTGCGAGCTGCCTCTGGATATCGGTGGACCTTACACCGCGCTGATTGCGAGTCCCGTTGTCCCCTCTGATGACCTGCCGGGCGGACAATGTTACGCGATGGGTGTCGTGAGACAAAACGGTTATGCTGGGTTCTACACGCGCACGGCAGAAAATGTAGTGGGTTATGCTGGTGGCTACCTGAACCGCCTGAACGAATTTGCCTTCCAGGCCAATTCACATACCCAGCTAAGCAACAAAAGGCGTGAAGACATCATTATAGGCAAGTTGCTTTTCGAGGATATTGCCGGTGCCAGTGATTTCAACGGATCGGTCACTGTCTATAAAACGGACGATACTCGTTACAGGAATTACTACCCGTTGGGATATCAATACGAGGCCGCAATTGTGGGTTCACATTATTTTCCCCCCATGCCCGGTAACACTAACATCGGTGACGTCAGCGTTGACGATTTAATCTTAAGTGACAATTTTTCCCTTGAGGGCAGAAGGGCTAATTTTACTGATTCGAGTTCTTTTAAACGAACCCGATTTTCGCCCATCACCGGTGAAATTTCCGGCCGATACAAAAACTCGGTAGACGGGCGATGGCGGGCTTTTGGGGGAGTGGTATTCCAAAAAACTCAAAGCGGAGGTGGTTGGGCACTTGGCTCCTATTTACGCAATGCGACCGGTAAAGTCGGCAGTTTCCTGATCAATGCCACGCCTCAAATCATCATCGTCCCGGTAAGATTCGATCAATGATGCGTGAACAACGTGAGCAGGACTGATGGCATGTGCCCTAGAATGGTTTCGGGAGCGAAATGGTATCTACCGCAATGAATAAACGGGTGCGGGTAATACTGGTGTCCGCTTTGTTGTTGGTAAGTTCCTCTATTGTCTTCCGGTTAGCCAATACGAAATCGGTATCCGGCGAAGCGCCCTCCAAGGAAAACCCCGATGCCAAGGTGTTTCCATTGGCGTCCGGCATCGGGGCACCGTCCACATCCCACGGTAAATTGGGCAGTTCATCAGTCCGAACTGCAAACCCCCTCAAAGAGTTGCCTGTCCTCGCTTGGTCTCCCCAAGCCGTTGAGAAGGCATTCGCTTCCAACAATAATGCGACAAGGCACCGGAAAATGCTTGCCCTATTAATGGATGCTCCGGTAGAGCACAAGCCCGACCTAGCAGACCATGTGGCGAACTTGACACCCGACGATGATTACGCACCTGTTGCCTGGCTTATTTCCCGCCGCATTGTTGAAGGTGAAGCCATGGTTGCTTTACTGCAAGATCTTCATCACCGACCGGCCGACATCAAGCTGCCCATAATGGCAGAAATTCTCTCACAGGAGGATCATCCCGGAGCGCCTGAAGCAGAGCGTGCACTGACTGTTTACTTGCAGGTAAGCCACGGCTATCCCAGCAACGCATGGCAAAGCGAAGTAGAGAAATATCTGGCTACAAACTAAATGGGTTGAACGCAAAATAACCCGCTTTTAGTTTATCAGTATGCTTTGGCAAAAATCACCCTTTGCTGACTTGGTTTGCCCGTCAGGATACAGGTGCCCGCCTCAACAAACTCCTTATTGGTAGGGATGCAACGAATGGTCACCTTATAGTCCTTGGCCAGTTTTTCTTCATCCTCGTTGGAACCAGCCCAGTGACAAAGAGCGAAGCCCCCATGTATTTGCGGCTTATCGGGATTTTCAGAAGTAAAATACGCCACGAAATCATCCATGGAGTCTATTTTGCGGCTGTGCTGCTCCCTTAGCTTCATGGCACGATCAAGCAGAGACTGTTGAATATCACCGAGTGTCGTTGCCATCCCGCTCAGGGCTTCCTCCCGGCTCAGAAACTGCTTGTCTTTAGGCGAAGTATCCCGGCGCACAACAGCCACGGTTCCCTTCTCAATATCTCGTGGGCCAATCTCTATGCGCACGGGCACACCCTTCTTGATCCATTCCCAGTTCTTTGCCCCACCCTGCATTTCCCGCTTATCGATCTCCACACGAATAGGCTCTCCGCAATATGTCTCTTTTTGCAGTGCATCAGCAAGCGCAACCGCAGCATTCAAGACCTCCTCGCGGACCTCCTCCTTCGGAATCACGGGCAGAATGACGACCTGAGTGGGGGCAACGCGCGGCGGAATGATCACCCCGTCATCATCTCCATGGGCCATGATGAGCGTTCCCACAAGACGGGTGCTCACACCCCAGCTTGTTGTCCATCCAAACTGCTTGGTTCCATCGCGACCCGCAAAACTAATATCCGATGCCTTGCTGAAATTCTGTCCTAGGAAATGCGAGGTGCCGGCCTGGATGGCCTTGCGGTCCTGCACCATGGCCTCAATACAAAGAGTTCGTTCAGCTCCTGGAAAACGCTCGTTTTCCGTTTTTTCACCTGTAATTACAGGGATGGCAAGGTGTTCGCGCGCAAACTTCTCGTAAATATCAAGAATCTTCTCGGTTTCCTCCCAGGCTTCTCCGTCGGTCTCATGGACTGTGTGTCCCTCCTGCCAAAGGAACTCGGCAGTGCGCAGAAAAAGCCGGGGGCGCATTTCCCAACGCATCACATTAGCCCACTGGTTGATCAAAAGTGGCAGGTCACGATAACTTTCAATCCATCGTGAAAAGGCAGCGCCAATGATAGTTTCGGAAGTCGGACGTATTACAAAGGGCTCAGTCAGCTTGCCGGTAGGTATCATTTTTGTTTTACCATCTTCCCCAAGCTGTGCCTCCAGTCTGTGGTGAGTGACCACCGCACACTCCGTGGCAAAACCCTCAGCATGTTCTGCTTCCTTTTCTAAGTAAGACAGTGGAATGAGCAATGGAAAATACGCATTCTTATGCCCGGTTGCCTTGAACATGCTGTCTAGCTGACTCTGAATTTGCTCCCACAGCCCGTATCCCCAGGGCTTGATTACCATGCACCCGCGCACTTCTGAACTCTCGGCAAGGTCGGCGGCACGAACAACTTGTTGATACCACTCGGGAAAGTCTTCCTGCCGGGTGGGGCTGATAGCATTTGTCTGCTTGGGCATAATGTGCTGGCTATGGTCGTCGCACGTTGCCAATTTGCAAATATTCGCCGAGAGAAGCCTTTCCTTAACCCTTACTGACCCCACTTGGTCAAGAGTATACAAAGATACAGCCCTTAATACTAGCGAGTCCGCGCCTCTAGAAATTCCCGGTAAAAAACCACTCCCCGTTCCAGTTCTTCTTCCTCAATCCATTCATCTTCGGTATGTGCCTGGGCAATGTCTCCTGGCCCGGCTGCAACAGCTGGAATGCCCCCTTCACCGGCGAGCACAGCTGCATCACAAAACCACGGTGCCCCTGCCAGTTGTGGGGAACAGGGCAAGGCAAGGAGGCGTTGCACGAATTCATTTTCGCTTGGAGTATCCAGGGGTTGGCAACTCAAACCTGGCTTAACGGTAAAATTCCCATTGCCGTTTTCGCTGACAAAATCCCGCACCATTTCAAACGCTTTATCAGGGCCAAGTGCAGGAGTAACGCGAAGATCAACAGATATGCTGCAGGCTCCCGGAACAATGTTGGTTCGCGTGCCGCCATTAATCCTGCCGATATTTATAGTCGGGCGACCCAGAACCGTGTCATTAAAACATTCCGCACAGAGCTGCGTGCTGAGCCGCTCCTCAATCAGGGTAACTATTTTTGCCATTTTGAGGATCGCATTTTCTCCGCGTTCCGGAGTGGAACCATGTGCCGTTTTTCCGAACGCGATAAGCTCAAGCCAGAGGGTGCCCTTGTGCTTGTGCACAATCTGGCAGCGGGTGGGCTCACCCACCAGGGCAAAGGCATATTTTCCGGCATTATCCCTTGCAAACTGCCTAGAACCTGGCTGACCAGTTTCCTCACCCATAAAGCCGGCAAAATTGACCTGGATATCAAGGTTAGCGATCCCCTTGGGCCCTATTTCTTTCAGAGCCCAAAGCATCGCAGCCATTGTGCCCTTGGTGTCGCAAGCACCCCTGCCATAGATTCGCCCTCCCCCACGTTCACCACCAAATGGGTCAATACTCATCGCTCCAACGCCAACAGTATCCAAATGCGGACCCAGAAGTATGGCCGGTTTATTATCACCGCCGGGAAAAGCCGCTACCACGTTCGGCCTGCCGGGCATCACCTCTTCAAGCCGCACCTTGGCACCAAGATCCTCAAGAAAAGAGCCAACGGCACGAGCCATTTTTTTTTCTCCCGTGTTTTCTTTGTCGGTTCCCGGATCCCCTTCGGGGTTAACACTGGGAATTCTGATCAGGCTTGTCAGCAAGTTGCCCACTGAACAATGTTGGTCCGACCGTATCATTAATCCTGGCCCTATCTGAACCGGCTTTTTTAAAGTTGTTTAACCGTCTTTTGCGTTCTTTGCCATGTATTCCAGATACCATTCAACATACTTTGGTACGCCTGCGGCAATGGGTGTGCCGGGGGAATAACCCAGCAATTCTCCCGCCTTTGCCACATCGGCATAAGTTCGAGGAAGATCGCCGGGTTGCTCTGGAAGCTGGTCAATCTCGGCTTTCTTGCCCAGAGAATTCTCCACAAGCTCTATAAGTTCGGACAGGGTTGTCGTCTGGGAGCCGCCAAGGTTGAAAACATCAAATATAGGACCTTCGTATGCCAATGCCGCTACGATACCTTCTATAATGTCTTCCACGTAGGTATAGTCGCGTGCACTGGAGCCGTCGCCAAACTTAGGGATAGGTTTGCCATCGTTTATTAATCGTGTGAACTTGGAAATGGCAAGGTCAGGGCGCTGCCTAGGTCCATACACAGTGAAAAACCTCAGGCAAACAGTGCGGATGTTGTTGAGGTGGGCATATGTAGAGCAAAGCTGCTCTCCGGCGAGTTTGGTGGCAGCGTAAGGACTGATTGTCTGCTCAATGCGGTCGAGTTCACTGAAGGGTAATTTTTTATTTAGTCCATAAACTGAGGAGCTCGAAGCAAAAATAAGTCTTGGCGTACCGGCTTTTTTGATGGCTTCAAGGATACGGAAAGTGCCATCGATATTAGTGCGCAAATACAGCTCGGGATATTCTCGAGAAGGTCGCACGCCTGCTCGTGCCGCCAAATGAACCACGGCGTCAAAATGGTGACCGTCAAAAGCCTGGTTCAGAACCGATTCATCACAAATGTTACCCTCCACGATGCGCAAGCCCGATCCTGACTCGGCAATGTTGGCTCGTTTGATGTCAGGATCATAAAAATCATTGAAATCATCAACGAGGGTAACTGATACACCGTCGTGTATCAGTCTTTCAATGAGGTGAGAACCAATAAAGCCAGCACCACCTGTAACAAGAATTTCCGCCATAAATGCTGCCTTCCGGACAGACCGGATATCATATCGAAACATGAATTCTCCGGCAAGCAAAACCTTGCCCGTTAGGCTGGTTAATGCATTTTTTCTTTAACTACATAAAACTTAACTATTTAGAAGATTTATTCATTTCTGTCCCATCGCTCTTCGGTATGATGAAAAGCGTTGACATCAGGGGGATTGCTCGTCTTTAATGCAGTGTTCAACCCTCTATCTTCCCCTTTAAAAGATTTTAAATCATGAGCGACGAGAAGCCCAACCCTTCGGATAAGCCTTCCGGCAAAACCTCTTCTGTTCCTTTAAAAAAAGAAACGGTGCGCATTACATTGCGTAAAGACGCAGAAGGTTCCGCGCCGCCACCACCAGCTCCTGGTGCCCCACCGGCACCCAAACCACCTGCTGCTCCTGCTGCTCCTGCTCTTGGTGCAAAAACCGTTCCACTCACACCGGCACCCCCAGCGGCAGCAGGTGCTCCTCTCGCCCAACCCACTGCCAAGCTAGCACCTTCGGGCGCACCTACTCAACCCGGAGCTGGCGGAACCCAGCCGCTGCCGAAAGCCACCGTTAAGTTACAACCCGCACAGCCTGCTGCGGCTTCAGGTGCTGTTGCTCCCATTACCACAGGCAAATTGTCCGGGGAACTTGATGATGACAGTGCCGAAGCTGGTTTAACCCCTTTTGCTGCCATTGCCCTTGTGATAGCTATAGCGGCATTGGTTGTTGGCTCGGTAACATCGCAATACGTTGAACAGGACAAGCGGAGCACGGAAAAAGATCGCGCTTGGTGGGAGGTTCCATTCAATGATCACAAGCACAGCAGTTACGAAAAGGTGGATAGAACCACTTCAATGCCGATCTGGAGCTACTCATTCAATGACAATATCCTTCCAGAAATCAGGGAATACGCCGCCTGGAAAAAACAACAGCTTTAATTTTTAGCTGAAACATACCCTCTGAACCACTTCATTAATCTGATGCCCGTTGCCATTTTTGCTTTCCTTTCTGCTTTGACTTTGCTCGTCTTGGAGATACTCACCACTCTGGTAAAGCTATAGTTTTTGCGATTATCTGCTCTACAGCCGAACATATCGTGAGCCACCGGGTTGCCACCGGGGCTACTTGTCTAATCTTTCTGTGCCCGGTGCATAACGGTGCTTGCGCCAACCTGCTGTGCATGTAATGAAAAGGGTTAATTTCTATCCTATTATATAAACCCACCTTCTTATTTTTAGCACAATGGCACACGAAAACATCGTTACCCTTAATTCTGAAAACTTTGATTCTGAGGTCCGGCAAAGCGACAGGCCTGTTCTTGTCGATTTCTGGGCGGAATGGTGTGGCCCCTGCAAGGCGCTGAGCCCTTTGCTTGATGAAATCGCGGAGGAAAAGGGCGATTCAGCAAAGATTGCCAAGGTAAACGTGGACGGCAATCAGGAATTGGCTGCCGAATTCGGTGTAAGATCGATTCCCCTGCTGTTGTTTTTCAAAGGTGGTGAACGCGTAGATGAAATGGTGGGTGTTGCCAGCAAAGACGCTATCATCGCCAAGCTTGATGCCTTGGCATAGTCTCAATTTTGCGCCCTGGTTGCGCATCACTGTCTTAACAAGGCTTTTATCATGAGCATTCCTTCGCAGCGCACACTGGCTTCCAGCGCCTCACTTGAGGGTACCTCCCTGCACACCGGTGCGAAGGTGACTCTTACCATGAGTCCGGCTCCACCCAACAGCGGTATACTCTTCAGGCGAATAGACTTAGATGATAAACCTTTTATCCCCGCCGTTGTTGATAATGTGCAACAGGTGGAGCGCTCGACAACGATTGCTGTCGGCTCTGTAAAAGTTCATACCGTAGAACACGTCATCAGTGCGCTTACCGGTATGGGGGTGGATAATGCCATCATCGAGATGAATGCCAATGAGCCCCCAATTGGTGACGGCTCTGCTCAACCCTACGTCGAATGTATTAAGGAGGCCGGCATCAAGGAGCAAGACGAACTCTGCAGTGTATTTGAAGTGCGCGACCCAATACATATCGAAGTTGGTAATGGTTCCCTGCTGACAATCGTGCCAGATAAGAGTTTTCGCGTTTCCTGTACTCAGGTCGGACCCGAAGGAAAAATGACTCAATATTTTTCCACGGAAATCAATCCTGAAACTTATGAAAGAGAAATTGCCCCGGCTCGCACTTTTGTCTTTTATGAAGATGTCGAACCGCTACTGGAAAAAGGACTTATCAAGGGGGGGTCGCTGGAGAATGCTGTTGTTGTGCGTGATAATTCCATCCTTAGCAAGGAACCATTGCGCTTCGAGAATGAGTTTGCGCGTCATAAAATCCTCGACGTGGTCGGTGACCTCATGTTAGCCGGCAAGCGCATCATGGGTCACGTGATTTGCGTCAAGCCTGGACACGGTCCCAACACACAGTTGGCGCGCCAACTTAAAAAGGCGTTTGGTGAAATTATATCCATGACCCCGCCGGTAAACATCCCAACCGGCGAGGGCGCACTGAACATCAATGAGGTCATGCAGATTCTCCCTCATCGTTATCCATTTCTCCTGCTGGACCGCATCATTAAGTTTGAAGGCGACAATAAGTGCACGGGCATTAAGTCCGTAACAATTAATGAACCGTTTTTCCAGGGTCATTTCCCAGGACATCCCGTAATGCCCGGTGTGCTACAGCTCGAAGCGATGGCCCAGCTATCCAGCATCATGCTCCTGCGCAAACCCGAGAATCAGGGTAAAGTCGGTTACTTCATGAGCGCGGATAAAGTGAAATTCCGCAAACCTGTTTTGCCCGGGGACACTATATTTCTTGAAGGAGAAGCGCTCAAGATTAAGAGCAGCGTAGGTCATGCAAAGTGTCGGTGCATTGTCAATGACCAAGTGGTATCGGAAGCCGAACTCAAGTTCAGCCTGCTTTCACGCTGATCGATGGCATTAGTTTCAAACCGCGTATCGTTTGCTTGCGGCATTGATACTAATGGTTAAGTCTTTAGTGTCGTGGCTTCACCCGAAATTCATCCTTCCGCCATCATAGACTCCGGAGCTTGTCTTGGTGACGATGTAACTGTTGGTCCATATTGCGTTATCGGTGAAGGTGTCGAGTTAGGCGATGGTTGCTTGCTGCACAGCCACGTGGTTCTTGCTGGTCCCACCATTATCGGCAAACAAAATAAATTTTATCCGCACTGTGTTATTGGGGGGCGCAGCCAAGATCTAAAGTATGAGGGTGAGCCCACTTATTTGAAGATTGGTGACGGGAACACGTTCCGGGAGTTTGTCACCGTCAATCGTGGCACTTCACCGGGTGAGTCCACCGCTATTGGAAACAATGGTCATTTTCTTGCCTATGCTCATGTTGCCCATGATTGTGTTGTGGGCAACGGAGTTATTTTCTCTAATAACGGCACTCTTGCGGGACATGTAACCGTTGAGGATAATGCCATCATGGGGGGGTTGTCCGCGGTCCACCAGTTTTGCCGCATTGGGCGCCACGCTATTACCGGCGGTTGTTCCAAGATTGTTCAAGATGTTCCTCCTTTCATGATTGCAGACGGAAATCCTGCACAGGTTCGTGGCATAAACTCCGTTGGATTGCAACGACATGGTTTTGATAAGGATCAAATTCGAGATCTTAAGGAATCCTATAAATTAATTTATAGGAGTAATCTCACCGTGAAGGATGCTGTTGAAAAGCTGAAGGAACGATATGCTGACAAAGAAGAGGATTATCCCGTGCAAGAGCTCATCGCTTTTATTCAGGATAGCGAGCGTGGAATTATTCGGTGAGTGGTACAGTATCCTATGACTTTTCTGCGTAATCCTGTCAGAAGGCTCCGGCTACTGGGAATAATCGAGGGGCTTTCTTTCTTGTTGTTGCTCTTTGTTGCCATGCCTTTGAAATATTTATTCGGTTTTCCCGCTGCAGTCACTGTCGCGGGCCTTTTACACGGTGTGTTGTTCATCTTGTTTTGCTTGGCGTTGCTCAACGTCAAGATTGTTCGGAGGTGGAGTGTTGCGCAAGCAGCGGTGCCGCTGCTTGCAGCTCTTTTGCCTGGCGGCCCTTTCTTTATCGATCGACGCCTTAGGGCAGAGATTCAGGATTGACGTTGAGCATCTGCAGATCCGGCAATCTCTTTGAGTTTTTCCAGGGTCGACTCATGGTGCTGATTGTCGATTACTGGGGTCCTCGATTGGCATAATTTTTGTTCAAACCCTTTAAGTTTCAGCCACGATCGACATCCTCCGTATTTTTTTTGGTATTGGATATGCCACGGTTGTTTAAGCTTATATGTTCGCAACAGTGCCATTTTTATACCTGGTTTACTGCCTGCTGATTCTGACCACTCAAAGCGATCTCTGACCGTTTTGAGCGTCCATATGTGATAGGGATCTAGTTTTTCTATAGTTTCCCAACAGGTAATGTTCCAAACATACTTTAATTCCGCCCAGCACTTTATTGTAATTCTGTTCCCTGGTTGGTGTTCCGTATCTTGTTTATTCGGATGAGTTAGAGATCGTTGTCCCTTCAAGTGCTTGGCCTGTTCATGAAATAGAGTGGGGAAAAGAACAAATTTCTCATGGTCAAAAGAAAATCCAGTGCGTCCCTCGTGAATACCCCCCTTTCTCAGAATAATACTCTGCTCACCATATTCAAGAGCATCACAAACCATAGCCCATTCCTTGAATCCTATTATTGAGTCCACGCGGTGATTTTATCTTTCATTGTTAATGATGCAAGGCATTGACTCCGGGTCTTAGGCTTGTTAGGTTCTTTATCCTCTCGCGAGCGGGCGCATTATTTGCGTGATTCGTCCTCCCGCGCGAGGATCAGATTCTTATTTATCGAGAGATGGTGACCGTAGCTCAGTTGGTAGAGCCCCGGTTTGTGGTACCGGTTGTCGCGGGTTCGAGCCCCGTCGGTCACCCCACTCGGTAACTTATTGAAGCCCAAGATCTTTTTATAACACTGATTTTGGTTTTTTGGGTGTTTCTATCCCTAATCGTTCGGCGTATGGAGTCTTTGGAAAAAATCATAAAATATAAGTTTCGCAATCCTCTATTACTTGCAGAAGCTTTGACGCACCCGAGTCTTGCCTATGAAACTCATCGTCCTCATTTTGATAACCAGAGGCTTGAGTTTCTAGGTGATGCTGTCCTGCAACTTGTATTAACTGCGGAACTTTATAAGTTATTTCCCGATTTTTCTGAAGGCGCTATGACAAAAATGCGTTCTCGGCTTGTATCACGAGATGCTCTTCAGGAATATTCCAAATCTATAGATTTGGGAAAATATCTCCTTGTAGGCAAGGGTGAAGATGCTTCCGGTGGACGCGAAAGGGCCAGCACATTAGCTGATGCATTTGAATCACTGGTTGGTGCCATTTATCTTGATTCAGGTTTCGATGAAGCTGTGCGCTTCGTGATGTTATGTGCTGCCACAAAAATTGAAGAACTCTCAACTGGACCAATTGAACAAAATCCCAAGGGGGAGCTTCAGGAAATTCTGCAACGGCTTGCACATTATCCACCAGCTTATTTTGTAATTAACTCGTCTGGTCCCGATCATGAGCGCGTATTTGTCTCTGAAGTAAAGTGGGGTGAGATGACACTTGGTCAGGGTTCTGGATCAAGTAAGAAAGAAGCTGAAGTTTGTGCGGCAAGAGTAGCTCTTGAAGATAAACTTTGGGAAACGCAGCATAAATAGTTATTTTTTCTTTCGTCTAATCTGGTGTTGGTAATATGTGAGCATCTGTGTGTATTATTCTATACGCTCTCTTGTTCACATTTCGATGGCTTTACTTACTTCTTATTCACAGCTTGTCCTCTCCTTCCCGGAAACTCGGAACACCTTTTAAATAGGCGTGGAACGATGCTTTTTGCTACTTATTCGCGCTTATATTAAGAAGAAGAATCCCGTTCAAATTTTCTATATATAATATAGAGACGTTAACAACATCTCATTTTACATTAAATCGTGCGAACCGTTGCCCGATGTAATGATGTCAATCAGGCTCTATCTATAAAAATGATTCTTGATGGGAATGGTATCGATTCTTTTATTCCAGATGAAAACGTTGCTACTGTAGCCCCTTATTTATTTGCAACACGTTCGGGAGTGCGTGTTCAGGTGAAGGAAGGCGATGAGATGAGAGCAAGGGAGTTAATAGATGATCTTACTTAATCATAGTAACTCACTAATAATAAACGTATTAAACAATGGATTTGATTCATTTATCTGACATTTTAGAGACAGGGGTTTCTCATGATTCTGATATTCGCAAAAAGGTCATTATTAGAAACGGCCGCATTCCCAAGCTCACCAATTTTAGTCAGTCTGTTTTAAAGCCAGGTCAGTTTTGTCCTGCACACGTTCATCCTGATATGTGGGAAGTTTATCTTGTACAATATGGAGAAGGTACAATTACCATTGAAGGAAAGGACTTACAGGTTAATCAAGGTGACTGTGTTATTGTTGATGTAGGAGAGACACATTCGATACAAAATCGGTGTAAAACTTACGATCTGCATCTGACTTATTTTGGTATAGAGCAATAATATTAAGTCTATTTTCGCTCACACTTAAGTTGTCTAGACATTACTCTCCCCCACCCTTCTATAGAGATTGAATCCTCCCTGAAGTGGGCGATGGCGTGCGCACCTGATTTTCCCCCTGATTCACATATTGCTGGAAAGGTCAGATAGTGTATACCGTTTTTCCTATCTGTCTTAAACCCCCCGGCATGATCATGCCCATTAAAATGCGCGTAAACACATGGGCTATAGTTGAATAATTCTATTAATTCTTGATGATTTAAGGCCCTGTGAGCAATACTTCCTGATTCAGCATCTGTTACCATATGGTTTAGGATTAAAACGCGGTTGTTTTCCACTGTTGATTGCTCTAATAAATTTTTTAGTTCTCGCATTTGATGCTCTGAAGCCATCCCATTCCATTCCTGAAGGCATGGATCTTTTTTCTCCTTTAGGCATTGTATAATTTGTTGGAATTCTTTCTGATCGAAATGTTCAGACATTATTGAGCATTCAGTTGAATCCACTGCTATAAAGCGCCAATTGGCTTTTTTGAATCGCTCTCCCCATGTCTTTTTTATTCCAAGCCTCTTTAAGACATTGTCCTTTTTTAATGGGCCCATTAAATCATGATTTCCCAAAATATTGATTACCTGGCTTTTTGACTCACTCAGTATAGCTAAAGCGGCATCTAAATGTTCTGGTTCATTAGAGTCAACAAGGTCTCCAAGGTTAATCACAGCGTCCACATTGCTGTTGTTGAAGCACAAAATAGCTTCTTCTAAATATCGAAGTGATTCTTTAAAATGAGATAAGCCACTATTCTTTCTTATCCCGTATTGAACATCTGCAACAATCCCCACAGAAAATAGCACAGATGCGTCTTCAACCATTGATTTGTTAATGCTTAATCAAAATCATTATCATGCCAAATTTAAAATATAGTTGTATTAATTATCATCTGTGACATAATATTTTAAATTTGAGACACATCGTTGATACGAACCTTGTAGTTTTTATTAGATAATGGCCTTTTTGGCCAACAATTTGAGTGCACCGGCCCCCAATCAGATAAGCTCCGTCTCGGGTCTTTTGTGAGCTAAATGATGTTAGGGGCCGGTTGCGCTCACTTTCTTATCAAATTTTAAAGAAGCCAGTTTTGCTTGAATTTGTTGACTTGAGTTCACGTTTAAGTAATCGCTATGGTTGTGATCAAACCCTCCCAACGAAAACCATCCAGGCGCTGCGTTTTTTTTGATCGTGATGGTGTTATTAATCGCTCCCCTGGAACAGGTTATGTTTTATCCAACGCTGATTTTTTTCTCTTTGAAGGGATTGGAAGTTTACTTAATTGGTTACATTTAAGAGGTTGGTTGTCCATCGTTGTTACTTCCCAGCGCTGTGTTGGCAAGAACCTGATCGACTTATCGATGCTTGCATCCATTCATGGATCGATGCAACAGGATCTGAAAGATCGATATGGATCCAGATTTGATGCTATTTATGCATTTACCGATTTGCCGGGAACCGAAGCATGGTCTAAACCGAATCCTGAAATGATCATTCAAGCATGTAGAGACCATCTTATCGATCCATTTCAGTCTATAATGATCGGCGATCAGGATCGTGATATCGAAATGGCACATAGTGCCAATATTGGTTGCACTATCCGCATTCTTGATCCAGAGGAAGGCCGGCCAGATTTGATTAAAGCAGACGAATCCGTGGTTTCTATCGATGATATGATCGATCGTTTAAAATCGATTATCCAACAAATGACATGATTATCAGTTTGATTGATCTAATTAATAAATGATGTGTACGATCGATAGGATCCTTTTTGATGGGGAGATTGGTTCTACTTTACCCACGATCGACTGGATCCATTGAACGATCGATATGGATTGAGTTTCAATATTGTCCTTGTCCTACTTTGATCGATGCAATTTATGATGCACAATCAAAATCAGAATAAAGTCCCTCGAGTCAAATCTTTCGTCATCTTTGGCGTAATTCCATTTGCGTTTATTGCCCACATTGCAATTGGATTTCTCGCCGGCACTCAGAAGCAATGGCCCTTGATTGAGATTATTGCTATTAGTGCTGCGCTTTTCGTATTGTTTCGAATGTGGATTAGAAGCCGTTCTATTTTAGGATGGCTGGGCTTAATGAACTTTAGTGCCTGGTTTCTTACTGGTGTTTTTTTATGGTGGACGCAGATTTATTCTTCTTATCCAGCGGCGAATTCCAATCTTCGAATCGGAGATTTTTTGTCCAACGGCCCAAATGATTTCGATCAGATAGTAATCGATCAAAAACTTGCGCCTTCTAATGGAGAAACCGAGAAGCCACGCAGTGGTTTCTCGCGCACGCTCCCCTCCAACGAGAAAGACCTCACAATCGATGAATTTTCTCCCAACAACGGTCTGAAGGTAAACTCAAAATATGATGTTCCTTCCTCCCAACTTTCTCTTTCCGAGATAGACCGTGAATCCGCCTTAACAAGTTCCTATCAAGCCACGTTGTTTGTTTTTCTCAGAGGATGGTGGTGACCTTTTTGTTTAGGAGAGTTGGGTCAACTTCAAAAGCTTAAATCATCATTTGCGTCCACTGGAATTCAGATTCGTGCTGTCATACTAGGATCGCGTGAAGACGCTCAGAAAGTTAAGAAAAAAGCCGAAGTTGAAATAGATATCATAGGTGATGAAGACGGATCGTTCATCGATCAATTTGGATTACGTGATAAGCAAGGAAATCCATTTACCGGTGAAGATGTCGCGCGCGCTGCTAAGTTTCTTGTTTCTTCCAGTGGTCAATTATTGTGGTTTAATTATTCTGATAATTACCGCGTGCGCATCCAACCCCGTGAACTTTTACGCATAACAACGAAAGCACTATCCCCCATGTAGGATGTTGTATTAAGCGCTAGTTATAGAATGACTAAAAGCAGCGACAAACAACATAACACGTTGTAAATAAGCTAGTTGCGCAGATCTCTGTTCAGCCAAACTGTCAAGATAGCGACATCAGCTGGAGTTACTCCGCTTATTCGACCCGCTTGTCCCAGTGTTAACGGACGAATCGATGAAAGTTTACTAGCCGCTTCTTTTTTTAATCCTGGCAGCTTTGTGTAATCAATATCTGAAGGCATCATGTGGTTTTCCATATTCCGCGTTCTCTCAACCATGTTCTCCTGTCGTTGTATATAGCCAGCGTATTTGAATTCGATTTCAACCAAATCCCAAATTTCTTGTGGTAAGAGGCTTTTAATTTCAGGCGGTAGTTTTGAACAAACATTTTCTGGCTTACGAAACCACTCATCGATCTTAAGACCCTCATGAACCATTTTTCTTCCAAGCTTTAATCCCTTGTTTAGTAATTCCGACTTGTTACTCACACGATCCATACGGCTGCTATCAACCAGTCCGTATTTGGCAGCTATAGGGGTTAAGCGAATGTCTGCATTGTCTTGCCGAAGCAGAAGTCGGTATTCTGCGCGGCTAGTAAACATTCGGTATGGTTCGGTCACTCCTGATGTTACCAGATCATCGATCATCACCCCTATGTATGAATCAGCCCGTGAGAGCGTAAAGGGTTGATCTCCTCTGACTTTAAGCGCGGCATTTGCACCTGCAACGAGTCCCTGTCCGGCAGCTTCTTCATATCCCGAAGTGCCGTTGATTTGGCCTGCAAAATACAGGCCCTCGATGATTTTTGTTTCGAGTGAAGACGAAAGTTGCGTTGGCGGACAGTAATCATATTCGACTGCATATCCTGGCCTTATCATTTCCGCGTTCTCTAATCCCTTGATAGAGCGAATAAAGTCCAATTGTACCGAGTAGGGGAGGGAGGTCGAAATTCCATTGACGTAATATTCTGAGGTGTGTTTTCCCTCTGGCTCTAAAAAGAGCTGGTGTCGCTCTTTATCTGCAAATTTTACCACTTTATCTTCGATCGACGGGCAATAGCGGGGACCGATTCCTTCGATCGTTCCCGAATACATCGGCGACTGATCCAAATTCGATCGAATAATATCGTGTGTCGATGCATTGGTGTAGGTGATCCAACACGGCGATTGTTCCATGTGGAACAATGGATTTCCCCAACGATTGAGCGTAAATGTCTCTGAAGGGTCTAATTGCTCATTGTTTAGACCTATGGTATCAGCCATGAAACTGAACAGGGGAGGATTATTGTCCCCATCCTGCCTTTCACAGGCAGTATAATCGATTGATCTACCATTTAGGCGACAAGGAGTGCCTGTCTTAAACCTTTCAACAGAAAAACCTAAGTTTGTAAGCGCACTGGATAGGGTGGATTGAGGATCACCCATTCGCCCCCCTGTCTGATTTTGTTTACCAACATGCAGCAAACCGCGCATAAAGGTTCCTGAGCTAATAACAACTGATTTTGCCTGAAATGTGATTCCAAGATTTGTCGACACTCCAGTGATGTGGTCTCCGGAAACCAATAGTTCGGAAACATTACATTGATGCAAATCGAGTCCGACTTGGGTTTCCAGCAGATATTTTATACGGAATTGATACGCCTTTTTGTCACATTGTGCCCGTGGCGCTCGCACACTGGGACCTTTTGCGGCATTCAACATTCGAAATTGAATACCAGTGGCATCTGTATTGAGTCCCATAATCCCTCCAATGGCGTCAATCTCCCTTACCATATGCCCCTTTGCCAGTCCCCCAATAGCAGGATTACAAGACATTTGACCAATAGTGTCCAGGTTTTGAGTAAGGACAGCTACTTTGCAATTTAATCTGGCAGCAGCCATTGCGGCTTCTACTCCAGCGTGGCCGGCACCAATGACTATGACATCGTAAGTTTGTGGAAAGGTATACAAGGTTTGGAGCGGTTCGGTATTGGCAAGAAAAACAATTTAAGGAATCTGTTTGGTGGGGCAACCGGGCAACAAGGGGTTGTTCCACGTGGAACAACTGTTGATAATTAGGAAAACCAAACCTTGTTGAGTCTGCAAAAACAACATAAAAATCTTAACTCAATGATTATCAACACATTATAGATTTTAAAGGTCCGTTTTAATTACATTTTTGAGGAACGAGGCGGATTGAAAAGAGATACATTTAAAGATTGGATTTTGGGCGAAGAGAGGGTGAGTAGTTGGCAAAGATATCAAAATACGGCGGATGCTCCAAAAGTCACATCACATCCTAGAACCGAGAGAGAAATAGGATAACTTAAAAGACATTATGTCCCGGCGACTAATCATCAGCCTATTTCTTGTTTTTTTATTCGTGGCGATCCGCACAATTCCAGTTTATGCGGGCGAGCAAATCGTGCGCGCTTTGGCAAACCTTTCCCCGATGGCTGCGTTGGCGCTTTGTGGGGGAATGTTTTTGCCGCAGCGAACAGGGGTGATCCTTACCTTCGGCGCCTTTATCATTAGTGACGCACTCTTAAATTTCCATTATCAACAACCACTACTCAATACATACTCAATAATTCTTTTCCTCGGCTTTGCTTCGTTGTTTGTGACCGGTTACTTTATCGGCAACCAAGCTGGACCAAGCATCTTACTTTGCGCCGGCATTGGTGGGACGCTCTTCTTTTATGTGTTTACTAACTCGGCGGCTTATTTTTATGACCCTGCATACCCACGAGGTTATTCGGGCTGGATTCAGGCACTGACAATTGGTCTTCCGGGATTTCCGCCGACTTGGGTATTTGGCTTGCGCTCATTGGCAGGTAACCTAGTGTTCGCGTTTGCTTTTTATATAGTGTTGCGACCTCAAACGGAAAATGCCGGGCTGTATACCGCGACCCGAGCCGCATAAAAAACATTACCAAATGAATACCCCACTGGTTGAACTATCAAAATACGCACAGGCAGAAGTTAATCTGCAACTCGAAGCGGAAGAAAAAATAACGTTGATGCGGGAAATGATCCGCATTCGCCGCTTTGAAGAAGCATCTCTTAAGTATTATAATGCAGACAAAATGGGAGGGTTTCTGCACCTCTACATTGGTCAAGAATCCATAGCAGTCGGGACGGTTTCGCTTTGTGGTGAGAACGATCACATTATAACGGCTTACCGTGACCACGGTCACGCACTTGCTGTGGGAATGGGAATGAATGAATGCATGGCAGAGTTGTTCGGCAAGGCAACCGGATGCTCGAAGGGAAAGGGTGGATCCATGCATTTCTTTGCACCGGACAAAAACTACTGGGGTGGGCACGGTATTGTGGCTGGTCAAACACCCCTTGGCATAGGCCTTGCTTATGGAATTAAGTATAAGGGTCTTACGGGGGCATCTCTTTGCTTTCTTGGAGATGGAGCGGTAAACCAAGGTGCGTTTCATGAGTCGCTAAACCTGGCTGAACTTTGGGATCTGCCCGTAATCTACATTATCGAAAACAATGGGTATTCCATGGGCACCAGCCAGAAGCGCTCCTCCGCATTCAAGGGAAGTCTAGCTCAGCGAGGAGAGGCATACGGTATCGCATGGGAAAGCGCAAAAGGCCATGACATCTACGAAGTACGCGCAAAAACGAAAGCAGCTCTTGACCGGGCACATCGGGAAAATCGTCCAACGATTCTGGAACTCGCGACATACAGATACCAAGGGCACTCCGTTGCTGACGCAAACGCTAAAAAGTACAGAACGCCGGAAGAAATTGTGCATCATAAAGACAACTTCGACCCTCTCAATGTCTGGAAGAACCAGTTAATGCAGGAAAACGTTCTGGACGAGGATACGTACCGAAAGATTGATTCAGAGGCCAAGGCTGAGGCTCGGCAAGCAGCAGAATTTGCTGAGCAAAGCCCCTACCCAGAAATCAGCGAGATAACAGACGATGTCTATTTTGAAGTCGACAAAAAAACAAATGCAGGCAGTCAGGGTCGCCATTTCTTTCACGACTAAAATTGACGCACCAAAAGGAAATATTAAAGCTTTTCAAATTACATGACTATGACGCTTTATAGGCACGCACTAAACAGGGCTCTTGATGAGGAACTGGCTCATGACGACAACGTCGTCATTATCGGGGAAGAAGTTGCTGAATATGATGGTGCCTACAAGGTAACGGAAGGACTTTGGAAAAAGTGGGGGGACAAGCGTGTTGTGGATGCACCGATTTCAGAAGCTGGATTTATAGGCATGGGCATCGGCGCATCAATGCTGGGAGTGCGCCCTGTGATGGAGTTGATGTTCTACAGCTTTGCCTACGTAGCATTTGACCAGATGATCAACAATGCGGCCTGTGTGCGTTATATGTCTGGTGGATTAATTAATTGCCCTATTGTCGTAAGGGGGCCGGCAAATGGGGGAACGAACGTCGGAGCGACACACTCTCATACACCAGAGAACCTTTTTGCGAACATGCCCGGACTCAAGGTAGTTGTCCCATCAAATGCAAGAGACGCATATGGACTGATGAAAAGTGCTATTCGGGATAATGACCCGGTATACTTCATGGAAAATACCCTGCTTTATGGTGATCCAGCGGCGGCTAGCGAGTTACCAGAAGAGGAATTCACCTTACCTATCGGCAGTGCCGAAGTGAAGAGGCAGGGAACGGATGTTAGCCTGATTGCTCATGGGCGCTCTGTGATTGTCGCGCTTGAAGCGGCTAAACAACTACAAGAAGAGAAAGGGGTGGATGCCGAGGTAGTGGATCTTCGTTCCATCAGGCCACTGGACGAAGAAACAATACTCAACTCCGTGGTTAAAACCAACAGGGCAGTTTTAATTGACGAAAACAAACCTTTCTGTGGAGTGAGTTCTCAAATTGCCGCGACCATTCAGCAGGAGGTTTTTGATGATCTTGATGCACCGGTTTTACGAGTCACATCCATTGATGCGCCTGCCATTTACAGCCCTCCTCTCGAAAAAGAACAGATTCCCAACGTGGGCAGAGTCGTCGAGAAAGTGATGCAATTAGGATAGATAAACCGGGCAAAGAAACCGTAAAACAATTTCAAGAGAATAGATAAAAATGCCGAATTTTGTTCAAATGCCAAAATTGAGCGACACTATGACAGAGGGAACTTTGCTCAAGTGGTTGGTCAAGGTTGGCGACAAGGTGGAAGTTGGTGATCCATTGGCCGAGGTTGAAACCGACAAGGCGACCATGGAAATGGTGGCGTTTGATGATGGAACCGTAGGAGCTCTTTATGTCGAAGAGGGAACCAAAACAGCACTTGGGGAAACCTTGGCGGTGCTGCTTGACGAAGGTGAGGAGGCTCCAAACAAGCCACCAGCAGGCGGGACCATGGCGATTGGCAGTGATGAAGATAGCAAGGCCGAGGAGCAACAAACGACAAGCCCTGATATTGCGCAAAATCTGGAGTCGGGGGGCGATAAAGCCGCTCGGGTAAAAGCATCTCCGTTAGCGCGAAAAATAGCAACCGCTCAAAACATCGACCTATCTAAGATCACCGGTAGTGGTCCAGGTGGGAGAATTGTGAAACGTGATTTAGAGAACGCTCCCGCTGTCAGCACTTCAGTGGTGAAGGATGTCAAACCCCCCGCAACAATCAGCCCAGCCCCCGCTGCTGCCCAAGACCAGCGAATCGAGCTCAGCTCGATGCGTGCCATTATAGCAGAAAGATTGTTGGCATCGAAAACCCAAATTCCTCATTTTTACTTACATGTGGAACTGGACGCAGAGCCAATAATGGGGCTTTTGAAACAGGCAAATATAGCAGCAGGTGAAAAATCCAATAAGTTAACAATCAATGATGTTATCCTTAAAGCAGCGGCCAGTGCTGCCGTAGCTGAACCACGGGTCAATGCCTCTTTTGACGGCAACGCCATCATTCAATACGCGGACGTCAATCTTTCAGTTGCCATTGCTCTCGATGACGGGCTTGTCACGCCAGTGATCCGCTCCGCACAGGCGAAAAGCCTTCTGGAGATCAGCATTGAAGTTAAGGATTTAGCCCAGCGGGCTAGATCGAAAAAACTTTCACCAGATGAATTCAATGGTGGCACAATTACAGTGTCCAACCTAGGCGCTTACGGAATCAACAGTTTTGATGCCATCATCAACCCTCCACAGGCTATGATTCTTTCCATTGGCGGAATTGTGAAAAAACCTGTGGTCGACAATGATGGACAAATTGTAGTGGGCGCAAGAATGGATGTGGGAATTAGCTGTGACCATCGTGTTGTCGATGGTGCAGTTGGGGCATCCTATCTTTCAGAGCTCAAAAAACGCCTAGAAAATCCTGCCAGTATCCTGCTTTAACCAAAATGGATGCAGGTAAATATTAAATTGCATCAACGGCGGCTAAATCACAACACATTCAGGCCACCACACCTTCGCCATCCGGATCATCTGAAATAAGGATATTTAGATGCTGATGCTCCGGTTTTTCCAGCGCGGCATCTTCGCGGACAACCAGATGTGCCAAGTTGCGCGCTTGTAGGACGAGGTCGGATTCTGTGACCAGGTCACCAAGCTTCAATCCGCTGATACCGCTTTGAGCTGTACCCAATAATTGCCCTGGTCCTCTCAGCCTGAGGTCGGCTTCAGCAATTTCAAAGCCGTCGGAACTCTCCTCAAGCACACGCAATTTTTCACTGGCCTCGGCACTTGGTTTGTCAGCCATCAATATACAAAAGCTTTTGTGCTTGCCCCGACCTATTCTGCCTCGCAACTGGTGTAATTGTGCAAGGCCGAAACGCTCCGCATTATAGATATACATCATGTTGGCATTGGGGACATCAACGCCGACCTCAATAACAGTGGTAGCTACAAGCACATCCGTTCGAGCTTCCCTGAAATCGCGCATGATACTCTCCTTCTCTTCTGCAGGTATCCGTCCATGTAAAAGGCTGCATTTAAAGGGCGCAAGCCGCTTAACCCATTTTTGATACTCTCCCTCTACTGATTGTGCTTTCAATTTATCTGAATCCTCAACGAGTGGGTAGACAAGGTAGGCCTGCCTACCCTTGGAGAGATGATCCTTAAGAAAGCGACTAGCCTTTTGGATATCCTTACCAGCATCTCTGAGAGCAGTAACAATTTCACCCCGTCCGCTAGGAGACTCGTCAAGTATGGATACATCCAAGTCACCATAAACAGTCAGTGTAAGGGTCCGAGGTATAGGCGTTGCTGTCATTACAAGAACATCAGGGCAGGTTCCTTGACCAATGAGTCTACCCCGTTGAGTCACACCGAACTTGTGTTGCTCATCAATCACAACTAATCCGAGGTTATCGAACTCAGTGGAGTTGTAAAACAATGCGTGTGTCCCAACAAACACCTGTGTCTGCGCATCATCAAAAAGGGGCATGTTTTCGCTTTCCTTTCGAGTTGCCGTTCGCAGGCCCACACGAATACCCAATGGTGCAAGCCACCGACTGAGAACAAGATAGTGTTGCTCGGCGAGGATTTGCGTGGGAGCCATCAAAGCTGCCTGACAACCAGATTCAACAGCGAGTAAAATGGCTGAAACGGCGACTAGGGTTTTACCTGATCCAACGTCGCCCTGCAGCAGGCGGTTCATCGGTCGCTCCGATTCGAGATCACTACGAATTTCGGCAACACAGCGTGATTGAGCAGCGGTTATTCGGAAGGGAAGGGAAGACAAAAAGTCATCTAGAAGTTTTCCTTTTCCACAATGCGTCGCGCCGGGAAGTGACTGATGGACGGCGCGGCGTCGAGCGACTTTGAGTTGAAGAAGAAAGAACTCTTCGAGCGCCAGAGTGTGACGGGCAGCAAGTAACTCGGTTTCCGAACCCGGAAAATGTATTGCCCGCAATGCCAAGCCTCTTGGGAGAAAGGTGGTTTTATCTCCAACTGCTGGGTTGTGGGGTAGTATTTCATGAAAAGCATCAACGTCAAAGGAAGAACAAATTTCAAATAAAGCATTCCGCAAACGGCGCTGAGTGATGCCCTCTTTGAGAGAATAGACCGGGGTGATCCGCCCCAAGTGTATTCCGGATTCTTCTTCACCAGAGTCAAATGTTTCAAATTCAGGATGGTCCATAACCAACCTTTTGCCGCTTTGTTTGACTTTGCCGAAGAAGATAATTTGCTGTCCGACGACGACCATTTTGTGGATAAAGGCCATGTTAAACCAGCGGAGAGTTATACGATTCATGCCACCCATTTCCTCATCCTCTATGACTGCCTCAAAGAAACGCCTACGACCAAAGTAGCGTTTGGCGCTATCTACTACATGCCCTCGAAGGCAAACAGAACTGCCGGTTTCGCTAGACGGAAAAGCGTGAAACTGAACACGATTTTCATAGCGCCTAGGATAATAGGCCAGAAGGTCGGAAAGATAACGGCAACCAACCTTTTCCAGTTGGGTGCAAAGTTTTTTGTCGACAGCTTGAAGTTCAGCAATTGGTGTTTCGGGTCGAAGCGTGGACATGGAAAGATAAATTTATTCCGCAGGTCGGATTGCCCGGACATTCATTTGCAGGCTGACTCTTCCCCTAAAGTCGTTACGCATAATGGTAAAAGCCACATCCCATGGAGCGCGAGGCAAACCGTTCTCTACGCCGTTGAAATAAATAGCATCGCGAACAACCATGTCCTGCTGCAGGCTAAAACGATAATGCTTATCCTTTAGTATACGAGGTTCCGAGGTGGGAGCAACATTACGGGCGAGCAGTATGGGTTCAGGGTTCGCTGCCCCAAATGGCTCAAGCCGCAGGAATTCATCAAGGATTTCAAGCTGGAGCTGTTCGAGCTTGCATTCTGTGTCAATGCGCAACTGCGGTAACATGTCCTCGGGGCTGTTATTATCACGAATATGAGCATTGAGGTGAAAGCGGAAAGCCTCAACCTCCTCCTCGAGAATGGAAATCCCGGCTGCCATTTCATGACCGCCGCCTTGGATTAAGTGAGAGCGTCCGGAGTTAATGATATCAACCAGAGATATACCAGAAATACTTCTGCCGCTTCCCTTGCCCACACCGGCATCATCAACAGCTATGACAAATGTGGGGCGGTGGAACTTTCTGCAAATTCTAGATGCCACGATACCGACAACACCGGGATGCCATTCACAACTTGCGATAACAATGCCGTAGTCGCAATGCCCAGCACTCCCGCTTTCTATCGCCTCAATCGCACTGGTTACCGCTTCGTGCTCGAGTTTCTGGCGGGTCTGATTTTTTTGGTCAAGATCTCCTGCAAGCTGTTGCGCCTCTAAGGGATCTTCACAAAGCATGAGTTCCAGTGCCAATGAGGCAGTATCAAGCCTTCCTGCTGCATTCAATCGTGGGCTGATACGAAAACTGATATCCTGAGCACCATAAGGCGGGTTGATTCCGGCAATTTCAGCTAAAGCCGCCAACCCCACGTTGTGTGTTCGCGCGAGTTCACGTAAACCACTCTTTACCAGCGTCCTGTTTTCTTCCACCAAAGGAACAATATCAGCCACCGTGCCCACTGCCACGATATCAAGGTAATCCCGTAGATTAAAATCATTCACAGGACGCCTCTTGAGCATGGCGTGAGCAAGTTTAAATACCACCCCTGCGCTGCAAAGGTAATCAAACCTAAGTGAGTTGCCCGCTTCAGGTATTTTTGGATTTACCAGTGCGACACAGCCTGGAAGTCCGTTAGGGGACGGTTCGTGGTGATCAAGAATTACGCATTCGACCCCTTGATCTTGTAACCACTGGATTTCGTCAATTGAAGTTGTTCCACAGTCAACTGCGATAATAAGGCTGGGTGATTGTTCTTTCATACAACGCCCAAGGCCATCAATGGAAAGTCCGTAACCCTCTCCAATGCGATGCGGAAGAAAAGTTCCACAAACAATGCCATACGCATCGAGGACAGTTTTCAACAACGTCACAGATGTTACACCATCAACATCGTAATCGCCGTAGAGTGTTACTATTTCTCCGTGTTCTGCTGCCGCAAAAATTCGTTCAACGGCAGCAGCCATTCCGGGCATTTCAAAAGGATCTGAGAGATCTGCCAGCTTTGGATCAAGAAAAGCTTTGCGCTGGGCTGCGGAAGTGATATTGCGGTTTGCCAGTATTGCATCAATAACGGGAGCAAAGTCACCATCTACAGAACCTCTGTTCGCAATGGCGTGGTGCTTGATAATCCAGTGCGCCTGAGTGGCTTTACTGCCAGCTTGACCACTCACTTGGACTGATCTTCCTGCTTGGGAGACTTTGACTTGGGTGAATCGAGTGACAACACTTGGCTGGCACCGATTAGTTTCGCAAAGTCTCCTAGTGGGATCTCCACACCAATATATTTTTTTCTTTGTCTATAGCTGTGAGCCAAAACAAGGCCACGGGAATCGAGTGCGGCGAGGCAGGGAACGCCCCTGCCTGACGCCTGCTGGATGAAATCAACTTCATCAATGGCATTGAAGCGAAGGGCGGGCCAAGGCATTTGTTGCTCCGTCATGTATTCTCGCATTGCTTGTTCAGAATCATCAAAGCTGACAAAAACTATTTCAAAATTGGCACCAGCCGCCTTGGCATCACTATAAAACTTGGTGAGGACCGGTGTGAATTTTTTGCAGGTTGGGCTCCAACCCGCAGAGAAATAAAACAAGAAGTGATCAATTGCCTTCTCAGGATCAAGGGCAAAAGGAACGAAATTGTCAGATTCAATTTTGACCAGTTTTTCGGCCAGTGATTTTGCCACAATGACAGGACGAGGCAATTGAGGAAGTGTGGCTTCATCCTGAGCGGAGACAAAGCCTGTGAAGACCAGAGCAAGAAGCAAAAGAAAACCCGATTTCATGAAAGATCAATAATCCAACACCATAAAGGCAGAAGAGTGGGATGCCAGAACGGAATTGTAAAACCCCAGCATTAGATAAAAGAAATTACGGCGAAAATTGTTTTTCCTTTTGCCTCAGCCATCGATAAATGATTGCACCTGAGGCAATGGTGGCCAAGCCGCAAAGAGATTCGATTGGGTGTTCCATCAACAATCGGCACTCCAGGTAAAAGGCCATAATAATGAATAAGAAAGGCGGCAGGGGGTAGAGAGGACAGCGAAAGGGGCGGTGAAGATCGGGGTTGCGATGCCGCAGAACCACCACACCGAAAACAGCTGCAGCCAAGGAAAGATTAAGCACAAATTCCAGATATAGAATGATAGCCATGGGTTTTGCCCAAAGCAGTCCAAGCGCAAGCAATGTTTGAAGAATGATAGCAAATACGGGTATACGATGACGGTTGGTGCGGGCCAAAATTTGCAATGGTGGATAATCCTGCCCAAGCATTTGACTTACTCTCGGCCCCGCCCAAGTCATTGCGCTGATTGCGGAAATAAGGCCAAAAGCGATGAGGATACCAACCAAGGTGCCCCCCCGTTCGCCAAAAAGATGCTGGGCCACGATCAACCCGACTTCTTCTTTACCGGCCATTTTGCTGGCAGGAGTGCTGGCAAGAAATCCTGCGTTTACAATCAGGTATAGAAGCAGGACACTAAAGGTTCCTAGGAGAAGTGCGCGCGGCACACTCCGTGCGGGATCACGAACTTCACCTGCCACGTAAGCCGCTGCGTTCCAGCCGGCGAACGAATAGTTGACGTAGAAAAGTGAAATGGCAAACGGCGCTCCGGTGATGACCGCCCAGTCCGCTGCTGATGGCGTAAAGGAAACCGTGCCACCACCGACATGGAAAAATCCTGTTACCGCAAGGACAAGAACAAGTAGAAATTTCAGCGCGGTAAAAAGTAACTGAAACCCGCCACCAACGGGGAGCCTCCACATATGAAAGGCACTGACGCTAATTAAGATCAGTACTGAAAATAACACTGAAGATTCTCCCATACCCAGCGCTTCGGCAAAATACCTTCCGAAAAGCAATGCGCTGAAAGCCACCGGAGCAGCAAAGCCAACGGTAATGGAAATCCAGCCGGAGAGAAAACCAACAGCTGGGTGATAGACCTTTGAAAGTAGGTGATACTCACCTCCACAGCGAGGAAGAGCTGCAACCAGCTCACCGTAACAAAGAGCACCACATAGGGCATAGATGCCGCCCAGCACCCAGAGCAGAAGGATGGCAAACCCACTGTCTATCCCAGAAAGTTGCCACCCGAGACTGGTAAAAACCCCAACCCCAACCATGTTACCAATCACCAAGGCCATCGCGACCGGCCACCCAATTTTTGTCGTTATGCCGTTACCCGAAGGGGTTGAATGGTTCATGGTAAGAGGTTAAGCAGCATAAAATAGATAAACCGAAAGCTTGAAAATATAATGCCGGTCTCAGGATGCGGCATGGATCCTCAAATCACCTCGGGCATTGGCCTATGGCCATCAACCAAGTAGTGGGGTCTGCCATTGAGGTCCGGCAGGGTGGTGATATTGGGATCAATGCCCATATTGTGGTAAAGGGTAGCCATTATCTCACCCATGTGCACCGGGCGCTCGATCGCTTCCGCTGCTTTACTGTCGGTAGTACCGATTACCTGTCCGGTTTTCATTCCTCCTCCGGCAAGTAAGGCGCAGGAGACTTTTGGCCAGTGGTCGCGCCCACCCTTGTCGTTAATTTTTGGCGTGCGGCCGAATTCCCCCCAAGCACAAACGGTGACATCGTTAGCCATGCCGCGTTCATGAAGGTCTTCTATCAGGGCACTGAGCCCCTGGTCGAACATCGGTGCGTGGGAACGCATGCCACCGGTATTGTCCGAATGAAAATCCCAGCGACCGTAATTAAGGGTAACGCAACGCGCGCCGGCTTCAACTAGACGCCGGGCAAGCAGGAAGTGCTCATTGTTGCGCGGTGCACCGTCACCGACGTTTTTGGCATCCCCCTTGCCGTAACGCTCACGAATTCCCGGGGACTCCTTTTCCAAGTTGAGCGCGTCGGCAAGCCTGCTAGAAGTCAGCAGGTCAAAAGCCTGCTGCGTAAATCCGTCTAACCCTTCCAATTTGCCATGCGAATGGATATCACGGCGTATGTGGTCAAAGGACTTAAGTAATCCTTCCCGCTCATCAAGCCGCGCCCGAGTGATCTTGTTTAGCACCATGTCTTCCATGCCAGGTCCAGAGGGCTTAAACGGACCGTGCTCGATACCGAGAAAACCCGACTTGCCGGATGCACCATAAGGCGGATGTCCTGCCTTGGGTGCGAGTCCGACAAATACCGGAGTCTGTTCATTGGCCGGACCCATCAGCCGCGAGATTGCTGCTCCTATTGAGGGCCAACCTCCGGGCGGCTGACCTTTGTTGTTAAAAGTGGAACCGCTGCGTCCTGTATAACACATGAAAGAATCATGGGCGCCACTGGGGGCACCGATTACCGAGCGCACCGCAATGCACTTATCCATGATCTTTGCCATTTTTGGCAATAACTCGCCGATGCGGACACCACTTAAATTGGTGTCAATGGCACCGAGGTCGCCGCGATATTCGGAAGGTGCATCCGGCTTTGGATCCCACAGATCCTGATGGGGTGGGGCCCCTGCCATGTAAACCATGATTACAGCCTTTTGAGAACTCTGGATGCCAGACTGTGATTCTGCTTTCAAGATCCTAGGCAGACTGATACCTCCCATGCCGAGCGCACCAATCCGCAATAAGTCCCGCCTTGCGAGCCCGTCACAGAGTGTTCCCGCACTTTTCCCAGTGATACTCAGCATTTGATAAATATAGATGCAGGTCGGATCAGTTTGCAAGAGGACCGACTAAGGGTGGCAGAATACAAAATTGCGAATCTTTCCTAGGTTACAATACGGACCGGGAAAAGAGGCCTAATGGCAGTTGGAAAACATCGAGTTTATCAATGTTTTAGAATAAGATATCGTATTGATGGCAAGCCAAAATCAAGGCAACCTGACAGGTAATGGACGAAAAAGAGTTAATTCCGGTTAAATCGGGTGCATCAAACCAACCAGCTGCCGGCGACAAGCATGGTCCACCATCTTCACGTAATGGTTTTTGGTTGTTGTTTTTTGTGCAACTGCTCAATGCCTTCAGTGACAATTTTTTCAAGTTTTTGGTAATATTCTTTGCCAGCAAGGGGGTGGAACAGGCTACTCGAGACGAGCGACTTTTCCAGATTGCCGCGATTTTTGCCATTCCCTTTATTTTGTTCTCGATGGCTTCAGGCGCCCTCGCCGACAGGTTTTCCAAGGGGCGGGTGATTACCTGGACAAAAATTCTTGAGATTTTCATTATGGCAGCAGGTGCCTATGCCCTCTGGTCACAGAGCTTTCCCATAATGCTGGCGGTAATCTTCATGATGAGTGTCCAGAGCACCATGTTCAGTCCGGCAAAATACGCCTCCTTGCCCGAATTGTTGCCGGCAACGCGTTTGAGCTGGGGAAATGGGCTGATCGGGCTCGGCAGCTTTTGTGCCATTATTACCGGAGGTGTGGTGGCGGGTCTGGCATCATCCCACCTGGGGAATGGCGAGATGTGGAAAGCGGCAATTGCGCTGATTGCAATTGCTTTTGTCGGCATGTTGATAAGCCTGAAAATTCCCCGCATCGCACCGGCTGCCCCAGACAAGCGCATTCGCATCAATTTTATTTCCGAGCTTCGCCGTAACCTGAAGGTGGCACGCTCCAACCGGGTGCTGATCCTTGCTATCACCGGATGTGTCTATTTCTGGCTTGTAGGGGCACTACTTGAGCCTACGCTCGTTGTTTACGGACAGGATCTACTTGCACTTGATGATGGCGCAAACAGCCTTTTGCGCGCTTTTATGGCCATTGGTATAGCGCTTGGCAGTGTATTGGCAGGCTTCCTGTCGGGCCGCAAGATTGAATATGGCCTGATACCCCTTGGCTCATTGGGTTTGGCAGCCTGTTCATTAATGCTTGGGTTGCCAGGGCTTTCATTTGCTCAGGTTTCCACGTTACTGGCCTTGCTTGGAGTGGCAGGCGGCTTTTTTATTGTCCCGGTCAACGCACTGATCCAACATCTTCCCCCGCGCAAGGACAAGGGATCGGTTCTTGCAGTATCAGGTTGGCTGAATGCATGTGGAATTTTTCTGGCGGCTCTTTTGTTCTTCCTGCTGAAGAGGACCATTGGAGTGGAAGCAAACGTGATGTTAATGGTAATGGGGGCAGTAACCATTGCCGGAACGATTTATGCGGTTTGTCTGGTTTCTGACTCTCTCACTCGCCTTTTGCTCTGGGCACTCACACACACCTTTTACAGGGTACGCGTCCTTGGTCGCGAAAACCTTCCGGAGCGCGGCGGCGCCTTGCTGGTTTCCAATCACCTCTCCCTTGCCGACGCCCTTTTTGTCATTGCATCAACCGGCAGGCGGATTCGGTTTATCATGCACCGTGATCAGTTTAACCGTTGGTGGGTAAAGCCGATAGCAAAGATGCTCAAGGTGATACCCATAGCGTCAGATTTTGGACCCAAGGAATTGATAAAATCACTCAAGAAAGCCAGTGAATGTATCAAGGACGGGCAGGTGGTTTGTATTTTTGCTGAAGGGGAAATCAGCCGAATAGGCGGCCAGATACTGCCTTTTCGTAAAGGCATGGAGTTGATCATGAGAAAATTGGATGCACCGGTCATCCCGGTCCATCTAGACAACGTCTGGGGTAGCATTTTCAGTTTCCAGAGCGGCAAGGTTTACTGGAAAATACCTCGCCAAATACCGTATCCTGTCACTGTGAGTTACGGGGAAAGGATGCCTCCCGGCTCCCTGCCACATGAGGTTCGCCGTGAGGTGGTGGCATTGAGCTCAGAAGCTTGGTCTCAGCGAAAGGGGCGCCTGCCGACAATCGGGCAGGCTTTTGTGCGAACTGCGCGGCGTGCCCGTGGGAGGATGGCTTTTGCCGACAGCAGCGGCAAGGAGCTTAGTTATATGAAAGCACTTATTGCAGCGCTGGTTATAGCTAAGAAGCTGCGCAAACATTGGGACGGAGAGGAAAAGGTCGGGATACTGATCCCGCCATCGGTAGGAGGAGCCTTGGTTAACCTTGCAGGAATCCTGACGGGTCGCACGGTGGTAAACTTGAATTACACGCTTTCAGAGGAGGGAATCCAATCCTGTGTCCGGCAATGCAACATCAGCTGTGTCATTACCTCGGAAAAAGTCATCCGAAAGCTCAAGTTGGATCTCGGGGTGCCAATGATTGCACTTGAAGAAATTGCTGTTGAAACCACGGGTGGGGAAAAGCTCGCCGCGGCGGCAATGGCCTACTTAATGCCGCGCAACATGCTACTGCGCCGGCTTGCCGGCGGGCGAAAGGTCACGCTGGATGATACCGCAACTGTGATTTTCAGTAGTGGCAGCACTGGCGAGCCCAAGGGGGCAATGCTCAGCCATTACAATATTGTTTCCAACATGATGCAACTCAACCAGGTTTATGATTTCAAACGTCACGACCGCTTTCTGGGTGTTTTGCCTTTCTTTCATTCGCTAGGATTCACTGCAACCTTGATCGGTCCCTCGGTCCTAGGGGTTGGGGCCGCATATCATCCTTTGCCTACAGATACCCGTTCTATTTCAAAGCTTATTCCTCACTATAAGTTGACCCTTCTACTTGCTACTCCCACTTTTCTGCAACTTTACCTTCGTGGCTGCAAGCCTGAGCACATGGAGTCGATCAACCTCGTCGTTGTCGGGGCAGAGAAACTGCCCACCCGCCTAGCTGATGCCTTTGAGGAAAAATTCGGAATTCAGCCACTTGAGGCATACGGTTGTACGGAGTGTTCACCGGGTGTTGCGGTTAACACGCCCAGCCTGATCGATGGAGAAATTGACCAGAGCGGCAACCGGCCGGGAACCATTGGACGAGCTTTACCCGGAATGGATATACGAATTGTTGATCCGGAAACCGGAAAGCTTTGCGGCTTTGATGAACCTGGTCTGATGTGGGTAAAGGGCCCGAATATTATGCAGGGTTATCTTGGAAAGGAAAAGTTGACAGAAGAAGTCCTGGATCAGGGATGGTATAACACCGGTGATATTGCGGCTATCGATGAGGATGGCTTCATCACCATTACCGATCGACTTAGCAGGTTCAGCAAGATTGGTGGAGAAATGGTGCCGCACATTAAAATCGAGGAAGTCCTGCATCATGTTGCGGGTCTGACAGAACAGTCCTTTGCTGTCACGGGCTTGCCGGATGAGAAAAAAGGCGAGCGAATAGTCGTTCTCCATATCTTGAAAGAAGAGATCATAGAGACCGTGGTGGCAGGACTGACTGGTGAGGAAATCCCCAACTTGTGGAAACCAAGAAAAGACCAGTTTTTCAAGGTGAAAGAATTGCCTTACTTGGGGAGCGGAAAACTGGACTTAAAAAGAATTAAAATGCTTGCTGCGGAAATGGCTGGATCCTAAAGAGGCGCGATAATTAAGCAATACAAACCATGTTAAAATTGACATGTAAAGCATTGGTTGTAAGATGGTTGCAGTTCTCTAGGGAGTTGAGCGAAATGACAACGAAGCATTAAAAGAATGCAAGGTGACGTTAGCGAATAAGTGAAATTTTTCATTTAATCGCATCATGCTCCTCAACAAATACACAAAATTAAATTCTGTTTTTTCCATAGCAGTAGCTGCAGGACTTTTGTTCGGCGGTCAGGCTTTGGCGGTAACCAGCTTTACCGAGACATTTGACACTGATAACTCTGGCTGGGGTGACCCAACTGGATCACCTGGTGGTGCTGAACATAACCAAGCAGGTGGATTCGTCAGTACTACAGGTGCCCTTGCCGACCTCGGGCAGGGAGTACTGTTTCGTGGTAACGGAACTGCAGGAGCGAGCGGAGGAGCCTTCAGTGGTAATTGGATTGCTGACGGTGTAGGCCAGTTCTCCGTGGATGTGCGCCATAATTCGCAGGTGCCACTTTCCTTTTTTGCAAGATTTGCCTCTCCGTTTAATTTCCCCGGGGCAACGGCAGTGCGGTTTCAACCTGTTTTAGCCAACCAGTGGACCACGCTCACATTCAATATTGCTGACAACCCAGCCTTTGGTGCCCCGAACTTTGTGACGTTTGAAGGCAGTTCCTTTGACGCTGTTTTCAGCAACGTTGGCAGAGTGCAGGTTGGTGTCAGCATTCCAGATGGTTTTGAAAACAATCCTGCTCTGGCTAACGGGGTTTTTACCTTTGACATGGACAACGCCAGTGTCTCCGTCATTCCTGAGCCGTCTGGATCACTTCTGGCAATGGCAGGAGGAATGTTGTTGATGCTTCGCCGCCGTCGCAGGAAATAAGGTGATTAATTATATACGTTAGAGGTTACTTACATAAAAAATTTCGTGTGCTGCACGAAGATAGTCATGCACCCGCTATGTTTTCATAGCGGGTGCACTGTATAGAAAATGAAAGCCATTTACCGGATTTGGATCAGTATTTGCACGTTGTTTGCCACAACCGCAGGATTGATTGCCGGAGAAACTGCTAGTTTTTCACAGCCGTACTTAGACCGCTGGATGTATGGCGCCAATGCATCGCCCGGCACGCGAGGCATGGCATCCATCTTCGCAAATCCTGGGGACTGGAGCAGGCTTGGTCAATTCATGGTGGGCTTTGATTTGAGCGAAAAAATTCCAACAGGGCAAGGAGCGGGAAGTTATCAAATCAGCTCAATCAAGCTGATTCTAGTAACATCCGGAGGGCCGCCTTTTGCATATGACTCCACCTATGACACGGTTGCCTCATATCTTGGCAATGACAGTGATCCCGGAAAGCCAATTGTGGTTCATGGTGTAGGTTATCTGGAAGGTTATACCGGCGAAGATTTTTTGAACCGTCGAACGCCAATCAGTGGAGCTGATGGCAGGACCGCTTTTCCCTTAAGTTGGGACGAGCAAGGTGTCGCCAGAGACGTTAGCCGAAACGTAGCTGAGGGATTTGAGTCAGAACCTTGGGCGATTGGGAAAGTCTTGGGTGTTGAAGAAGGAGAAATAGTAAACGAGGAAAAAGATGTAGAATTTTCCCTGGAGCTGACAGATCAAAAGGTCACTCAATATCTCCAGTCGTCCCTTGATCAGGGCAAACTCTACCTAATGGTTAGTTCACTGCAGGACGCCCTTCAACAAGGAGGAACCTTTGTGAATTTCTTTACAAGTGACAGCCAAGAAGAACTCTTTTTTGGAGGATATTCTCCACGGCTTGCAGTGGAATATTCCATTGTCGAAATAACGGATGTTCCCGCACCAGTGATAAATTCAATTGAAAGGGACGCTGGACAATTAAACCTTTCATGGCAACAACATGGCGGATTCCGTTATGTCTTAGAATCCAGCGATGATTGCAAAGAATGGGCTCCGGTATCAGAGTTTGTGGCAACAGAGGACGGTCCCCTAAATCACACCATTCAAAACAGCGAACGATTTGGTTTTTATCGCTTAAGAAGGCAGTCCGAATAAGTTGACTGCCCACAGAAATTGAATGCGTGGAGATCACAATAGAGGCTTTAGCATACTGGAATTATTGGTTTCTGTTACCATAATAGCCATTCTCTCCGGCATCGGCTTTGGTGCTTATGAGATGGTTAAGCGAAGGGCAATGATGGCTCGTGAACTTGCAGCAGCTCGAAACCTGCTGGCCGCTTTTCACCTTTATTCAGTAGATAAAGCTGGGCGCATACTTCCAGGATACAAATCAGATCCTGAGGCTATTAACGAAAAAAACGAATTATTATTTGCACCAGTTAATGCCCGATATCCCTGGAGACTGTACCCTTATATCCAGAACGTAAAAGGCACACTGCTTTATAACGGTAATGAGGAGGTGATGGACCAGAAAAACAGCGACTATCTCGTCAGTGTTTCGCCGAACTTGGGAATGAACACCACTTTTATTGGTGGCCACTTCGGAAGTGGGAGCCTGCTGAGACCGAGCCAACGGGTAGAGGATAAAATTGGAAGATTTTGTGTAAAACGGACTAGTAATATTGGGAAAAATTCCCGTTTGATCGTTTTCCTGTCAGCACGCTCAGATCCTGAAGAAGCATGGCAGGGACGCGGGTATTTTGAGGTACAGCCACCGCAGGTGTTACGAAAAGTGTG
>Ga0115011_10000303_pt1 | contig 42688 bp, 28 predicted proteins | sample TroAtlMetagenome_2_FD_88705 | JGI IMG/M metagenome (GOLD analysis project Ga0115011, IMG submission 88705) | Marine eukaryotic phytoplankton communities from Atlantic Ocean - Tropical Atlantic ANT8 Metagenome | ecosystem: Environmental > Aquatic > Marine > Oceanic | place: Tropical Atlantic... | reverse complement strand
TTTCGGAGATCTCTCGAAAGCACTCCCCGCGCCGAATCGAACTTCTTTTTATGCGCTTTTTTCTCCTCCTCCACCTTCCGGATCTTTTTGGCTAAAGCTGAAACTCCGTCCCGCGCCTGTGTCCCGCGATTTTCCCCTTTCAGGTTGAGACGCCCGGAGAGCCCTTCCAGGACCGCTCGGTCTACTTTACCGGCTCGCTCCAGAATAACTGAATAAGGGGTTTCCAGACCCAGCAGACCCTCCTCTTCTTCCTTTTCGGAATGAAGGCGACTGTGGACCCGCAGGAAAGCTCCGCTCGTCTTAACCGGAATATCGATATTGCGGGAAGTTAGAATGGCGTAAGCGTGCGCCTCCTCGAATGAGATCTTCCCATTCCCATCATAATCGCAGTGACCCACCGGTTCCTCCATTCGGGTTTTACCCCGCAAAGCCGCCCAGAAGTGACTGCTAAATTCATCATAGTTGGCTTCATTCACATCCGGGGTACATCCAGCCGCTTCGCGGTCACAGACCGTGGCAAAGAACCCACATACGCGACGATCAACACTGTCTTTCTTCTCATTGTTCTCATCAAAGATGAGATGGGAGAACCCTCCCGCATAACACTGGACCATCACAGTCATGACTCTGACCCCCTCGGGGAGCTTCGCTATCCAACCAGCAAGGCGGGATGCTTCGAGGGTCCGACGATTCCACATCCAGATCTTCGTGTTGAACTTGTTGTCCTTGTTCCCACTTCGACCCCCATGGGAGGTGACGTAAAGGATGAGGCGATCCCCAGACTCAAGCTTTGACCCTTCCTCCTCAAACCATCGCTCCACCGCGTCAGGGCTTGAAAGGTCCCGGGTATTCTTCAGCTCGTTGTCACGATAATGATTCGCGATGCCCCTCTCTGATCCGAACAACCCCGCCATGTAAAGATTAGCTCGGGGAACTTCTCCCCCTTCCGGCTCAAACTGGAGATCAGGTAACGGCGAATTCCCATCCGCAAAATACAGGTCATGCCTGATATCGCCTCCCAACTTCTCGGCCCGGAGCTTCTCGAAAAAAATCACATTCCGCTCCAAGGAGACCTGATTGCCAGCCGGAGAATAACCTCCCCCGATGGTCAGGACGTGATCGCGGGCGGACAAATCGCCGATTGTGGTCAGGGCGAGGAACATGGAGCAGAGTGAATATACAAAAGAACATCGCTGCATGACTAAGTGAATCACAGCTTTGGAAGGTTCGCCCGGGATTTTAGCAGAATCTTGTGTGCAGCGGTCAGACAGAAAGCGCTTTTACCCAGCGAGCAAGTGCCCCTAATTGCATTTGCAGCGAATCTCAGCATGGGCCCAGCTCTTAATCTCCGTTCTTGAGTTGCCGGGGATTGAACCCGACCCTGAAGAAATGAAACTCCCTTTTGCCATAGTAGTCCTTCTGGGAACCCTGGCTCATTCATATCTTTTCTCTGAAGGACTGCGCAAGGGCCACGCTCATGACCAGGAGGCGGCGAGGAAGGAGCTGGCCGGACTCCAAGCCGCCACCCCCGACCTCGAAAGCTGGGAAAAGCGCAAGGCGACTGTGAAGGCCGGCATCCTGGCCGGAGCCAAGCTCTCCACCCTCCCAGAACGTACCCCCCTCAATCCTCGCTTCATCAAGAAACGCGTCCATAAAGGCTATCAGGCCGAAAACGTTGCGATCGAAAGCTCCCCTGGATTCTACGTCACCGGCACACTTTACCGTCCCACCGGGTTCAAGGGAAAGCTGGCCGGAATTCTTTGCCCGCATGGCCATGGAGGCCGCTTTCGTGAATCGCGCCAGATCCGTTGCGCGGTCCTCGCCCGGATGGGCGCTGCGGTCTTCCAGTATGACATGATGGGCTATGGTGACTCAAAAGAAGCTGGCTGGAACCACCGGGCTACGCCCGAAATCCTCCGCCTGCAGACTTGGAACAGCATGCGCGCTCTCGACCTCCTTCTCACCCTGCCCGACGTCGATTCCAAGCGCATCGGAATGACCGGATGTTCCGGGGGCGGCACCCAGACCTTTATCCTCTCTGCCCTCGACGAGCGGGTGGCGGTCACCATTCCCGTCTGCCAGGTCTCCGCCCACTTCTTCGGTGGCTGCAATTGCGAAAGCGGAATGCCAATCCACTGGAGCAAAGCCCACAAGACCAACAATGTTGAAATCGCCGCCCTCGCCGCCCCGCGTCCGCAACTCCTGATTTCCAACGGCAGTGACTGGACCCTCAACACTCCCAGGGTCGAATTCCCCTTCGTTCAGCACATCTATGAACTCTATGGCGCCCGGGACAGGGTTGCCAATGCCCACTTTCCCGACGAGAAACATGACTACGGACTCTCAAAGCGCATGGCGGCTTACCCCTTCCTTGCGCGATACCTCCAACTCGACTTGAAGGCTGTCACCGCCAGCAACGGGAAGATCGACGAATCCTTCGTAGTCCCTGAAACCCGGGAACAGATGATGGTCTTCAACGGCAAGTATCCAGATAACGCGGTCAAGCCCAACACTCCTCTGCCGTAAGAACTCCCATCACGCATTCAGGTTGCCTGGCGACTCCGGGCTTGAACTGCTCTTAATGAGTTCCTTGACTCAGAAATCATGAAATTTCGCCTCCTCTGCTGCCTTGTCGCCCTGACCGGTCTCTCTCCTCTCTGTCTCGCCGAGTGGAAGTTCTTCGCGATGGATACCGGTACCCGGGACGGGCAGACCAAGTCCTATGAACAGCAGGCTGCCCTTGTAAAGGAGCTTGGCTTTTCCGGCATCGGCTACACCGGGGCAACCCGCCTCCCCGAAATGTTCACTGCCGTGGACAAGCACGGGATCACATTTGCTCCACTCTACAATGGCATTGAGGTCCGCAGTAACGGGGTCACTCACAACTCCAACCTCAAAAAGGCAATCACCGAGGCAAAAGGCCGAAAGGCCATCATCTGGCTCTACGTTGGCGGGCGGCGGCCCGCAGACTCCACAACCACTGATGCTCCCGTGGTAGCAAAACTCCAGGAACTCGCCGACCACGCCGGCAAATCGGGGGTCCGTCTTGCACTCTACCCTCATGCCGGGGCCTATGCCGACCGGGTGCAGGACTGTGTCCGACTGGTCAAGGCTGCCGATCGCGCTAATCTGGGCGTCACCTTCAATCTCTGCCACTTCCTCAAGGTCGACGGTAAGGAACTCGACAAGCGCCTTGAGGAAGCAGCCCCCCACCTCTTCGTGGTGACCATCAATGGAGCAGACAAGGACGGAACAGGATGGAACACCCTGATTCAGCCGCTCGACACCGGCACCTACGACGTTCTTCCCGTCATGAGGAAACTGAAATCCCTGAATTGGGATGGTCCTGTGGGCCTGCAGCATTACGGCATCCGTGGCAGTGCCCGCGACAACCTGGACCGGTCCATGAAGGGGTGGAAAACTCTTCTGAAGAGGCTGGATTCCGAGTAGCGCGATTGGCAGGACTTCCGTTCGGCTATTCCTGCCCTCCAAAGGGGTCTCCCTGCAGGGATAACGGCGGCTTGACCCAGCTGAAGAGCAGGTGACAATCGTCAAAGTGCCCAACTCTGATTTTACCAATCCAGGCGATTATCCGCGCAGCCCCCACGAGACTCTCGCCGGCTACGTTATCGCCGCCCGGACCCTCGACAAATGCCGGGCAGCCATTGCTGACAAGCTTGGGGAATACAAATTCGACTGCCCCCTGGATAACTTCTTTTTCGATTTTACCGGACTGACCGCTGCATCTCTCCGGGAGTTTGTGTCCACCGGTGCGGATGACAAGTCTGTTGAACAATGGATCACTGACAAAGCCAATCCGCACCAGCGCCGCGAAATCATTCAATGGAATAACGACATGCGCGGAAAGCGAATCTGCGATCTCCCGATCCAGCTTCAGGAATTTCTTGAGGACTATATCCCGAAGTGTGTTCCTGCCGGTCACCCCATTTACGTCTGGTTTGATGTCTATGACATTGAAGAAGAGCGACGACCATGAAAGCCGCGCAGCAGAAATCCGAAACAGCCGGAAGAATCCGTTCTTACGTGACATCTTTCTCCCTGAGATCAGCTGCGATTCTCCTTCTTGCTCTTCTGCCCGATCTCCGGACAAACGGGGAAACAGAAGCCAGCCACTGGGCGTTTCTGCCACCCCGGGAAACCACCCTCCCCGGAGGAATCAACCCTATCGATCACTTCGTGCATGAACGCCTCCGACAGGAGGGCCTGCTCCCATCTTCCCGAGCCCCTAGTCATACCCTGATCCGCCGCCTCAGTTTTGACCTGCGGGGAATCCCCCCGACTCAGGAAGAAGTGGACCGCTTCAGGTCCGACACGTCTCCTGGCGCCTGGTCTCATTTGGTCGAGCGCTTTCTAGCATCACCTCATTTCGGAGAGCGTCTCGCTCAGAACTGGCTCGACCTCGCCCGCTACGCTGACACTTCAGGCTACGCTGCCGACCGGACCCGCAACATGTGGGTCTATCGCGACTGGGTCATCAATTCCATAAACAGGGACGAGCCCTTCGACCAGTTTACTATCGCCCAGATAGCGGGCGACCTTCTACCCGGAGCAAGCACATCTCAAAAAGTAGCAACAGGCTTCCACCGTAACGCAATGCAGGCCAAGGGGAACAACCCACGGAAGGAGGAATTCCGGGTCAAGACGGTCGTTGACCGGCTCAAGACCACGGGGCGGACCTGGCTGGGATTGACCCTGGAATGTGCCGAGTGCCACGACCACAAGCACGACCCCATCAGCCAGAAGGAATACTACCAGCTCTTTGCCATCTTCAACAACGTGCCTCACCTGGGAAGTGGCTATGACACACACGGCCCTAAAATGGACTTTGCCCCCCACGACAACAGCGAACGCGCTGCCGCACTGGAAGCCAGGATCGCCACCCTCCGGAAAAGCGCGCCAAGGGCGAGTTCCCCCGCCGACGCGAGCCTGCTGGGAACCTGGGAGAAGGGGCATGTGGAAAAGGACCCAGCGAAATATGCCCCCACCGGTGATCTCAGTATTACGGCCGTCCTCAGGACGAAGGAGAAAGTGGCGGATATCGCCTCCAAATACGACTGGAAGAACAAGACCCGCAGCTTCGTCTTCGGGATTGGCGGGGAGTCTGGGGAGCACAGCCGTCCCGGCCACCTCTTTGCCTGGATCTCCTCAACCAACGAGCCGTGGAACGGGGCCGAGATCTACGGCAGCATCCCGGTGAACGACGGCCGGGAACATCATGTCTCCCTCGTATTCCAAGCGGGTAAATCCATGAAGCTCTTCGTCGATGGCGTGGAGGACAAGGCGGCCAGGGTGATCGGGAATGTTCCCGGGAAAATTTCGGTGAGTGCGCGACCACTCGCCATCGGAGCCGGCTACAGAAACTCGAGAACTCCCAACGCTTTCCACTTTGAGGGAGATCTCCGCCAGGTCCGCCTCTACACTAGGGCTCTCCCCGACCCGGGACAGATTGGAACAACGGGGGCTGAAATTCAGAAACTGCAGGCCGAACTCGCATCCCTCCGGAAGAAGCCCATCAAGATCCACGTCATGGATGAACTCCCCGCCCCCCGGGAAACACACGTCCACATCCGGGGGAACTTCAAAGACCGGGGCGAACGGGTCTATCCTGCCGTCCCTGCCGTCCTGCCTGCTCTCCCCCGGGGACAGAAGGCCAATCGCCTCGATTTCGCGAAGTGGCTCGTACACCCGGATCATCCCCTCACCGCCCGGGTGGCGGTCAACTACCTCTGGCAGCATTTCTTCGGTGCCGGACTGGTGGAAACCCCTGCCGATTTCGGAACGATGGGAAGTGCTCCCACCCATCCCGAACTCCTTGACTGGCTGGCGGTGGAATTCGTGAAGAGCAGGTGGAGCCGCAAGGACCTTGTTCGCCTGATCGTGAACTCCGGGACCTACCGGCAATCGTCGGCTCGAAGCATCGAGCATGATGATCTTGACCCCGCCAACCGGTTGCTGGCCCGGATGTCACGCTTCCGCCACTCCGCCGAGCAGATCCGTGACAACGCCCTCGCGGTCAGCGGACTCCTTGTTCCCGCCATTGGAGGCCCCCCCGTCTTTCCTGCCCAGCCGGCCGGGCTTTACGAGGAAACCGGTCAGAACGAACCCGGCAACTCCAACTTCACCTGGGAAGACTCTTCCGGGGACGGCCGCTATCGCAAGTCGATGTATACCTACTGGAAACGCATGCTGCTTCACCCTTCCCTCGCCTCCTTCGATGCCCCGCCCCGGCAGGTCTGCGTGGCAAGGCGCACCATCACCAACACCCCGCGCCAGGCCCTTGTCACCCTGAACGATCCCATCTTCCACGAATGCGCACAAGCTCTCGCCCGGCGCATCACACGGTCCCATCCCGAGGCCGGGCCACGCCTTGAGTTCGCCTTCCGGCACTGTCTCAGTCGACCACCCGATGAAGAAGAGCGTAAAATGTTTCTCTCCTTTGCCGCCGGGGAGGGCGGAAACAAGGAGCCCTGGGTCTCGGTGGCCACCGTCCTGCTCAATCTCGATGAAACCCTGACCCGCGAATGATCATCGACTCCCTCAGTGAGCAGGTTACCCGGCGCCAGCTCCTTGCACGTGCTCCCCTGGCCCTTGGCTCGGTGGCCCTGGCCTCCCTCTGCCGGGCGGAACAGGGTGACCTTGCCAGCGTCCGTCATCTTGCCCCCCGGGCCAAGCGGGTGATTTACCTGTTCATGTCGGGAGGGCCCTCCCACGTGGATACCTTTGATCCCAAGCCCACGCTCTCTGAGCGCCATGGACAGGAAATGCCCCCGGAACTGATCAAGAACCATGAGTTCGCCATGATCAAGGAAGCCCGGCCCAAGGTCAAAGGCTCCCCCTGGACCTTCCAGTCCCGGGGGCAGAGTGGAACCGAGGTCTCCGAGTTATTCCCCCATGTTGGAAAAGTGGTTGATGAGATCGCTGTTGTCCGTTCGCTCCATACCGACAGCTTCAACCATGACCCCGCAGTCATGTTCATGAATACCGGTAGCGTGCGCTTCGGGCGACCCGCCATGGGATCCTGGCTCTCCTATGGACTGGGATCGGAGAATAGTGACCTCCCCTCCTTCATCGTACTGGTCTCCGGACAAAATCGCCAACCGCTCCTCGACAGCTACTGGGGAGCAGGCTTCCTCCCTTCCGAGCATCAGGGCACGACCTTCCGCACCTCCGGTGACCCCGTTCTTCACATTACCAACCCCCCGGGCGTAAGCCGCTTTGAACGCCGCCGCCAGCTCGATCTCCTCAAATGGATGAACCAGCGTCGTCACGACGCCGTCAATGACCCCGAGATCTCCACGCGCATCGCCCAGTATGAGCTGGCCTACCGGATGCAGGTTGCTGTCCCGGAGCTAACTGACATCTCCAGCGAGCCGGAATCCGTGCGCCAGTTCTACGGCGCCGAGCCCGGCAAGGCCTCCTTCGCCAGCAACTGCCTGCTCGCCCGCAAACTGGCCGAACGAGGGGTCCGCTTCATCCAGCTCTACGACAAGGGCTGGGATTCCCACGGGTCCATCCGCAAGGAGCACGCCACCCGCTGCAAGTCCGTGGACCAGGCCATTTCCGCCCTCCTCACGGACCTGCGCCAACGGGGCCTGCTGGACGATACCCTCGTCGTCTGGGGAGGAGAATTCGGCCGCACCCCCATGTCCCAGGGCCACGGGGAAGGAGCTGGCCGGGACCACCACCCGCACGGCTTTACCATGTGGCTGGCGGGAGGAGGAATACGACCGGGCATCGTTCACGGTGCCACCGACGAGTTCGGTTATTTCGCCAGGGAGGACAAGGTCCATGTCCACGATCTCCACGCTACCCTCCTGCACTGCCTGGGGATGCGCCACAAGGACTTCACCTTCCATCATCAGGGCCGGGACTTCCGGCTCACCGATGAATTTGGCACGGTGGTAAGCCCCTTGCTGGGATAGGCGCATAGAGTTTTTGCGGATGTGACTACTAAGCCTACATCGATGAGAGCAAATACAACCTTCCAATAATTGAAAGGGTCCCCAATCCTATCAAGACGGCCGCACCCAAGCCGTGTGTCCAACTTTTCTTCTTCTCAGCTACGCAAGCGAAGTAAATGCCGAGAGCGATCAATCCACCCGGAATTAGCCATACAATCATATTTACCTTGAATCTATTAAGATGCTTTTAGCACGGTCAATAGGTTCCAGAAATCAAAAGATGTCTGCATCGGATTACTCTGTTATGCGTGACCTCACCGATCAGAATTCGATCAGCGTGCTGCCGTTCTGCGCGGACTCAAGGCAGGCGTCGAGAATCGCCTGGGTCTTGAGCGCCGCCTCGGCCCAGAAGGAATCCGGTGTTCCGCCCAGGGCAAGATCACCGAAATTGCGGAAGAGCTTGGTTTCCTGGGCCGCAGGGTCGTTACCCCCGGGCTCCGGGACGAACTCACGCCGGAGATGCTTCTCCATGGTGAACTTGCAGCCCTCAATCACGAACTCGGCGTTGTTGACATGAAAGTCGAGTTCCCCATCGGGATAGGGGAGAACAAGGTCATCAAGACGGATATTGCCCTTGTCACCACTGACATGCAGCCACTGCTGGTGATTGGTCAGGAAGGAATTATAGAAGGTGGCCGAGATCCCGTTGTCGAAGAACAGCTCGGCGCTCAGCTCGGTCGGAACCTGATCCGGGCTGTCAGCTCTTGAAGCACTGGAAAGCATGGTGGCCCGGAGGGACTTGGGCATCTCATAATTCATTACGAAGAGCGTCGCCCTGATGGTGTACCAACCCAGGTCCCCAAGACAACCAGCCGGTTCCAGTTCACTGCTGAGCCGGATGTTTCCGGCCAGGAATTCGGGTGGCGCGCAGAAGCTGAAAGCCGAGGCAATCCTCGTGATATTCCCCACATTGGCAGGCTCATCAAGGGCCGCGCGTAACTTGGGCATCCGATCACTGTGGGTATACATGATCCCGTCCATGAACTGCACGTTGTTGGCCGCGCAGGCATCTGTCATTTCCACCAGATCCGCATGACTGACCGCACAGGGTTTTTCACACATCACGTGCTTGCCCGCGTTGGCTGCCTTGATAACCCACTCCTTGCGCAATCCAGTGGGCAGGGGAATGTAGACCGCATCCACGTCATCAGCAGCGATGATCTCGTCATAGCCCCCGATCGCCCGCGGCACATCTTCAAAAGGAACCTCGGCCTGGCAGCCATCAATGAACTGCTGGGCCTTGGCCGCATCACGGCTTGCCACTGCCGTGACAACCCCATTCCCGGAATTCCTGATCGCTTCCCAGTTCTTACATGCAATCCCTGCCGTGCTCAGGATGCCCCAACGCAATGTTTCTGCCATGAGCCGGGATTTAGAGTCCCCGCCGACACTTGGCAAGCTTGCCGTTTAGAGAGGGCCTAGGAAGGCCCTCCGCGTGACAGGATCACGTGACCCTCAATCGTTCACTACTTCCCGGCCTCGGCCATGTAGCCCTGCAGTCTTTCCACCTCTTCCTGGTAGCCGCCGGCCACATCGCGCTGCTCCCCGGGGTCGGCCTTGAGATCATAAAGCTCCACTGGCCTCCCGGGGCTTGCCCTGACCAGTTTCCACTTCCCGGAACGCACCGCCTCTTTCTTCCCATACTTCCAATAGAGGTAATCGTGACTTCTCTGCGGCTTTCCACTCAGAGCGTTCACGAATGAGAACCCATCAAGGCCAGCCGGGGTTTTCACTCCGGCCAACTCACAGGCGGTGGGAAGAAAGTCCCAGAAGGCAAGTGGCTCGGAACAGGTTGTGCCGGCCTCAACCGCCCCGGGCCACCACGCGATGGTGGGCACCCGAATACCCCCCTCGTAAAGGTCCCGTTTAAACCCCCGCAAGGGGCCATTGGCATCAAAGACCTCATGCTTATGCCCCCCCTCTGAGTGGGGCCCATTGTCAGAGGTAAAGACCACCAGAGTCCTATGATCAATTTTCAACTCACGGAGAAGATCGATAAGACGGCCTACATCTCGGTCCATCCAGCTGATCATTGCTGCCTGCCCCTTACTTGTATTTTTCCAGTCGCGTTTCTTATAGGGCCCGTAGTCCGGCACCTCCATTCCATCACCATACACGCGCCCCCCCTCATTGTTCGCATGAGGAATTGTCCAATGAACGTGCAGGAGAAACGGCTGATCCTTACAACCCCTCACAAAAGAAAAGGCCTGCTCAGTCATGACTGGATGGGACCAGGTTACTTTCTTGGATGCTACCCTTCCCCGAGAGCCCGGGTGCTTGGAAATAACGTTACCTGCAAGGGGAAATTTTTTCTCATTTAACCACAGGTGAGTGGGATAGTAATTGTGAGCCTGTCCCTGATCGAGATAGCCCATCCAAAAGTCGAATCCGTTCTTGAGCGGAAACCCGCTGGTTTCCACTCCTCCCATCGCCCATTTGCCAACTCCTCCCGTGCGGTAACCCACCGTCTTCAGAAGTTCCGCAACCGTGACGTCCTCGGGCTTGAAATTGTAGTTTGCGTTCGAGGAGATGGGCGTATGCCCCATGTGCTTGCCGGTCCAGAGAGAGAGCCGGGAGGGCCGACATACGGTGCATCCCGCATAAAAATCGGTGAATCGCATTCCTTCCCCGGCCATTTCATCAAGCCGCGGAGTGGAGATACTCTTCTGCCCGAAGGACCCCAGATCGCCATACCCGAGATCATCACACATGATCCAGATGATATTTGGTTTTCGAGGAAGGTCCGCCGCCGAAACGAAGCCAGCGAGAGACAGAGATAGAATAAGACGGAGCATGATGCCCAAACTAACCATTCCCAAGATCGGGGGACAAGGCCTCACCTGTAAGGTTCTTCTCTGCGGATAGCCCCTCAAAGAGGCCCGTAGTAAAATCGTCAGAAGCAAGACCTGCTGCCGGTCGCTCTCCCCCGGATTCTACTTCATTGCGGAGTAATCAACCGGAGCAAGTAGGATCGACTTGACACCCCCTTTTTTGAGGAGGATCGGGCCGTCTACCTGAGAGGCCTTGCGGGCAGCCTGCCAAGCCGGGTCCTTTCGAAAGGCCTCCCACGATGCAGCACGGGCATTCTCATCCTTGTGCGCGATAAGATAAGTCAGGGTCACATTCGCGGACTGCTGGTCTTCCATCAGATCACAATACAGAAGGTTGCTGATCCCATGCTTGGTAAAAAGCGCGCATGTGTGATCACGAAAGCGTTTGTTGATATTGGCTCGCTTGCCATCATGAGTCGTATAAGTCCGCAGTTCAAAGAGTCTATTGGGATTCTGGGATTCAATCTTTAGAGCAGGGGAGTAATCCGTGGCCGTAAGAAATACCTGGTCAATCTTACGCACAAGTTTCCCGCCTGCGATCGAAGCCTTGTATGCCGCAACCCACGCCGGGTCCTTGAGAAAGGCGCTCCATGATTCTTGTGCCGCTTTACGGCCCGCGTGCGAAACAATGTAGATCAATGCATTGGATTCATTCTTCACTGGAACCCAATACCCTACATTCTGCATCCCGTGTTTCTCGAAAAGCTCACAGGTGTGGTCACGAAATCGCTTGTGTAGCGCGTCCAGCTTCCCCTCATTAGCGTAGTAAGTACGTAGCTCGAAAATACGATCGCCGCCTTCCGCGGCATATAAACTTGTTACTAGCGACATGAACAGGGCGGCCAGGAGGATCGAAAGTTTCATAAAGTGTCTCGGTATTTAGGGAACGTAGTGGGTAGTAACGCGATAGACTGTAGGCCGCAATCTTTCGTCTTCGACGATCGAACATTATTAAGAACCAATCGCTGCAATACTTTCTCCATGCCCGAATCACGCTGGAATGCCTGTATCGCGAGTGATAAATCACTCCTGATCTCAGTTTTCCGACCCACCTTGCTCGCCGTTTTCATTCGGTTAAACGTAATATCCGATGAACTAAACACGCAACTTCAAGGTTGACGCACCCCGCAAGTGGAGCCGAGACTGCCGGAAGCTGTCCACCCAGCACACTTTCGCAAGGAAACCCATTTCCATAGGCAACCCAACAGAGGGGGGAGAACTTCGGTTCTCCCCCTTCTCTTTTCTTCCCTAGCGCTTTTTTGCTTTCGAGCCGCCACGCGTCCCAAAGAAACTCCGTCCCCGCGCGAGATGACCGGTTCCTCTGGTGGAGTTGCCTGCAACGGCATCGTCGCGCTCCCCGGAATCCTTCCTTGCCTGATTCGCTCTCTGCCTCTGGGAGCTGGCACTACCAGTGACGGGAGCTGATTCCCTCAGGACGACACGCCTCGAACTTTTGGCCTGTCCCGGACTCGAAACTACAGGAATCCGGCTCAGACCTGTGCTCAGCGAAGAAGGAGCATCTCCTCGATCCGGGTTGAGGACAGCCCCAGGTCCCGGTGGGGGAAACGGAATGATGATATCAGCAGAAATGAGAGCGCCTCCCTCGTTGATGAGCACTCCTCCCTCGTCAACCCTCATCATCACAATCCCGCCCAGCTGTTCAGCCTGAAGAAGGCCGCTATTACTGATTCCAGTTTCACCGTTAATCTCCACCATCTGGCCCGCACGTATGTCCTGGGAGTTGAGAACGTTCCCATTAACGCTACCTGGGAGGCGTTCGATACGGACCGAGCCCGCGCTGCCACCCTCAGGCAATAGTCTGAAACTTTCCCCTCCAAAGATTCTCACCGATCCCGCGGGCGCGAGAATCTCACTTCCTCCGTCATCCCCGCCTCCGATCAGAACCGCAGGTCCGCCCAGGACCACATCCCCGGAGGTCGCGGAAACCTTCCCCCCAAAAATATTGAGACGACTACCCGGTGCTGCGTTCATGAAATCTGCACCCTCTCCGCCCATAAGCTGTGCGGAGGCCTGCGCATCGAGGTTCTGGGTTACGATCGTCACAGATCCTGCTTCCACGGCACCAAGAATATTCAGACCCGTATTGGGATGGCTGATAATCAGGTTGCCATCAGGGAAAGAGAGGCTTCCGCCCAGAACCGCCTCCTGCCTGCCAGTCTGATCGACCTGGTTAAGGACCACCCCGGTAGTATCGGCATTACCAAGCCATTCGAAGACCAAGCTACTGGATGGGTCCTGCAACCCCAGATGGTCCCAACGAATAATGCTTCCGGAGGTCAGTTGAATCAATGTCTGGCCTCCATTGACCTCACTGTAAAAGCAGGAGGCCGCTCCCATAATCAACTCCGGATTGCCCGGGTGCTGCTGATCACACAAGGGTGTTTGACCATTCGCACTGCCCTGCCATGCCGCTAAAACACCGGCAAAGGCAACTAATTTGAGGGATCGACCTCCTGACCACATTTGAAGCACGGTATCCCAACCGGGAGACACAGGAAATGATTTCCAAGTTTTTTGCATTGAATTAAGAAGTCCCAGAGATCCGTAGCAGGGGGAAACTGTCCTTGATTTAGAGAACAGGCACTGTTTCCTAGGGTCTTCCCTCTGGAAAATTTACTATGAATCGGTCCGGCGAGGTTGATCCTGGATTCTTCGAGAAACTCTGGCGCGCGACATACCGCAGAGCCCGGAGACCGGTCGAGGGCGTGCTCGTCGCCGAGGAAGCTGCTGCATCACTCACCACCGAGATCTTCGAAAATCTTCTCGATCGCTACAAATCCCGCCCTCCTGATGCAGAATTTTCGGCCGAAGCTATGGAGGGAGCCTACGATCACTCCCGCCACAACGTTTCTTCCGATCGGACCACCCAGGAAAATCCTCAGCTGTGGCACGATCCAGAGGATACGCGCTACGAGCGGAACCTTGATCTCCAGCGCCTGAGGAAGAAGAACGACGGAGGTTTCTCAGACCGTGAGTGGAGCGACCTTGACCCCGTCCTGCGGCCCTTCGGATTCCATCTGCTCTTGCGCAAGGGACTTGGTAACCAGGACGCGGAGGACGTATACCTCGAAACGTTTGCTGAGCTTGCTCGTGAGCGGGTCAAGGACGGGAAGGCTCCCATCGAGTCAATAGTTGTCTTCGAAGAGGTGATCCCCCTTTTTTCCAAGATGATACAATTCCGGGCTATCGACTGGCGCCGCAGGCAGAGCGCACTAAAAAACCAGCCCAACACCCAGAGTTCGTTCGAGGACCTCACTGAGAGAGAGGATGGCGCCATGCAGTTCGAGGACGAGAGCGCAGATCCCGGGCGGGCCCTCGGCGCTCTGAGTTTCGAAGAAATTTATCGGCAATGTGGGGAAATTCTGACCGAGTGCCAATGGCACCTGGTGTTTACCGTCTATGTCTCCCAGAGTGCCACCATGGGAGAACTCTGCGAGGACCCTGAAGTTCTCGGCAAACTGGGACTTGAGCTCTCTCACTCTATTTCCAAAAAGCGCCGGATTCTCAATGAGGCGCTGGAGGAGGCCCTTGCGAAGCTACAAAAATGCCTGTTAAGTTGAAAATGATTGGAATTGATTACGGTAGAGGGGGCAAAGGAAGATGAAATCTGAACCCTCTGACCAGTATGAAGAGCTCAAAGCATTGCTCTCAAAAAGCTTCAGCGCTGAAGAAGGCGAGGATATCCCGCCCATCCCTGATCAAATTCGAGATCGTATCCAGGACCAATACGGCAGAAAAAGCTCAGCTGGTGGTGTATCTTCCTCAACCCGCGATGAATCGCTGATCGCGAGAATTTCGCGCCTTTTCGCTCAGCCCCAATTCAGCGGTGCAATAGCTGCCTTTGCGCTCATCGCCGTGGCCGCCTTTCTCCTGATACCTGATCGCAACGACCCGACTGGTGGGGGAATGCGAGGCAAACAAATAGCGAGCCCTGACTACCCCACTACATCCGTCGTCCTTTACAGACTGGCGCCTGACAAAGCGGAGGCCATTAAAAGTGTTCTCGACCCGAAGGTTGCTGTCGTGAGTGAAAACATCAGCGGTGAACCTGCCGCCGAGGGAATCACGATCATTATTAACGGGCAGGAAGGCACCATTGAGGGCTACTCCAGCCCCACCTCGGAGGCGATAAAAGCCCCGCTTTCTTCCGATGAGTTTGAGGTAGGGAAAATCATCAGTGAGATGGCCAGAAAGTTGAGAGACCGCATGGCCCCCTGAGTCAGGCGCTCAGCCTGCCTGTTCGACATCCAAATAGAAGCGGTGGCCGGTAAGCGGGCTGAAGCCTAACAGGGCCCTGAGCATTGATGCCCGTTATGACTCGGAGAGAAACCCTCGCTCGTCCACGGACCAGCCCGGCAATACCACTTTCTGAGACAGCATCTTTCCGCTTAACTCAACACCCTCCTCGGTCCCATGGGTTACGAAACCGGGCAGCATACGCCCGTATGACTTTTCCATCCAGCCCGGATGGGCCTCGTCCCCCTTATGGATGATTGGATCGGCCGGCATGGAAAAACTTAGCACGCGACCCGCTAAATCATGGGCCACGAAGATCGCCTTACCCGCGTCACTTGGATTCTGCGACCCTTCCCCGAACAGGTAGAGCGTAAGCGGAACCCCTGCAGCGCCAGAAATACGGTGAACCTCACGCATCCGAGCCGTTCCAACAAGATCACGCAGGATGATCTTCTCCTTGGAAAGAATCCCCAGTTCGGATGCCCCGTCGTTTGGCCCAAGGACCACGGCCTCGGTCCCTGTGATGGCCGGTAGCAACAGACCCCAGACCCGCCTTGCGGCCAATGGCGCCGATGAATCCAGCGTTACTACGGCCTTACCATCGCCAAGGTTGTAGGGATCTGCCAGCTGATGCGCATTGATTAACAATTCCATCCACTCTTTCTCACTCAATCCGTCCAGATCTTGCCAATCCTCAAGCCACAGCTGGGCCCCTGGATGTCCCTGTGCCAGATCCGCGCAATCTCCTCCTGCGCTGAGAAGGATTTCCACGTCCCTCCAGCTGCAGCTGCAAACCTGACCCTCATTGACCCAGCGCAGGGCCCGCCCCCCGGTTTTACTCCGCTGTATGAGCAACTCCCTTGCCGTTCGTGCAGACTCACGACGCTTACAATAAACTTCCCCAGCCAGACCGTTGAGGTCCCGCCTGACATCCCCCGCCCGGTAGTCTCGGGCAGCCCACGCTTCACCAAAGGCGACTCGCACACCAAAAGGAATCGCCCTCGGCTTCTTCCAGAAAAATTTCCCCCGCTCGGCAGAGAAAATCGATTTCCAGAGACCATCAAGATACACCGGCTGGATGAGACAATCCGCCTTGCGGGCGATCAATTCCATGCCTCGTTTGAATTCGCCCATGAACCCGCTGCGTGATAATTCACCCTCCGGGAAGATGCAGACCACATTACCCTCCTCTACCGCCGCCGCCGCGACTTGGATAGCATCCTTGGCGCGTTTACTTGAGATCGGCACGGTATCAAAGAGCTTGGCGACCTTCCCCACTAAGGGTTTTTCAAAATAGTCGCTAACCATCAGGAATCGTACTGGCCGTGGGCTAGCGGCAGTGAGGATCAAGGCGTCAAGGTAGCTGACATGATTCGGGGTCAGAAGAACGCCCCCTTTTTCAGGCATCCTTTCAGGATGAATAGTCTCGATCCGATAGAAGGCCCGCAGGGCGCTGAACGCGAGCATCTTCACGAAGGCTCTCGGAAGCAATCGCATGACGTAGCACGTCGCCACCACCGAGACCAGAGCCAGGAGAAGAAATTGTGTGGCAGGCGAAAGGCCCAGCTTCAACATCGTGAGCTGGAGAACGACTGCCCCGGCCATCCCAAGGCAATTCAGAAGCGCGGAGCCAGCGAGGATATTCCCTCTCTGGTCCGGGTCACACTCATCCTGCAGGAACGCGTTAATCGGCACAAAAAAGAAAGCTGCCCCCAGGCCTACAATCGCGAGAACAGTGTAAAAGAACCATGATTCGGGCCGGGCTAAAACAATGAGAAGGCTCGAAACCGTCATGATGATTCCGCCAAGGGGATTGAGCCCGAGCTCTATGTGCCTCTTATTGATCAGCGCCCCAATAATACTACCAACTCCGATACCACCACTTGCCGCCAGCATCATGTAGGACGTCGATCTACCGAAATTTGGATGCCCGTCAGGATACAGTTCCCCAGCGATCTGGAGCGTAATAAACTGCACTATGGCCCCGAACGCCCAGAAGTAGGCGATTCCCAGAGCACTAAGCCGCAGAGGCCGCGAGTTGAGAAGTTGGCGTAGCTGGTGAAAATGCGATACGGCCAGAGAAAGGCGAAAGGGCTTTCTCGCAGGCGCTGGTACTACCTCAATCATATATGCCATCACGAGGGTCACCACCGCCCCAAGACTCACAAGAATCATGGGGAAAAATCCCGCGGACCAGCCACTTCCTGTGGCCTCAAGCCTCGACGAAAACCAGATACCAATGAGAATCTGTCCCGCGAGAATGGCGAGAATCGTGAACATCTGCATGATGCCGCTTGCAAACCCAAGCCGCGAGGAACCCAGAAGCTCCTTGATAATGCCATTCTTGGCCGGACTCAGGATGGTCGACTGTACCGCGAGAAAGAAGAAACAGGCTACCGCAAGCGGCAGGAACTCCATTCGGAAGCTGGAGAGCACGACTGCGAAAACCACCAACTGCATCCAAGCTGCCAGCCGGATCACCCGGGTCTTGGAAAAGGAGTCCGAGGCCCACCCGGCAAGCGGAGCAAACAGGATGAAGGGAAGAAGAATCAGCATTCCCAGAAGGTGAGGCAGCGTCAACCCCCATTGTGCTCCCACCATGGCTGCGACCCATGCCCCCAGCGGGACCAGCGTGAACTGCAGCGCCTTGTCATTGAATGCATTCTGGGCCTGCAGGCCCATCAGACTCCAGAAGGATCGCCAGCTACGACGGTCCGGCCCCGGGCTGTCCGGGTCTTGCTTTTCATGCTGTTCAGAAGGTGACACTTCTCGGAAGTCTAACGCACAAGGCCTCTCACTGGAAATCGATTCTCAAGCCCAGAAGATTGATAGGACTGATAGTTAACTCAAATTGCTTATCCTTCCACTCTTGGAGATCCGGTCTCGGCTTGGATCGTGCTACCAGGCAAAGGAGGGGGCTCGTTCTCAGCTCGACCACGCTCGGCTCCCGGAATTGACGCCACGGGAGCTTCGACCCACTTGGGAGCCTTGGGACTGCGGTCGGCAAACCATCCCACCAGCCCCATTCCAATCAAAGCCACTCCTCCCGCATGACCCAATGTCATCGGCGTTGCCATCAGGACGACGAAAGGTGTCAGCAGGAGAACCCCGAGAATCATCCAGCTCGGCTTGAGCTCATAATGATGCACCACAAGCCGGATTCGTGAACGAGCCAGAGCCAGACCGAGCATGATGTAGCAAAAGGCCACGGAAAGCCCATTGAGGTTAAACACCCACCCCGCTCGTTTGGTCAGCAGCGCCGCTCCAATCTCTACAACATACAGGGACACCAACATGGACCCTGTAAAGAGGAGCAAAATAATAATACGCAGTGAGATTCTTTTGAAGGAGGACGCTCCGATTGCCCCTGCACACATCATTGCGGAGAAAAGCACAACGGTAAAAGCCATGATCACGTTGCGCCACACATCAATACCTCCAATAAGATAACGAACGATCAGATAGGGTAATAGTGAAGAGGCTGTGAGAAGACAGAGGCCCCATAGCGCAAGGAACTTTCCACGCACCACCTTCCAGCGTGAGAGAGGCGTCATGAGCAGAAGCTCGTGATTGCCATCCTCAAGCTCCTGCCCCATGAGTGCGAGCCCGCCAAGAGGCATGAGCAGGAGACACACTGCTCCAGCCACCACCCAGAAGACTCCTGAGAACATCTCTCCGGGTAAAAAGAGAAAGAGATTAAGCAGCCCGGCATACTCCGTGAAAGTCTCCACTTCCTTCATTTGGAATTCGGCCGCCATCGCGACAATCGCGAGCAAGTGAATTCCGATAAAGGGGTAGATAAAAATTCCCCGACGAAGCCCTTGCCGCAATTCTTTCACGGTCATGGGCCCAAGCCGCTCCGGCAAATCCCGGGACTTGAACAAAGTCTCAGCCGATTCAGGCACGCTTCCTCATAAATCCGATACCTCAGTGGTGCAATACGGATCTGAAATTCGACCCGAGCACCCCCTCCGGCCTGGATCGCAACCAGCCCCTCACAGACTCGCAGACAGTCCACTCCCCTGTAAGCCGGATTCTGTCTCCCGTGTCGGGCCTTTGGCCGACATAGGATGGCAATCATTTCTCTTCCGCCCGCGTTACCTTGGGCGGATCCTGCCGAAGCAGGATGCGACTATTACCCGGGGATACTGCGGGCGGGTAACCCTTCCCCTGTTCTGTCTTGCACCACGCGGGGTTTGCCATGCCTCCTTGGTTACCCTTGGAGCGGTGGGCTCTTACCCCACCTTTTCACCCTTACTCCTTGCCGAGGCAAGAAGCGGTATTTTTTCTGCTGCACTTTCCGTCCAACCCAGCTTTCGCCGAACTGGCCCTCGCTTTCACAAGGCGCGCCACCCTGTAGTGTCCGGACTTTCCTCGAGGCTTTTATCGAAACAAAACCCCCGCGATTACCCGGGAAGTGGACCAATACCGTAAAACGCGCTCACCAGAGACTGGAAGCCTAAAGTGAAAAAGAAACTCAGCGTAGGTAGAAATCTCGCTTCCATATCATTTCCGGAACTGGCAATCCGGAAGGAGGCCCATCATTCTCCCGCCTCGTGAGGACTTACTATCTCCAAATGAACTCACCGGACGCTCTCGTCCCTTTCACCCCGAGAGCGGGGCTATGCTTACGCATCATTGCACCCCCCGATGGAGCCGTGAACCAACGCTTTTACAAAGAAGTCGGCCAAGCTTGGAACTGGACTGCTTGTGCGGCGTGGAGCACGCAACAATGGACCGAATATCTCAACTCCAACGAGGTAACGACCGTGGTGCTGGTGCTCAATGACCGTGACATCGGCTACGGAGAATTGATCAATCGCGACGGAGACGTGGAAATCCTGAGTTTCGGCCTTCTCGCTTCCAGTATCGGCAAAGGGCTGGGTGGCCCATCTCTCGAACTGATAGCACGTTACTCCTGGACTATTGGAGCCGTGCATCACGTCTGGCTGCACACCTGCGACCACGATCACCCGAGGGCTCTACCTAATTATCAGCGATGCGGTTTTGAGCTCTATGATACGAAGGAAGACTCCGTCCCGGAGACCAGACCAGGAGCCTGATCTCCTGATCCTGTTGTATTAGAAGGACTCGGATCTGTGGCCTGTCAGAAATGTTCAGAGTTGAGCTTTATGCCTCTCCCTAGCGTGCCCGACGCAGGGGAGATTCCGCAAAAGGAGTGGCCGAAAACCGATGATGCCCATCGGCGGCTCGCCCACTCCACGGATCAATTCCCCTCTCGGTAAATACCGCAATCCCTACTACCCCGATGTTTCGCGTCTGGCCGTGTTTGAGATGGGAGTAGGATCCTCCCACCGGAGAAAACATGAAGGACGCCACCTCTTCTTCACTGGATCGCCATCCCCTGATTTCAATGATCTGTTCCGGAGACAGAATGTAGCCGCGCTTGCGCAAGCTGGCGGGTTTTCCATCAACTACGTCGAGCCCGTCTACACTCACAACAACCTCCAGGCGGGAGCGGGAATTGTTCTTCACTGAAATGGAATATTTCGCGTTCCGGCGCCCAACCACATAGCGCTTTCCTTTCGAGTGATAGCTCCGGAGGATTCCAAACCCGCTGCGCATGCCCCATTCTACCAATCCGTTAGCGGCTCGCTTTCGTCCGGTCGAAGTGTAGTAGTCACGCCCGGTCATCTCATCGACCCCCCCTTTGTCATTATAGAAAACGCTGGAGATGCCCCCGTGTGGAGTATCGTTAGATCGCCGAAAACTGGAGTAGGTCATGCGCGAGGGGAGAGATGGACCCCACGAGGTCGCATAACCTGGCCGCGGGCTTGGCTTGCGAAAATATTCCGGGGAAGCGGCAAGAGCATTATCCCCTGGAGAGACCAAAGAGCGCGGACTCGACGAGTCCCTGATTGGCAGATTGCGGGAAACCTCACCTGAAACGGCTCCCGAGGGCATCGGATCAATATTAACACAGCTGTTCAAAAGGATCAGCCATCCCACCCCCAGGCCCACGAGGAGAACCCTCAAACCGTTCCGTAAACCGGACTCCTTCACCTTCATCTATGCTAGAAAAGCAGCAATTGAGGGTGGCCGTCAATTATTTTATGCTGCTTTTCCAACATTAACTATTGCAGGTTTTATAGCACTCCTCTAGGGTCATTCCATGAATCGTCTGGAAAAGGGGCAAGTCTCGCGGCGCGAGCGCCAGATTCTTGAAATCCTTTACCGACTGGAGCAGGGCACCGCCAAGGAAGTGCAGGAAAACCTTCCAGACCCTCCGTCCTACTCTGCGGTGCGAGCCCTTCTCGCCACACTTGAGGATAAGGATCTGGTGAGCCACCTGAAAGAGGGCAGGCGCTACGTCTACCGGGCCAAGTCACCCAAAAAGGCCAAGCGTACTGCATTGGATAGCCTCCTGCGTACTTTTTTTGAAGGCAAGCCAGAGAACCTCGTGGCCGCTCTCCTCGATCCGCGGGACCAGCAGCTCAGCAAGAGGGAAATCGATAGCATCCGGGAATTAATTCGGAAGAAGTAAGGCTCCGCCTCTTTAGTAATCCAGACCAAGTCAATGTCTCTTCTCCTAAGCAGCGCCACTCTCTCACTCCTTGCAGGCGTGGCAGTCTGGATAGCCGGCCGCAGAGACCCCGCACAGTCTCCCCTTCTCACCTTGGGAAGCCTGATGACACTGCTCGCCCTGCCTCTGCTCACCTTGCTTCCGAAAGTTACCGTTGAGATGTCGGCACTCCCACTCCCGGATTCGCCCGCAGTCTCCTCGCCGGCAATACACTCTATCGTAGTGATCTGGGCCGGTGGAATGATCTTCTTCGCCCTGAGAATACTGGTGGACTGGATCGGACTTCGCCACTTCAGGGCTGGATCAGCTCTGTCGAAAGATCCCGTGATCGCCCAGGTCCTCAGAGAGTGCATCTCACAATTAAGCCTCCGCCGTGGAGTTCGAGTCAAAGTTCATCCACAAGCTCCCACCCCTTTCGTAGCAGGCCTTTTCCGACCCGTGATCTATCTTCCGGAGCATTGTGGCCAGTGGGAGCGGGATACCCTGCGGATGGTGCTCATGCACGAGCTTGGCCACGTTGCGCGCCACGACCTCTGGACCAATCTCACCGCTAGGTGCGCCTGTATCGTCTACTGGTTCAACCCACTTGTATGGTGGTTACGCGGCAAGCTTATTACCCAGTGCGAATTCGCCTGCGATGCCAGGGTTATTGCCGCGGGAACGAACCCAGGAAATTACGCAAGTGCTCTCTGTGACATCGCGGAGGCCTCAGCCCTTCCTGCGTCTGCGATGGCGATGGCTGGGCGAGCTCCGCTCCGCGCTCGTATCGAGCGAGTAGTACGCTGCCGCAGCAAAGGACACCCGTTTGTCATCGCGGTGGCTCTCATTCTCACCGTGAGTGCTTCTCTTGGACTATCTGTCATTCGCCTGTCTCCTGCCCAGATTGCCATGTCGGCACCGGGCCCCGGAATCGCAGAGCCCTCGAAGCTCTATACTGCAGAGGAGCTTTTCCTCAGGTCCAGCGCCCGGGCTTTTCCGGTAGACTAAAGGCCCTTCTCCGAGTCGCTCACTCAGGATCCCGGGAGCTCAGTCCATTACAGCTCTCAACTCGCGCACCCGCTCGACATCGACCGGATTACTGAGGATCCCATCCACCTTTAGAGAAGATGCCACGATCAACCCGTCCGCATGCTCAAGGAGGTCCCCGGCATTACTCACCCGGGCTCCACTGCCCACAAGCAGAGGCGCACTCGGACAGGTCCCCTTGACCTTGCGGAGGTCCTCTACTCCTGTCGGCTCACCGGTAGCAACTCCAGACACAATGAGCGCATCCGCCAAACCGCGCTCAAAAGTATCCCGGGCCGCCTCCTCGATTCCAAGGTCTCCAATCGGCACGGCATGTTTGACCAGCACGTCGGCCCAGATACCAACTCCCGGACACAGCATCGCTCTTTTCCTCACAGTAGTGTGAGCCTCGCCCTGGATAATCCCCTGATCCGCCTCCACTGCCCCGGTATGCACATTGACTCTCACGAACGCACCCTCACAGGATGCCGCCAGCCCAATCGCGGAGGAAACATCATTACGAAGAACATTGAATCCCAGAGGCAGCTTGCATCCCACCTCTCTGATGGAGTGTGCGGCTACGGCCATGGAGGCAACGGTCTCCGGAGCCACTGCCTGGCGACCAAATGGAAGGTCCCCGAAATTCTCAATCATGATGGCTTGGGCTCCACCCTCCTCGTAAGCTTGCGCATCGGCGACCGCCGCTGCGCAGATTTCGCTCATCGACCCTTTAAAACGAGGAGCCCCCGGAAGGGGTTTCAGATGGACAACTCCAATCAGGGGTTTCTCCTCCCAGCGCAGCATTTCGTTCATACCTTCTCTTGCCATGGAGAGAGACTGCGACAAACCCAATAATTTTCACGATTCCAAATGCAGGTCCTACGATGTAGAGGAGATGCGTTCATGGTCATTCAAACCACGTCTTACCCCCGTGCGGGGCTTATCGGGAATCCGTCAGATGGGTACCACGGAAAGACGATTTCCTTTATCGTACGGAACTTCTCGGCCTCGGTCACTTTGTGGCAATCTCCCGAGCTGGAGATCCAGCCCGCAAGACGGGACGAGATGATCTTCGGGAGCCTCGGTGACCTTGTGCAGGACACCCACAGCTATGGCTACTATGGGGGGCTTCGTCTCCTCAAAGCCTCGGTGAAGCGCTTCCACGACCACTGCACCCAGAACGGATTATCCCTGCACGATCGAAATTTCACGATCCGTTACCAAAGCAATATTCCTCCCCACGTCGGCATGGCAGGGTCCAGCGCCATTATTACTGCCTGCATCCGGGCCCTGATGGAATTTTATGAGATCCAAATTCCCGCCCCGGTCCTTGCCAACCTTGTCCTCTCCGTCGAGACCGATGAGCTCCGCATTCCAGCAGGCCTTCAGGACCGGGTCGTCCAAGCCTACGAAGGACTCGTCTTCATGAACTTTGCAAAAAGGCACTTCGAGGAGGCGGGCCACGGAGTCTATGAGGAACTGGACCCCACAAGCCTCCCCGCCCTCTACATCGCCTACAGTCCTCACCTCTCCGAAAATACCGAGATTTTCCATAACGATATTCAAGGTCGTTTCGACCGGGGGGAGCCGGCCGTCATCGACGCGATGGCCGAATGGGCCACTCTCGCCCAACAAGGCCGCGACCTTCTCTCTCAGGGCAAAGGGCAGGAGCTTGGACCACTGCTCAACCGGAATTTCGATTTGCGGAAATCCATATACCGTCTCTCGCAAGGGAACCTCGACATGATTGAGGCCGCCCGCTCCGCGGGGGCCTCTGCCAAGTTCACGGGCTCCGGGGGCGCTATCGTTGGGATCTACGACGGAGAGGAGATGTTCGAGCGTCTCATCACCACCCTTACCCCGCTTGGGATTAAGGTTCTGAAACCAATCATCGCCCCGCAAGTCCCCTAAAGGCTCTCCGCGGGTGGACAAACCCGGCCTTCGCACTTCCTCCTTGCCTCCTTGTTCATGCAGCTCTCCAATATTCCCAGAAGGCGTCCACCAGGACTCCGTATTTTCCACTCCTGACCAATGCCTGTCACGAAAGCCGTCATCCCTGCCGCCGGGTTTGGCACCCGGTTTCTCCCTGCGACCAAGTCTGTGCCAAAGGAGATGCTTCCGGTGGTCGACACTCCCACGATTCAGTATGTTGTAGAAGAGTGTGTAAAAAGCGGAATAACCGATATTCTCATGGTTATCGGACGGGGAAAACGCGCGCTCGAAGAACACTTCTACAGCTCTGAGGAACTCGAGAAACGCCTCGAAGACAGTGGACAAGTCACTCTCCTGGAGAACGTTCGACATATTTCGGAAATGGCCAACATTCACTTTGTCTGGCAGAAAGAACTCAACGGGCTGGGAGATGCCGTATCCCATGGTCGAACCTTTATAGGAAACGACCCGTTTGCCCTTCTCCTCGGAGATACCATTCTGAAGCCAACTGATTCCACGAAACCGATCCTTCGGCAGATGATGGAAGTCTACGAGGCAAAGAAGTCCTCCGTGGTCGCCCTTGAAGAAGTTGCTCGGGACAAGGTCTCCCGCTACGGCATCGCAGGGGGCAACGGCATTGCCGACAATATCTTCGCTCTCGATCAGCTTGTCGAGAAGCCTTCCCCTGAGGAGGCTCCCTCCAATCTGGCAGTCGCCGCCCGCTATATCTTTCAACCCGAGATCCTTGATTATCTTTCCAAGACCCCACGGGGGAAGAATAACGAAATTCAACTGACAGACGCCATGGCCGAAATGCTCAAGGATCACGGTATGTATGGCTTCCGGTTCGCTGGTAAACGCTACGATATAGGCAACAAACTCGATTTTATTAAGACCAACATCGAGCTCGGCCTGGCCCACGATGATATTTCCGGAGAACTTGCTGCCTACCTCAAGAACATTGCCGCGGAGCTCTAACAGGTTGAATTCGCCTTGGAGCAAGGGCGCAGCAACTGCTTGCGATTGGGCGTAGTCCCCTCTTTACCCCGGGATCAGCCGTGATAAATTTCCGAGGTGCGCCAACCCATTATCGCCAAACTCGCAAGCGCGATTCTTCTCACCGGGCCCGCCTTTGCCGCGCCCGACTTTACCCGGGATATCAGGCCCATCCTTGCAGATAAATGTTTCGCCTGTCACGGGCCGGATGCAAACACGCGAGAGGCTAAACTGCGGCTCGATACTCATGAGGGTGCCACCGGAGGGGGCAGTGGCACGCAGGCCATCGTGCCGGGCGACCTCGACAACAGCGAGGCGTGGATTCGGATTCTCTCTCAGGACCCAGACGAGGTCATGCCGCCGCCGGACTCCCATAAGGAGCTATCCCCCGCTGAAAAAGATCTCCTGAAACAATGGATTATCGAGGGAGCCGCCTACGAGGAGCACTGGGCATTTATCCCTCCTCGAAAACCTGTGATCCCTGATGGGGAACGTAGTCCCATTGACTTTCTCCTCCAGCGTCGTCTCAAAAGCGAGGGCCTTGCACCTGCTCCCCTTGCCCAGCCCGAAACCCTGGTCCGGCGAATTTATCTCGATCTCACAGGACTCCCCCCCCGTCCCGAGGAGATCGATACCTTTCTCGTGGATCAGTCCCCGGAGGCAATCGAGCGACTGATTGATAACCTGATGAAACGCCCATCATATGGAGAGCACATGGCACGATACTGGCTCGATCTTGCCCGCTACGCTGACACCCACGGTCTCCACCTCGACAACGAGCGCTCGATGTGGCCCTATCGAGACTGGGTCGTCCGAGCCTTCAATCAGAATGTCAGTTTCGCCGCCTTCACCCGCTGGCAACTGGCCGGCGACTTGATACCCGGTGCAACTCTTGATCAGAAAATCGCATCGGGATTCAACCGGTGCAATGTCACCACCGGTGAAGGCGGAAGCATCAACAAGGAGTGGATCTATCGTAACGCAGTTGAACGAACTTCCACCACCGTGGAAGTCTGGATGGGGTTGACCGCCGGTTGCGCGGTCTGCCACGATCACAAATTTGATCCTATCTCCACGAAGGAATATTACTCCATGTATGCCTTCTTCCACAGCACGGCTGACCCCGCTCTCGATGGCAACAAACTGGACACCCCCCCTGTGATTAAGGTGCCTGCCGCGGGGTCTCAGGTTAAGCTGGCTGAACTGGAAACAACGATCGAGAATCTCGGAAAAGGTATCACCGAGAAAATCCGGGCCGTGGATTACAAGGACCCCGCAGTCCTCGCGGAACCCCCGAGCTCCACCAACAAGACAATCATCTGGATCGAGGATGGACCGCCCTCCAAGGCAGTCGCATCCGGCAACACCCCCTGGAAATTCGTTACTCGTCCGGAGCCCGTATTCACCGGCGAACGCGCGCACGTTCGGGAAGCCAAGGGCCTGAGCCAGCACTACTTTACGGAGGCCAACCCACCTCTACTTATTGAGCGGGGAATGACCCTTTTTACCCATGTCTACCTTGACCCCGAGAATCCCCCGGCACAGCTCATGCTGCAATTCAATGATGGCTCCTGGGAACACCGCTCCTACTGGGGCAAAGACCTCATCGATTGGGGTACACAGAATACGGCCAGCCGCCAACGAATCGGCGATCTGCCGGCAGTAGGCCAGTGGGTACGGCTGGAGGTCGATATTGCGAGGGTAGGCCTCAAACCAGGATCCAAGCTTAACGGTTGGGCTTTTACCCAATTCGATGGAAAAGTTTTCTGGGATCAATCCGGGGGCCGGGTCGAAACCAACCCTGCCTCTGATCCCTCTTTCTCATGGACGGCGTGGAAAGCGCAGAACGAAAACGAGAGAAATAAGGCCCTACCCGGCGAGCTTCAAAAGGTCGTGAAAGGTAAGGACCCTGCCCAATGGTCTGAATCCGAGACCCAGCGTATTTTTCATCATTGGCTCGAGCACATCTATGCTGGGGAGATTGCCGGGTTGAAACTGCTTCAGGATCAAAGAACAAAGGCAGTCCAGGAAAAAGACGCTATCAGCAAGCAGACTGCGGTTACTTTTGTAATGGCCGATTTGCCAAAGCAGCGGGATAGCTTCGTAATGAAGCGCGGTGAGTATGACAACCCGGGGCAGAAGGTCACCCGCAGCGTTCCCGCCTTCCTTCCCCCGCTCCCCGCGAAACCTGAGAGCCGCGACTATAACCGCCTCGACCTCGCCAACTGGCTGGTGAACGGGAAAAATCCACTTACTGCACGCGTCGCAGTCAATCGTTTCTGGCAGCAGTTTTTTGGTATTGGCCTCGTTAAGACAAGTGCGGATTTCGGAACCCAGGGCGAGTTTCCCAGCCATCCTGAATTGTTGGACTGGTTGGCCATCAACTTTGTCGAGGAGGGCTGGGATATCCAACAGCTCGTAAAGCGCATCATGACCAGCCACGCTTACCGCCAAAGTTCGGTTACCTCAGCCGCACTGCAGGAAAAGGATCCTGAAAACCGCCTGCTGGCCAGAGGACCCCGCCATCGTCTCGACGCCGAGGTAATTCGAGATCAGGCCCTGAACCTTAGTGGACTCATGATATCAAGAATTGGAGGCCGCGGCGTACGCCCTTACCAACCCCCCAACATCTGGGAACCCGTGGGCTTCGCCTCCAGCAATACGAGGAACTATAAACAGGGTAAGGGCGATGATTTGTACCGGAGGAGCCTCTATACCTTTCTCAAGCGCACCGCACCGCCCCCATTCATGGCAACTTTCGATGGCCCCAACCGGGAGCAAAGCTGTGCAATACGAGGACGGAGCAACACCCCAATGCAGGCCCTGCACCTGATGAATGATGTTCAACACGTCGAAGCTGCGCGAGCCCTCGCCCAGCGTATTCTGAAGGAGGGAGGCACCAACGCCGAGGACCGCATACGATGGGGCTGGCGACTCGTAACTGCCCGCTATCCCAGTCGAGAAGAGTCGCAGATTGTGCTAACGGCACTGCAGGCACACAGGGATCGCTATCTGGGAGATCCAGAGGCCGCTACCAAACTCATTGCCTTCGGGGACAGTCCGCCAGATCCAGACATCCCTCCAAGCCAACTGGCGGCATGGACCCTGATCGCAAACCTGCTCCTCAACCTCGATGAGGTAGTCAATAAGAACTAAGCCCTCATGGATCCTGCTCTCGAATATCACCACCTCCAGTCACGACGCCAGTTCTTCCAGGGTGCCGGCCTCAAGGTAGGGAGTATCGCCCTTGCTCAGCTGCTCTCTCAGAAAGCCCTCGCTCAAGCGCTCCCCTCGAAGGCGGATATCCATCCTGCACTCCCCGGTCTTCCCAACTTTGCTCCCAAGGCAAAGAGCCTCATTTACCTCCATATGAACGGGGCCCCCGCACAGCAGGATCTTTTTGATCACAAACCACAGATGGAGCAATTCTTCGACAAGGAGCTTCCTGATTCTGTGCGCAACGGCCAGCGAATCACCACCATGACCAGCGGGCAGAAACGCTTTCCTGTAGCGCCAAGTAAGTTTGCCTTTGAACGCTGCGGCCAATCAGGAATCCTCATGAGCGAGCTCGTTCCCCATATGAAGGGAATTGCCGATGAGGTTACCATGATCAAATCGGTTCATACCGAAGCGATCAACCATGACCCTGCCTGTACCTTCGTAATGACAGGCAGCGAAGTCCCCGGCAGACCAAGTCTCGGTTCCTGGCTCAGCTATGGCCTCGGGAGCGAGAGCCAGAATCTACCTGCTTTTGTTGTCTTCACCCCAACCGTGAAGAACCCAAGCCAGGCACTCTTCAGCCGGATGTGGACCAGTGGCTTTCTTCCCTCAAAATATGACGGCGTCAAACTTCGAAGTGCAGGAGACCCTGTTCTCTACGTAAAGAATCCCCCAGGCGTGTCTCCCGGCGACCGAAGAGCCATGCTCGATGCACTTGGTCAACTAAACGAGAAGTCCTTCGAGCGTTTTGGAGATCCCGAGACTCAGACGAGGATCGCCCAGTATGAGATGGCGTTTCGAATGCAAAGCAGCGTCCCGGAGCTGACTGACTTGAAGGGAGAGAGCAAGGCCACCCTAGAGATGTATGGGCCAAACGCCCAGAAACCAGGAACTTTCGCTCACTCCGCACTCCTCACCCGCCGGCTCATTGAGCGCGGGGTCCGAGTCGTTCAGGTCCTTCACAGGGGCTGGGATCAGCACGGGAACCTGCCTAAGGAGATCAAGAATCAGTGTCTCGATGTGGATCAACCAACCGCAGCCCTGATCAAGGACTTGAAGGAGCGAGGAATGCTTGAGGATACCCTGGTTGTCTTTGGTGGAGAATTCGGGCGCACTGCCTACTGCCAGGGCAAACTGACCCGGGAGAGCTACGGTCGCGACCATCACCCGCGCAACTTCTGCATGTGGATGGCAGGAGGCGGTATCAAAGCAGGAATGACTTACGGGGAAACTGATGACTTCAGCTACAATATCGCAGAGAATCCCGTCCACCTCAATGAGCTGAATGCTACCATTCTTCACTGCATGGGAATCGATCACAGCCGCTTCACCGTTCGGCACCAAGGCCTCGACCAGCGTCTCACGGGCGTTGAACATGTGAACCCCGTCAAACCGATCCTAGCATGATATGAGGATCCCAGAGACACCTCATTTTCTGCGTAGAAGCCACAAGTGCCCGGGATTTCGCCAATTGCGCCATCTAGATGGTTCGCTATCGTCTCCGAACATTGAAGCACCACCTCATATACTTTCTGATCCTCGCTTTCCTGCCATTGGCAGGTCAGGCTGGACAGTTTGATGAGATTGCTCCTCTCCTAAAAGAGCACTGTCTGAAGTGCCATGGCGGAGCCAAAAAAAATGGCGACCTTGACCTGCGATCACTCAAAAGCCTCCTTGAAGGCGGAGAAGGCGGACCGGTTTTTGTGCCTGGCCAACCGGAAAAGAGCCGGCTCGTTACGCAACTTCACCCCGGCGCTGACCCCCACATGCCCCCAAAGAGTCAGCTCAGCGAGGCGGAAATTACCCTCATGCAAAAGTGGGTAACTCACTTTCGCTCACCCGAAGAGATCGATCATGAACCAACCCCGGAAGACATTGCGGAGACGCTTCCACCGGGGCGACAGCCTGAAGAGGCTATTGATATTCTCCTCGAGAGAAAGTGGGACGACAAAGGCATAGCCCCTGCTTCTTCCATTGATGATGGCTCCTTCCTCCGCAGAATCACTCTCGACCTGCTGGGAAGAATTCCTACTAGAGAAGAGCGCACTCGCTTCCTCGCCGATACCCGGCCTGATAAACGGCTGGCTCTGATTGACGATCTATTGAACAGCAAGAGCCACGCACGCCACTTTGCAGAAATTTTCAACTTAGTTCTCCTTGGCCGATCCGGGTCTGGAGGCGCAACCCGAGCCGACCGGCAGAAACACTTTTTACCCTACCTTCGCTGGGTCTTCGAGACCAACCGGCCGTGGAACAAGGTGGGCTATGACTTCATCGTGGGGCGTCCTGAAACCCCCGAAGAGCAGGGCGCTTCATGGTTTCTATACGAACAGGATAACGATTCAGGGAAAATGGCAACCTCGACCGCGACTGCCCTTTTAGGAACACAGCTTCAATGCGCCCAATGTCATGACCATCCAGTCGCTCCGGAAATTGAGCAGAAACATTACTGGGGACTGGTTGCTTTCTTCGACCGCACCCGGAACGTCCGCACCAAGAACGGGCCAGGGCTCGGGGAACGCGCTGCGGGGGGCTATAACAAGTTTGCCAACCTTGAGGGGGAGAGCAGTGAGAGTGAATTGGTTTTCCTGACTGGCCAAACCGTAGTGGAACCGGAGGGCCGGCAAGACAAGGACGACATGAAAAACTACCTCGTGGGTCCTCCCGGTGACTGGATCACTCCTCCCAAACCCAAGAAAAAGGGAGATAAGCCGGTGATCACAACGGAAGTGGAGCAGGTTCCTCTTCCAAAGTTCTCTCGCCGCAAGGAACTCGCGCGCCTCGCACTCGACAACAACCCCGCCTTCTCAAGAGCCTTGGTGAACCGGCTCTGGGCCATCCTGATAGGGCGCGGAATTGTTCATCCCGTGGACAAGATGAACTCAGCACATCCACCCAGCCATCCCGCATTGCTCGCATGGCTGGCCAAGGACTTCGCGGCCAACGGATTCGATGTTCGTCGGACATGCCGCGCCATCCTTAGAAGCAGAGCCTACGCTCTCTCCACGATCCACCCGGCGGAGACCCCTCCCGCTGTGGACAGTTTCGCTCGGGGAATCGACAAGCCCCTGCCCGCAGAGGCTCTCTATCGGTCGATCCTCGTCGCTCTGGGAAGCGAGGCCCACGAGAACGGAACTGTCGACCGGGAAAATACGTATCGAGATGGCTTCGTTAAAACCTACCCCGATATCTTTGCTGAGAATTTTTCTCCCTCCGTGCAGCAGGCTATGTTTGCTGCTAACGGGAAAGTCGTCGAAAAAATCCTGAGCTCCGCGGATCTTCCCCTCCTTTCTCGCCTGAATGAGAGTGGAGATAATGGCTCGCTCACCGAAGAGCTCTTCCTCGCTACTCTAGGAAGGATTCCCGACCATGAAGAACGCACGCAGACTCTTTCCTACCTCATGGATAGGACCGACCGACCCTCTGCCGCCATCAAACAAATCCTGTGGGCTCTCTTTAACAGCGCAGAATTCCGCATGAATCACTGATGAACGGGGCACAACAGAACTGCGGCAATCCGGAACATGGCCTTCATCGGAGACGCTTTCTTGAAGGCATGACAGCAGGCGCCATTTCCTCGCTCAGCTGGGCCGGGCTGTTTTCAAATCCCGCCTTTGCCGAGGCCGCAAAAAAGACCCAGAAGCGATGCATCCTGCTCTGGTTATGTGGTGGTCCTAGCCAGTTTGAAACTTGGGACCCTAAACCTGGCACGACTACAAGTGGCCCTTTCGGGTCGATTCCCACTTCCATCCCTGGGATTCACTTCAGTGAGCTGATGCCCAAGTGCGCGTCCATTGCGCACAAGACCGCTGTCATTCGCTCGATGAAGACAAGTGCGAGCGAACATACGCAGGCCATCAATCTTCTCCAGAGAGGACACAAACCCAGACCACCCTTTACCCGTCCAACCATTGGCTCCGTCCTCTCCCAGCAGCTGGGACAACTGGATAGTGCTATCCCGAACTTCATTCTCCTCGACCCCTGCCCCGAGGGAAATGAATTCAAGGGTTTTAAGGCGGGAAACTGGGCTGGGTGGCTCGGAGCGGAATATTCCCCCGTTCGAACCGGTGGAGATTTTGGCATTCCGCACGTCGACAAGCTCGATTCCATCACAACCAATGATCATGAGGCCCGCGAGGACTTGAGAAGCTTCTTCAGTAAGAAGTTCGAGAACGACACACGCAGCAAGGCGGCATCCTCGCATAATGCTGTCTACGGCCGAGTCAAGGGCCTCATGAGCTGCGCTCACCTGTTCGATCTGGAGCGCCTTCCACAGCAGGACCGGGAACGCTACGGACCCGGCACCTTTGGCCAGCACGCCCTCCTTGCCCGGAACCTCGTGGAAGAGGGGGCTCCCTTTGTCATGGTTGCCAATGGAATGCCATGGGACTGCCACGTCTTTAACCACGAGATTTACCAAATGGTAGTCCCGGATCTGGACAATATCATCTACCAGCTCCACCAGGACCTCGAGGAGCGAGGGATGCTGGATGATACCCTCGTGATCGCCATGGGTGAGTTCGGGCGCACCCCCTGGCTCAATGCGGCGCGGGGCAGGGACCACTATCCCAACGCGTGGAGCCTGACCATGTTCGGAAGCGGTATCGCGGAAGGAGCAGTGGTGGGAGCAACCGACAAACTTGGGTTCGATGTGACAGGCCAGGCCTTCGACGAACAAAATCTCTTTGCTACAATATTTGCCGCGCTCGGCATCAACCCGCACGGGGAATTCCAAATTCCCAGCCTCCCTAATTTCCATTACGTGGAGGATAAATCCGAGCCAATCAGGGAGGTCCTCGCGTGAAAGTCGATATCGCAAAGGGCTCAAGCTTCAAGCTCCCCACCCATTGCCTTTCCCTCGCACGGGGCGAAGACAACCAATTCTACGCCGCATGCTTTGATGGAGGCATCTATGCGTTGCCACAGATCCGCTGGGGCAAACCGAACAAACTTGCGGAGCACCGGAATTATGCCTCTGGGGTGAACTGGTCCCGAGCGAACCGGGAGCTGATTTCTTCCGGCTATGATGGACATCTGCTCTGGATTAATCCGGACAAGAAGCAGACGACTCGTGAAATAAAGGCCCACGAATTCTGGTCCTGGCAGAGCACCATTTCCCCGAACGGTAAGTTCATTGCCTCCTCGACCGGTCAATATCTCTGTGGTGGTTATAAATACGAGCCTGCTCAGGAAAAGGAGCCATCCATCCGGGTGTATGAAGTGCTTACCGGCAGGGAAGCTCACCACTTTCCCCACATCCCACCCGTTGAGTCAGTAGCGTTCAGCAACGACGGGAAGTTCCTCGCGGCGGGAAACCTCATGGGAGAAGTCCGCATCTGGAATCTTGAAACTGAGAAGGAGGTAGCCAGGATTCAAACGGGTAATTTCACTGGCTGGGGAATCATCAAGGGGCACTACTTTACCGGCGGTATTTTCTCGCTCGCATTTTCACCGGACGATTCCGAAATCCTGCTCGCTGGCATGGGGAGCACCCGTGATCCTGCCGCCGGGAATGGAAAACAATTGTGGGAGCGCTGGCAATGGAGGGACGGTGCCGTCGAACGAACCGGGAGTGCCAACGACAGCGAGATCGGACAGGGCCTGATGGAAACCCTTGCGATTCATCCCGGAGGAAAAATTTTCGCAATGGCCGGAAGACTATTCAAAGGCCAATGGAACACCGCCATTTTTGACCTTGCGACCGGATCACTGCTGGCCGCCACTGACACGAAGATGCGAGTGAGTAAGGCGGTCTGGAATGAGGACGGCACCCGGCTTTATCTCGGTGGAAGTTCGGGGCAACCCAAGGGGATGAAGGACATTGAGAAAACAGACTGGGGGAAGGTCAAAGTCCTCAAGGTCTCAGTCAGCTAACTTCTTTCATCAGTCCTCCATTGCATCGTGCTGGTAGAGAGCTAGTCTGGCAGGGATGTTCCGTAACCCTCCGGCCCTTCAATTAGTCACCGCCGTCCTGTCGACGGGTGGGCTTTTTGCCGAGGTCGATTTCAATAGGGATATCCGGCCTATTCTCTCTGACCACTGTTTCGCCTGTCACGGACCGGACGAACATGAGCGCAAGGGCAAACTGAGGCTCGATACTGCAGAAGGAGCTCTGAAGGGGGGCGGCATAGGCGATGCCCTCCTGCCTGGAAATCCAGATGAGAGTGAGATTATTCACCGGATTTTCAGTGCAGACTTGGAGGAAATCATGCCACCACCCGACGCGAACAAGAATCTCAGCGACGAGCAGAAAAAGCTTCTCCGCGAATGGATCAAACAGGGGGGAGAATACGCGGAGCCCTGGTCCTATCGCCCCCCCGAGACCAGTCCCGTCCCTCCAGCCCGGATTTCTGATTGGCCTGCAACCTGGATCGATAACTTCATTCTGGACCGTCTCCACCGTGAGGGGCTGGAACCCGCCCCGGACACCGACCCAGTTACTCTCGTGCGCCGCCTTCATTTCGACCTCATTGGACTTCCTCCCTCTGCGGAGGAAGTCGGTCGCTTCCTGAAGAAGTGGAAGAACAACCCGACCGACTGTCTGGAGAAGACCGTCGAGGAGCTTCTATCCTCTCCGCATTTCGGTGAGCGCATGGCGATGTACTGGCTCGACCTGGTTCGCTATGCAGACACATGTGGATATCATGGCGATCAGGATCACAGTATTTCTCCCTACCGGGACTACGTCATCGATGCTTTCAACGATAATATGCCCTTTGACCAATTCACCCGGGAGCAATTGGCAGGAGACCTTCTGGACTCGCCTACGATCGACCAGAAAATTGCGACAGGCTACAATCGACTTCTCCAGACCTCTCACGAAGGCGGACTGCAAGCCAAGGAATACCTTGCCATCTACTTTGCGGACCGAGTCCGTAATCTTTCCAACGTCTGGATGGGAGCAACCGTAGGCTGTGCTCAGTGCCACGACCATAAGTACGATCCTTACACCGCCCGGGACTTTTACGCTCTGGGTGCCTTTTTTGCAGATATCGACGAGGCACAGCATTTCCGGGTCGGAACTAATAACCTGCCAACCAGACGCCCACCTGAAATCGATGTTCACTCGAAGCGGGAGCGCATGCGCCTCGCGGAGCTTGGGACGAAATTGTCCTCTCATACTTTTGCCACCAGCGAGGAGCGCAAAGCCCTTGAGGCGGAACTGGCAGCGTTGAAAAAAAGGCAGAGGAAGACCATGATTACGGTCGCAACCAAGCCCCGCACTATTCGCATTCTACCCAGGGGAGACTGGCTCGACGAGAGTGGCCCTGCTGTAGAACCTGCGTTCCCCGCCTTTCTTGAGAAACCCGGAAACCCCGTTCAGTCGAAGCGTTTAACCCGTCTCGACCTCGCGAACTGGCTGACGGATCCAGCCCAGGGAACGGGAGGTTTAACCGCGCGCGTGATGGTCAACCGGTTCTGGTATCTCGTGTTCGGTTCCGGGATTTCGAAGCGACTTGATGACTTTGGTGGACAGGGAGAAGCCCCCGTGCATCCGGAACTGTTGGATAATCTTGCGGTTGAATTCTACAAGTCCGGTTGGGACATAAAGCATATGATGACCCTTCTGGTCACCAGCCGAACCTACAGGCAGAGCTCACTGGAAACCGTGGATCTCCGGGAACGTGACCCCTACAACCGACTTCTGGCACGACAGTCACGATATCGTCTTCCTGCGGAGACCATCCGCGACAACGCACTGGCGATCTCAGGCCTCCTGCGCACGAGCTACGGTGGCGCCAGCGCGAAGCCCTATCAGCCCCTTGGCTACTACAAGCACCTCAATTTCCCCGGCCGGAAATACTCCCATCATGCCGATGATCGCCAATGGCGCCGGGGAATTTATGTCCATTGGCAAAGACAGTTTCTCCATCCCATGCTGCGTGCCTTTGATGCCCCGACACGGGAAGAGTGCACTGCTGAGCGGCCGCGCTCCAATACACCCATCGCCGCGATGACGCTTCTCAATGACCCTTCTTTCGTTGAGGCTGCCCGCGTTTTTGCTGCACGCGCTCTTTCCGAGGGCGGGCCAAGCGTCGATTCCCGCTTGGCATTTTCATATCAAGAAGCGCTTTCGCGAACTCCTGATGAAGAGGAAATCCGAATCATGAAACAGCTTCTTTCGACTGCGTTACGAGAATTTGAGTCGGCCCCTGCTGCCGCGAAGGCACTAGTCTCAACAGGAATGGCTCCAGCCGCGGGCAGCCTTGAGATCATCCAGCATGCTGCTTGGACCACCGTGGCCCGCGCAATTTTGAATCTCTCTGAAACTTACACCCGGAACTGAGCAATTCACTCCTCCTCCCAACAGGCTGATGACAACCACTGAACGACTGGGAAACTACGTTAATCGCCGATCATTTCTTGGCTCGGCAGGATTTGGACTGGGATCTGCAGCTCTCCTATCCCTGCTCGACCGCGACGCCCTCGGAGAAACTATCGACACTTCCTACAATGGGATTGCGGGCCTGCCACATCATGATGCCAAGATCAAAAGAGTCATTTTTCTGACGATGGCAGGAGGCCCGTCACATCTGGAGACCTTCGACTACAAGCCCAAACTCGACGAGCTCAATGGCAAGCCCATGCCTGAATCGTTCACCAAGGGCCAACCGATCGCTCAACTGCAAGGTCAGCAGCTCAAGGTCCAGGGTCACCTCACGAAATTCCAGGAGTTTGGCAAGGGGCAGTTCATCTCTGACTTTCTGCCCTATCATCGAAAAATGGCTGACCAGATCTGTGTGGTGAAATCCATGCTTACCGAGCAGATCAATCATGATCCGGCCCATACCTTCATGAATACGGGATCTGCGATCAGTGGTCGTCCCTCCATGGGGGCATGGGTCAACTACGGTCTCGGAAGTGATAGTGAGGACCTTCCGGGATTCGTCGTCATGACAAGTGTGGGAGGGCGTAACCCTCAACCGATTGCAGCCCGTCAATGGGGCACAGGCTTTCTCCCAAGCCGTCACCAAGGGGTAGAATTTAACTCCACCGGGGATCCGGTCCATTACGTCACCCGTCCTCCGGGAGTAACCGAGAAACACCAGCAGGCCCTTGTTCAATCCATCCAGCAGCTTGACAGCCGGCGCAACCAGATGGTTGACAACCCGGAAATCAAGGCTCGGATCGCTGCTTACGAGATGGCTTTCCGGATGCAAGCCAGCGTCCCGAATCTCACTGATGTATCCGATGAGCCTCAGCATATTCTTGAGATGTATGGCGCAAAACCAGGCGACGGATCTTTCGCGTCAAACTGCCTGCTTGCCCGTAGACTTGCAGAAAAAGGAGTTCGTTTTATCCAGCTCTACCACAGGGGATGGGATCACCACGGAGGGCTGGTGCAATATATGAACACGTGCTGTGGTCTTACGGACAAACCAACGTGGGCCTTGCTTACCGACCTGAAACAGCGCGGAATGCTGGATGAGACCCTTATTGTATGGGGCGGAGAATTCGGACGGACCCCAATGTTCCAGGGCAAAGGTGGAGCTGGCCGCGATCATCACATGAAAGGCTTTTCCATGTGGCTGGCCGGTGGCGGAATCCAAGGCGGAACGGCCTATGGCGAAACCGACGAACTTGGATATGCCTCGGTAAAGGACGTCGTCCATGTGCGTGACCTTCATGCCACCATGCTTCACCTCCTGGGAATTGACCATAACCGCTTCTCCGTGAAATTTCAGGGGCTGGACATGCGTCTCACCGGCGTGGAACCTGCAAGGGTCGTAAAAGGAGTATTAAGCTAGCCTGACTCCTCTATTTTAGGATTTGCACCAATTTCATTGGCGCTACCACGAAAACAGGACCAACTGGGAGAACCCCGCTCTTGCGCACTCCCGCGACCCTCGGTAGTGAATAGGTGCCATGCGCCTAACCATCACTGCGCTTATTTTCCTCGGATCCCTGCCCGGAGTGACTGCTCCCCTGTCCTACAACCGGGATGTCCGGCCCATTCTGGCAGAGAACTGTTTCTCATGCCACGGGCCTGACAAGAATGCCCGCGAGGCCAAACTTAGACTGGACGTGCGGGCGGATGCCCTCGCCGCGGAAGCATTTGTCCCCGGAGACCCTTCCAAATCCGAAATCATTCATCGCCTCCACACGAAAGATCCTGAAGAAGTCATGCCCCCCCCGGAGTCTCACAGGGTGCTCACTTCTGCGCAGAAAAAAATTCTGTCTGACTGGGTAAACCAGGGGGCAGAGTACGAACCGCACTGGGCCTACATAGCCCCCAAAAGGCCGGACGTTCCTGAAATGGGTGCCTCGCACCCTGTCGACAATTTCATCCTCGCGGGAATGGCCGAGGGTAGCCGCAAGCTCTCTGCGCGCGCGAACAAAGACACCCTGCGGAAAAGAATTTCGTTTGACCTGACCGGGCTTCCCGCATCGCTCCATGAGATCGAGACATTAAATGTTCAATCGTCCATCGACCACCTCCTTTCCTCTCCCCATTTTGGAGAACGGATGGCGGTCATGTGGCTCGACCTTGCGCGATATGCAGATAGCCACGGCTACCATAGCGACAAGACATGGAGCGTGACACCCTACCGGGACTATGTGATCCGGGCCTTCAATCACAACAAGCCCTACGATACCTTTATCGTGGAGCAACTGGCAGGAGACCTGCTCAAAAAACCTACGACCGAACAATACGTCGCCACAGGATTCAACCGGGTAAACCAGGTTTCTGAGGAAGGAGGCATCCAGGATGCCGAATACATCGCCAAATATTATGCCGAGAGAGTACGGACAACTTCCGTTGCTTTCCTCGGTTCAACGATGGGATGCTCGGAGTGCCACGATCACAAATTCGATCCTTTCACCGCCAAGGACTTTTATTCCATGGAAGCCTTCTTTTCCGATATCTACGAGAAGGGAGCCTACAATGGGGACGGCCGCTACAATCCCGGAGCGGATATTAAGAAATACCCGGGTTTCAAGCTCGATAAGTGGGGGCCAGCACTCGACGTCCCCGAACCAAAAAACACCGATGAGCTGACGCGAATTGAGGCGGAAAAAAACACCCTCGAAAAGGAATTAGAGGTGACTGGACCCCAGCTCGAAAAGGATTTCCTCGCGTGGATCAAAGATCTAAGAGGAAAAATTTCAGCCAACACGCCAAAGGACCTTCCGATTCTTGATGATAACGAGCTTCCACTCGAGGGAGTCCAGACCGTTACCGAGAATGTTCATTCCGGAAAGGTCGCTCGCCGCCAGACAAGCTCCGGCCTCGTTCAGCATATTGTGAACGCCGACAGCAAACCGATCAGCCTTGGCGATGGAGAACAACTTTTTGCCTACGTCTGGCTGAATCCCAAGAATCCCCCGCGCCAGATCATGCTTCAATTCAACGCAGAGAACTCATGGGAGCATCGAGCTTGGTGGGGCGAGGATCTCATCCCATACGGTCGGGGAAGCAACGGCCCTGATCACCACCGGGCCGGCGACCTTCCCGCGACGGGCAAATGGGTAAGGATCGAGGTATCCGCCGAAAAGGTTGGGCTACCCGCGGGAACCAAGATCACCCAGCTGGCCTATACTCAGCACGCAGGAGAGGTCCTCTGGGATCTGGCAGGCCGAACGACCAGCGATGCCGGCGCCGCACTTGCAGGCATTCCAGAAAATCTTCGGAAACAGTTGCTGGCAGCTGGGAACAAGAAAATCAATGCCGAGCTCCGCGGACCACTAATGGATCACTTCCGAACGATTGCACCTTCGCTCCAGCCGGTTCGCGACAAAATCGCCAAGTTGGACCAGCAGGCAAAGGGATCGATGGGTTCCACCCGCATGACCCTCGTTACCCTCTCCGCGAATCCACGTGAGATTCGAATCCTGCCCAGGGGGGACTGGATGGACCGCTCCGGCCCTGTTGTGGAGCCGGCACTTCCAGATTTTCTTGCTACTGATGCGCAAAAAATAAAACCCGGACAGGATCGCCTCACACGGCTTGACCTCGCCCAGTGGATCGCTTCCAAGGACAACCCACTCACGGCACGAGCCTTGGTCAACCGGGTATGGGCCCTCTTTCTCGGCACCGGTCTCTCGCGCGATCTGCAGGACCTTGGCAACCAAGGCCAGTGGCCTACTCATCCTGAGCTCCTAGACTGGTTGGCGGTAGAATTCATGGAGAGCGATTGGAACATCAAGCACCTCGTCAAACTGATCCTCACCTCGGAAACCTACCAGCAATCCTCCAATGCCTCCAGGGACATGACTGGCTCTGATCCCTACAACTTGCTCTACTCGAGGCAGAATTCCCGCCGCTTGCCTGCCGAATTCATCAGAGACAACGCCCTCGCAGTCTCAGGCCTGCTTAATCCTATGATTGGTGGTGCGAGCGCTCGCCCCTACCAGCCGGCTGGCTACTACCGGGAGCTAAACTTTCCGAAGAGAACCTACAAACAGCATAATGATCAGAGCCAGTATCGTCGTGGGGTTTACATGCATTGGCAGAGAAGCTTCCTCCATCCCATGCTCGTCGCATTCGACGCCCCCCCGAGGGAAGAATGCACCGCGAGCAGGGAAACCTCCAATACCCCTCAGCAAGCTCTGAATCTCCTCAACGATCCTACCTTTGTTGAAGCAGCTCGAGTCCTCGCAGAGAAGCTCACGGGAGACAGCCGCCCCTTCAACGAACGCCTTGAAATGGGCTTCCAGCAGCTCCTCCAGCGGAAACCTCATCCAGAAGAAAGTAAACTCCTGAAGGAGCTATACGATCGACAGCTCAAGCGTTACATCCAGAGTCCGGAGGAAGCGAATGCACTTTTGAAAGTCGGGCTCCACACTGCAGGCAGAGAAGCCAATCCCATGGACCTTGCCGCCTTCACTTCGGTCACCAGGGCCCTACTCAACCTGCATGAGACCATTACCCGATACTAAGACGGGGAATCTTCACCATTGTCAGTCATGAACGAACAGCTCATCAATGCGATCAACCGGCGGACCTTTCTCAAGGGCTCATCCTACTCCGTTGGCAGTGCCGCCCTCGCCTATCTTCTGAGCCACGAGACCCAAGCTGCTTCCAAGTGGAAGGGCGTCCTCGATGAAAAACTGCACTTCGCACCAAAAGCCAAAAGGGTAATCCACCTCTGCATGGCAGGCGGCCCCTCCCATCTGGAAACCCTCGACCACAAGCCGGGGCTTGCCCGCCTCAACGGCAAACCGATGCCGGAATCCTTTACCAAGGGTCAACAACTTGCGCAGCTCCAGGGAAGTCGGAACAAGCTCAAATGCCTTGGGCCTCAGCATGAGTTCAAACCCTACGGAGAGTGTGGCAGACTCATGTCCTCTGCCTTCCCCCACATCGGATCCATTGCAGATGACATTGCGGTCATCAACTCGATGTCTACTGAGCAAATCAACCACGACCCCGCTCACACCTTCATGAACACCGGGTCGGTCATTCCTGGCCGGCCCTCGATGGGCTCCTGGCTTCTCTACGGACTCGGTGCAGACACGGACGAGCTTCCAGGCTTTGTAGTAATGACCTCCTCCGGTGGGGGACAGGATCAGCCCATCGCCGCCCGTCAGTGGCACAGTGGTTTTCTCCCCTCTCGATTCCAAGGTGTCAAATTCAACTCCAAGGGTGATCCGGTTCACTATGTAAACAACCCCGCCGGGGTCTCACGGGACAACCAGGGAGACCTCCTGAATACCATCAACGGACTGAATAACCTGCTGGGCCAGAGACAGAATGATCCTGAAATTGCCACCCGGATCGCCCAGTATGAAATGGCCTTCAAGATGCAGGCTTCCGTCCCGGACCTTGTCGACGTGTCCAAGGAGCCTAAACATGTTTTCGACCTCTACGGGGCCAAGCCCGGGGACGGATCCTTCGCCTCCAACTGCCTCGTCGCGCGCCGCCTCGCCGAGCGTGGGGTTCGCTTTATCCAGCTGTATCACCGCGGCTGGGACCACCA
>Ga0115011_10000302_pt1 | contig 43101 bp, 27 predicted proteins | sample TroAtlMetagenome_2_FD_88705 | JGI IMG/M metagenome (GOLD analysis project Ga0115011, IMG submission 88705) | Marine eukaryotic phytoplankton communities from Atlantic Ocean - Tropical Atlantic ANT8 Metagenome | ecosystem: Environmental > Aquatic > Marine > Oceanic | place: Tropical Atlantic... | reverse complement strand
GCCAATGTCAAAGGCTATGTCACTTTAAACACACTCGTCTTTCCAGAAGAGATTGCGCAGCTAGAAACAATCATACGAACGATTAATGATGCCGGCGTCGATGCCGTTCTCATCCAGGACCTTGGTCTGCTTCACATGGTTCGCACCATCTGCCCCGATCTACCTATCCATGCATCCACTCAAATGACGATGACCAGCGCTGAAACAATCTCTCCCTTACTTGAAATGGGGGTGGAGAGAGTGGTGGTTGCCCGCGAACTGTCTATTCCGGAAATCGCCAAGACTAACAAGCTTACAGAAATGCCAATCGAAGCTTTTGTTCACGGTGCGCTATGTGTCGCGTATAGTGGCCAATGCCTGACAAGTGAATCCCTTGGCGGGAGGAGTGCCAACCGTGGACAATGCGCACAGGCATGTAGACTCCCTTATGAAATCGTCTGCGATGGTGAAGACATTGACCTTCAGGATCAAAAATACCTCCTTAGCCCTCAGGATCTGGCGGCATTCGAGTTAATTCCCGAATTGATCGCAGCCGGAGTTGTCTCTCTAAAGATCGAAGGACGACTTAAGACGCCCGAGTACGTTGCCAACATCACAAAACATTATCGAAAAGCCATCGATCAGGCAATCTCGGAAACCCAGGTAAGCCTGTCCGATGAAGAAGTTCGAGAGATGGAACTTTCTTTTTCCAGAGGGTTCTCTCCGGGATGGCTTGAGGGCTGTGATCACAAAATGCTTGTCCCCGGGCTAAGCTCCTCCAAGCGTGGTGTGTCGGCCGGCAAGGCCGTTCAAATCCTCTCTGAAAGTGTCGTCGTTAATTCCACGATCCCTTTGAAAGCAGGTGATGGCATCGTCTTTGCCGGCGACCGTACACAACAGGCAGAACAGGGAGGAAGAATCTTTGAAATTCTTCAACATGGCAGGCGCCAGCAAGGAAATGTTCCACCGGGTCAAATTGAATTGCGTTTTCTACGTGAAGCTATCGACTTTGAACAACTCACGGAGACTCTGGAGTTCTGGAAAACTGACGATCAAGCACTGACAAAGTCTCTCAGAAAAAGTTTTCAGAACAAATACCCCCGGCGCAAAGTCCCTATTGCAGTCAAAGTCACCGCGACAACAGGCAAAGCGCTTCGCATCACCGCATCACTTCCGGAACGCCCAGACGTGAGTATTAAATCAGAGCATCTACTTGAAGCCGCCCGAAAGCACACCATCACCGCAGAGCAGCTTGAAAAGCAACTAGGACGACTGGGAAACACTCGTTACCACCTAGCTAGTTGCGATTGCAGGATCACCGGCAATCCCATGGTGCCATTAAGCGTTCTGGGCGAACTTCGGAAACGACTTATCGCAACACTCGACCAACAAATGATCAAACTTCCGAAACGAAGAAGCCTGAAAACAAATTACCTGCCCGAATTGAGGACAACACAACCAACCAATCAGGCAACGCCACGCCTTTCCTTTTTAGCGCGTTCCAAAGCACAGCTATCGTTTTTCAAGCATTTGGATATCGAGACCGTCTACTGTGACTTTCAGGACATCCGTGAATATGCTGATGCTATAGATATCGCCAAAGATGCCCCTTACAAACTCTTTCTGGCCACACCCAGAATCCAAAAACCGGGGGAACTAGGTGTTTTCAGGACCATTGCCAAGCATTCACCTGACGGCATCCTCGTTCGCAACCTCAGCGGAATCGAATACTTCCGTGGCGAATTTCCTCTCACGGGAGATTTTTCTCTTAATGCGACTAATCAAATAACGGTCGGCGTTCTTAAGTCACTGGGTCTGGAAACTATCACTCCCTCTTATGATCTTAACAGTGAACAACTAGAAACACTTGTTCAGCAATGTCAACCACAAGACCTGCAAATAGTGATCCACCAACACATGCCAATGTTCCATATGGAACATTGTGTATTTTGCAGTGTCCTTTCGCCGGGTACTGACAAAACAAACTGTGGCCGCCCTTGTGATCACCATCGGGTTGAACTTCGAGACCGAGTCGGAGCACTACACCCATTAACTGCAGATGTGGGGTGCCGAAATACACTTTTCAATGCTCAGGCACAAAGCGGTGCTGAGATAGTTCCCACCTTAATAGAACTCGGCATCTCGAGTTTCCGGATCGAGCTATTGAAAGAAACACGCGTCGAAGAGGTGCAAACATTGTACAAGCAGTACCAGGCACTCCTTAACGGAACTCAAACCGGAACGGAGGTGTGGAAGTCTCTTCATGCTATGAACCGCGTTGGAATTACCCGCGGTACACTCGAGCATGACCGAGACCCACTTGCCATTCTCTGATTGAGAATCACGATTCCAATTTGATACGCAGACCCTTATCAGACTGCACCCAAACTATTCGTCTTTCAGGAGTCGCAGCAACTCCTTCTTAATGGCTTTTACAGCCTTTGCCCGATGGCTAAGGCGATCCACTGCGAAGGAAGGCATTTCAGCCAGCGTGCAACCAGACTTTTCTTCAAAGAATACATAATCATAGGTAAAGCCACCTTCGCCTACAGGCTCTTTCAAGATCCGTCCTTCCAGCATTCCACTGGAAGTTAGAACGACTTCTCCGTTCGCGTTAGCTAAAGCCAAGGCACAATGAAATGTTGCCTGGCGATCCTCGACACCCTGGAGCCTTGCCAAAAGCTTGGCGACGTTTTCCGGGCCCGTTGCATTCGGCCCGGCGAAACGAGCAGACAATATCCCCGGAGCACCACCCAACGCTTCAACTCCAAGCCCCGTATCATCACTTAATACCCACCTGCCGGTTTTGCGAGCATAGAGACTCGCCTTTAAGGCCGCGTTTTCAGCGTAAGTCAATCCAGACTCATCGACCTCAATCTCGCAACCAACTTCACTCAGCCCACAAAGAGATACCTCCTTTAGCAATCGAGTGAATTCCGAAACCTTGTTCACATTCGACGTTCCCAGCAAGAGCATAGCCTACCACCCCTTTCGGCTGGGAGTTTGCGCCACTGGCACCCTGGATTGGTATGGCTGAGCCGGAATGGGCTGAGTGGGCGTAACTGCCACCCGTGATGACGGGCCGCCCAGCTTAAGAGCACTCATGGCAACAAACAACAGGCGAATATACATTACCAACCAAACAAGAGCCAACACGCCGGATAACAACCACATGCCTGAAGCAGCACCAGGCAGTTCCGAATCTTTCCAGCCTTCAATCTGCATTAGCATCCCTAGCCCTGCAATGAACAGAAGAAAACACAGGCCACTTACTGCCACCGTGGCAAACCCCCCTGAGCATAACTCCCGGCGTCCAAGATACGCACCAATGTCGTGCAATGCCCAAACAAAGAATGCGTGACTGGTGAAAACCGACATCAGAACGATCGCCATATATAAAAAGAACCCGAGGCCTGAATTGGCTATTGCCAATTCGGGTGCGAGAAAAAGACCCACCCAACAAAGAATTGACAATGCACCTGCCACCACACTGCCGGTAATCTTGGACTTGGCCCCCGTGATATCCGGAACGCTAAAGCCAAGACAACCGCCAATGAAATTTAATGGTGCTGTCACGATAAAGAAAAACCAAGAACAGCACGTAGCAAACAGCCCGCCAATCATGCCTCCCACTTCGCCGCCGACTTCAGCACCCTGCCCACCTCCTACAGCACCACCAAGCGAGGCTCCAAGATTCATCGTCATGAACACCACGTACATCATCAGTAACACCATCGAGATATGGCCAAAATGGCCTGAAACGATCAGAACCAAGCCCGTCCTTAAAGTCTGGTACCGCGTCAGATCCTCCTGCTCTGGCGTGCCTCCTGAATCAGCAGATATGCCCACGCCGTACGGATTATCCTTAGCCAACGGCGTCGCCGGAACCGCTGACTGCGCAACAGGTATGGGCTGAGAACCGAAGGGGTGATCATGTTCCCCGTTAGACATAACGCCTCCCTAACTAGATACCAAGAATAAAAAAAAATTACGATACAAGCCAAAATGAAGATGGCTCCGGAGCAAACTGCCATTTCCATATTCCCGTTCACCAACCCAATGCCAGCAATCACGCCAAAGGGTAATCCCAGGAAAGTAAACAGCCCTCCTACCAGACCATAAAAGAGCTTCGTATCCGAAGCACCCTTGATCTCAGTCAGAACGCCACAGGCCGGACAATTTACCTGCCCCCCTTTCTTCGCTTTCAGTACTACCCAACCATAGTCGCATTGCGGACACGAAATCTACAAATCAGACATTATTATCTCTGACGTCCTTCAACCGCACATAACAACGCTGCGGCCGCGATTCCAAGCCGACGGTCGAGTAGCCCGTTGACATCCGGACCATAATCTAACTGAATCTTTTGGATGAATGGGTTACGGTTCTGAGTAAATTCCAGGACAGGAACGTCACCAATATATCCATTGTATTTCTGTGGAGCCAGCAATTGGATAAGCGGTCCGCGGATTACTCGACGCAAGATCCCCAGGGCACCGCTTTCTTCCTGAATGGTTCCGAGTTCCTGATCATTGACATCATTAATCACCCAACTATCCCGAAAAAAGAACGACTTCCACCCTTTACGACGTAACGAACCTATCACCTGCTGGGTCGTCGAATCAATAACGTCATAAGTCATTCCTAAGTCGATGACACCTCGAGCTTTAATGCACAACAACTCACTCGTCATTGCCTGATCACCAAACACTCGAATATCTTCCCTTAACTTGAGGGCCTTTTGTTTGGAAAAGAATGCCAAATTCCCATGCATATCGTAAATATGAAAAGAGGCTCCGAAGATTTTGAAGAACTTACGGCGAATCAAATATTGATTCTGATGATAAACAGGATTGTTATAGTCGACAGTCGTCGCCTGAGGCTGCACGTCGACGGTTCCCGGGGGAGCGTAGGGTGTGGCTTCACCAGAGGGCAGTTGGCTATCACTCATCGAGAACTCACTTTCATTTGAACAACACAATAATCACAAACCACAGAAGTTACATTTTACAGAATTGATTTTATATCAACCAACATTTCCATCTAGCCGCCGCCCTCGGTTGCTTTTGAAAATACGTCGTTGCCAACTTCTTCTACCCCCATTGCACCCTAAGAATTTTATGACGTCGATCAAAGCGACTCTATATCGGACACATTACCAATAGAACCTTCTAATGGTTCCCCTACCTCCGCTGCTGAGATTTCATCGATAGTCCGCTGAAACCAGGGAACCCAACGAAGCTTTAACGGGAGCAACATCACTGCCGACACGGCCGCGCAAAGAAGGTAGGTACGAGGAGCAGCGTGTTCGCCAAAGCGTGTACTGCCTAACTTGAACAGGTAGTTACCAGCCACGAACCCAACCATGGTTAACATCGAAGTAAAACCAATAAATCGACCCCGGTTCTCATCATTCGTCAGAATTTGCAGGAGTGATTGCAAAGGAATCATGTAAAGCCCGGCAAAGAATCCTGACGTGGAAAGCATGGCGACAACGAGCCAATAGTTCTTAGGCAGGAAACCAAGCACGGTGAAGCCAATGACCATTCCTATCCCGCCAATTAACACAAATCGCGGTCGAACCCGATCTTTACTTTGCAGTCCAACAAATACGCCTCCCAAACCGATCGCAATCGAGAGGAAAGCCCCCTGAGCTGATGCTAGCGTATCGGACACATCCAAATACTGCGCATATTCAGAGATATTTAACAAAGCGATGCCAGCAATAACAAAGAACGCTGCAAATGCGCCGGCTACCGCCAACAATGGCTTACCGATATTAGAATTAAACTGTTCCCAGTAAACCCCAAAGAATCCCCGAAAACTAAAACTGAGTTTGAGGTCTGGATTTTTGGGTGGCAACTTCGGAAGTTGAAAAGCACAAAACAAACCGATGACTGCGAGAACGAGGATCGTGATGCCGGGGATGAGAAGCCAAGTCCCGTCAGATACCAGTTCTACGCCCTTTTCAATCAACGCCCTGTCTTTTCCGCCTAACTCCGTAGACAGCATGTTATTCCCAAGAAACGCCGGCTTGTACTTATCTGAGAACACGCCAGCAATCGCGATACCAAGAATGATCGCGATATTGCTGACCATCCCAAGCGTTCCATTGGCATTGGTAATTTGTTTGTATTCCACTAACTCAGGAATAATCCCAAGTTTTACAGGCGAGAAAAGAGTGCTCTGGACGCCCAGCATGACGACGCAAAACAAAGACAGTCTGAAATTACCAGTCGCCAACGCGACGATGCAAGCCAGAGCAAGCATCACCTCCCAAAGTTTGACGACAATCACGACACTCCGTTTACTGAATTTGTCGGAGAACTGTCCTGAAAACCCGCCCAAAAGTATAAATGGCAGTGAAAAAAGCAGCGAGATAGTCGCCTGCCCGCCTGTACCAAGCTCGAGACTCCAGATCCCTCCAGTAGCGACACCCAGCATGATAATCTGCTTAAACAGATTATCATTAGCGGCGCCAAAGGCTTGTAAAATATTAAGGCTTACAAAACCCTTGTTCTTACCAAGGCTGTCTGCCATTGTTTGAGCTCCAAAGTTGTGTCGACGCGTCTTTATACAGTGACCATCCTAACGAAACTAAAGAGCAAATGCTGTAGCGATTCATCAGTCATGGTGCTAATTCGGTGAGTCTGATTTCCCCCTAGTCCTTCCGAAAGCGTTTCGTTCCCTTGATGACTATCCCATTTTGGTTCTTACCAAAATAGGTTTTACCATTGGCACTTAAAGTCACTTCGTCGACCCACGCTCCGTTTGGAGCCTGGGGATCCAACCACTTCAGAGTTAACTTACGGCCTTCCAACTGCCAGTAAGATTCACCCGCCGTACCGGAAATCTCACCCGACACTTCAAAGAAAATGCGATAGGTATCTTTTCCGTTCACAACATGATTCCAGGGGCCCACCAAAGGAGATAATTTTTGTTTATTGCGTTGCGCCGAAGCGGGATCTGATAACGGGCTGCCCACCTTAAACCAACCATCTTTAGTCCATTCCACACCGCGAACCTGCAGGATCCGACCTTTTCGCACACTTTCGTTATCGTAAACATGGTGGACTAAGAAGTCTCCCCTGGCACTTTGCAAGAAACTATTGTGCCCGGGTCCCCGCCAACGCACATCGCTGGCAAGTACTACCTCACCACCGCCTACATTCATCGATCGTCCCTGACGATCCAAGAAAGGCCCCAACGCAGTTTTACTGCGGCCAACCACGACCTTATAGGTGCTATCTTCACCGGCACAACAAAAGTCCCAGGAAGCCATCAGGTAATAGTATTCGCCGTGCTGTACTACAAAAGGGGCTTCAATATTAGTGGGAAACCCCCTATCAGTTCGTTGCGCTAACGCTTTGTATTCCAAACGATCCGCCCTGGCTGGCTTCCCGGTCTGAGGGTTAATCTCGATCCCTTTCAATCCTGTCCAATAGGAACCCCAATACAGATAGGCCTTACCATTTTTGTCTGCAAACACAGCAGGGTCGATCGCATTGAAATCGTCTTTCTCCGGAAAGGACTCCACGACCAAACCCTGATCGATCCATTGGTAGTCTTTGCTGGCAGGGTTCACTGATTTAGATGTCGCCAGACCGATCACACTACGCTGACTACCAAATGTCGACACGCTGTAATACAGGTGATACTGACCGTTAAAATACTGAATATCCGGAGCCCAGATCCCGTCACATCCAGGCACGGCATCTTCCGCCCATTGAGGGACATGCCTGTCAAAGACCCGGCCGATAAGCTTCCAGGTTGTAAGATCCGGCGAATGAAACACCTTCACACCGTGACCGGTTGTAAAGACATAGAACCCGGATCCGTCACGCGCCTCTACGATGGCCGGATCGGGCATGCCAGAACGCAATGCTTCCAACGAAGTTGCGTCATATTCTTCATCACCCAAGAGTTGCGTGGACAGTCCGAATAAAATACACCCAACAAAAAAACGCACCCATAGTTTTAAGTCCTGACGCTGCACCAATTTTAGCTCCGACAATTTTCTGTAAAACATTACTTATGACAACTGTAGTATACTACCAACTTAACTCACCCGATGAACCCGCGATAAAGACGTTAGAAGATCCTATGAATAAAACTCGCGCTCTCCTCCTGCTCGCAATCCCAGTCATCCTATGGATTGCCCTACCCGTCTCCGCCCAGGTAAGCCAACAGCTAAAAACCCAGGTTACTGCAGAATTAACACAGCGAACTCTTCGACAACAATCTGCAGCCAGCCTGGTAACGGAAACGGATGATTTAGTAGTCCATAAGAATGTCGTTTACAGCAAGGTTGGCGATCGCAACCTGCATATGGATATTTTCCAGCCCCGAACCGTTAGCAACGCTCCCGTCGTCATGGTGATCCATGGCGGTGGCTGGCTCAAGGGTAGCAAGGACAAGTTCCATCCACTTGCGCGTTATCTCGCCCAATATGGATTTGTAACTGCCGCCGTGGAATATCGCCTAGGTACTGAGGCCCTCTTCCCGGCAGCCATTCAGGACTGCAACACAGCTACGCGATTTCTCCGTAAAGCATCAAAGCAGTACTCTATCGACCCGACCCGCATTGGTGCCATTGGTGGGTCCGCGGGGGGCCATCTCGTAGGTCTGATGGCAACCTCCGGTTCTAACCCGGAATTACTGGGAACTACCCATGCTGACTACAGTTCGGCCCTGCAGTCGGCAATTGTCCTCGCAGGACCGCTGGATCTCCTCACGGGCCCGGTGGCAGAAAAAAGCCTAAACATGCCCACGCAATCAAACTCCAACAAGTGGATTGGAAAAACAGTCGCCGAAGATCCTGCAACCTACAAGCTGGCCTCCCCTGTTTATCACATCAACGCACAGACGTGTCCCACCCATTTCCTGCTTGGTGAACACGATTCTCCCGAGCGAAACATTGCCTCTCGTCAGGCATTGACCAAACTTGGCATCCCGTCCCGCTTACATGTGTACAGATTTGGTTTACATGGATGCTGGAATAGCGGCCCCTGGTTTTACCCTCTCGCCGACGACGCTGCACGTCTATTTGGCAGGGACTTAAAAGCCGAACTTGCAACGCGCCCCCTACAGTCCGGCGAAAACATAACCCATATCACCAACCACCACGAACATCTTCTACTATCCACCACGGCGCGACAGAATGGAAAAATATCTATTCCCCGCTACCACGCCCGTATTGGTCTTACTTACCTCAAGGGTGATCCAAAGAAGACACCACTCAAAGTCACACCGGAAATCGAACACTGGGATATATCAATCCCCGCTGATGCTCACCCAAATGCTGAAATCATTATGGAACTGCTCGACCCGGCCGTCGCCGGAGCTTTACCAAGCGTGGTGGCACAGCAGGGAGATTCCCCTATCAATCTAAATGCACATTTTGCCGAAACCTACGGAGAGAAGCTGCGGTTCGAGCCGCAGCCGCACAAAAACACAATCGGTTACTGGGTTAATCCGGAGGATTGGTGTCGCTGGCGGATCTACGTAGAAACGCCTGGGACTTATGACCTAACGATCCACCAAGGCTGTGGAAAAGGCCACGGAGGGAGTGAAGTCGCGATAAACTCCGCCGGGCAGGTGATTGAGTTTATTGTGGAAGACACGGGACATTTCCAGAACTTCAAGCCTCGCACCATCGGCCAGTTCAGGTTCGACAAACCGGGAGTCTATAACATCGACATCCGGCCAATCAAGAAGGCAAAAGTTGCGATCATGGACGTACGTCTGATGGAATTGAAATTACGAAAGTAACTCTTCAATCGGGGAACCCGCCACCAGAGAATGAGGTCGTCCAGCAGAATCGTAAACCCTCGTTGTAGACGGAATACCAAGTAAATGGTAAATCGTGGCGGCCATATCAGCGGGGTCACGAGGGTTTTCCAAAGGATAAGCCGCAGCTTTATCCGACTTTCCGTACACGGCCCCCCCCTGAACTCCAGCTCCCGCCAATGCCAGCGAATATACGAACGGCCAATGGTCACGGCCCAGATTTTTATTAATGACGGGCGTACGTCCAAACTCGGCATTTATCACTACCAACGTCTCCTCCAACATTCCTCGTTGCTGCAAATCTGTAAGTAAAGCTGCCACGGACTGATCCAGAGTCGGTGCCAAGCTCTCCTTCATCTTTTTAGCATTTTGGGAGTGCGTGTCCCATGAACCCGACGGGGTATGACAATAGCTCACATTCACCATCGGAACCCCTGCTTCAACGAGTCGGCGAGCAAGCAGGCAACGCTGTCCAAATTCTGTCTTACCATAGGCTTCCCGCAGTTCAGGCTTCTCCTGAGACAGATCGAAGGCCGCTTTGGTCTTATTACTGGCGAGCAGCGAAACCGCCCGCTCAAAATAGGGAGCCAATTTTTTCGTCTCTCCCAATTCCTGCAATTGCTTGGTATAGGAATTAAATTGCCGACGAAGATTCGCTCGTTCAGTAAGGCGGATATCGTCGAGCCCCGCAGGATTTTTCAATGCCTCAATCTGGACATCTTCACCCAGCAGTTTTTGGTCGACCGCGAAGCTCGAATGCCTGGCGCCTAAGAAACCGGGAGTTTGCCCATGTAAGGTTGTACCGTTACTGCGTCGCATCAACGGGCCAATGCGAACCCAGGAGGGAAGGCTACTACCGCTCCCACGCAGATGATCCAACACGGCACCTATCGGTGGGAAGTCTGTATCACTTGGTGGAAAATCACCACGGGAACGTAACGCCGGCGAGTGCTTATGCCCTGTCTGTGCAGGCAAACATGCCTGAACATGATTTGTATTCCCATGGGTCATACTACGAACAATCGCAAGGTGGCCTGCATGACCTGCAATTTTCGGCAACAATTCACAAAACTGAGTTCCCGGCACCTTCGTTGAAATCGCCTTAAACGGACCACGAACATCTTCCGGACCATCCGGTTTGGGGTCAAAAGTCTCTTGCTGTGGGTGACCACCATGCAGGAACAACATAATCACCTGTTTGGCTTTACCGAACGTGGAGCGATGACTTGCCACTGCCCGTTGTTCTAAGAACCGAGGGAGAGTGAGGCCCAACCCCATAAGACCACCAATACGCAGGACATCGCGTCTTACAAATGCTTCTGAATATTTTGAAGTTAGATCAGGCATTGATATATCCGGGCAATGGTTTGCATTTCAAGGTTTTATTGTAAAAACAAATCCGCAATGAAGTAAATGCTGCTAGTCCACAAACACTCGATCCGGCCAGACTTCCGTTGCCTGCTCTGAAAGGACATGCAACTCCCGGGACTCCATTATTTTATAAATCGACGCAGCAAAAGAGAGGGAATGAATTAGCTCCTTGCGTTCCAGTGTTTCTCCTTGCATGTTCTTCCCTGAAATCAACCAACTCGGCCTTGGCGCGACAAGAGAAAACAATTGCCCAATATCACCTAACTCCGCAAGCATTCCGGGCAGAATCGCTCCTAACTGTCCTTCACCGTATTTGCGATCACTGACAAGTGTTAGGGGAGGATCTATCGCTACCAACCGACTAATCCGCGACTGCAGTGCCGTTGTCAGTAAGGCCGGAACAACGGCCGCCCCTCGTGAAACCATCGTCACCGCCGGAGTCACTTCATACGTCGCGACTACCCAACCAAGAGCAGCCTGAAGATCTTTCACCCATTGCCCTGCCAAAGGACGCCCGATCCACGCGGCCCATTGAGCGGCATTGTGATCTAACGCGTGTCCAATTTTGTTGTTTTTTGGTTCATACGGACCCGTCGCCCGCAAAGTCACCTCCAGAACATCAAGGTGGTTTTCAACGCACCATTTACGCTCCTCGTCGGAAAGGCCACTGCCTAACAATGCCGAAGAGATAATGATATTTTCCGCTATCTGCCCACGCGAAGAACCTTTCATCCATTCCAGCCCACACGTGACTCCCGGCTCGGGTGATATTTCAAATTTCACGCTCGCGCCTTGCTCTGCTTCAGCGATTGCTATTTCATCCCGGAGCTCAACCCGCCCTGAATGTTTACCCACATATCGCCTGATCATTCCAAGTTTCGCAACACGCTGAGCCTCCCAGTGCTCTTTATGAAGTGGCTTCAGCTGCTTCCTAACCATTTGTGTCGCAAAACGTTTTGCCAGCATGGGGACAGTCTGAAATCCAGCGGGACGATCGCCTTGCCGAAAGCAACGCAACAGGTCTCTATCGACAGTTTCCATCGGGGGCTCCGTAATCGGACTGCCATCGCCCTCACCCTTGAGGTGAAGAGTCACCCAGCCATACATCGCTTCACGCATCGGCTGGTTGTAATCATGTTTTGACTCAACGACGACATGCTTGACATTTTCCGGTTTACCAAATTGCCTGAATACAACCTGGGCTCCTGCGAGACTCTTCTTGGCTTCTGCGACAGAAAACTGAATTCCATCCTGAGTTGCATTAATCACCATCAAACCACGAGGAGCGACTAAACCAAGAACCCCCCATTCTTCGGTAAAAGACAAAGCACCCGGAAGAAGTTCGCACATACAACACGCCACACCTAAGTAGGCCTGGTAGTTACCAACGCTACAGACCGGAATCACGGCCTTAAAGCGATCCTCAAGGGCGCCAGCATACATCGTTTGATTCCCGCCACCGCTCGTTCCAGTAATGGCCAGATTGCCGCTGTCGACGTCACTGCGACTTTGCAGGTAATCAGCGCAACGCATGTTCTCATAAATTTGAATTCCAGCTAACGTCCGGCCGGTAGCATAGAGCGTGGCCGCGGTCATCTCACCGTGGTACTCTCCCAATTTTTCATCAATTCCACGCTCGCCAGCTCCCAAAGCATCCACAGCTAATACCAGAAAACCTAATTTCGCTAAACCGATACAGCGCGCTTGTACCGTGGGGTCCTGTTTCGCCCCCGGCCAGTGCCCATGGACACACAATACTGCGGGGAAAGGCCCCTTGCCCTGCGGGCGGTAGACATTGGTCGTCATCATCACACCGGGAATTGTTTGGAACAACACCTTTTCCACGGTATATCCATCAAACTCCAACTTCCCCACGGTCTGAGGAGATAACTCACACTTCTTCTCTGGAAAGCCGCCCACTGCCTTGATCAATAATTGCCGAAGAGCTTCACGCTGCTCCTGCCATTGCTCTAGACTCTTCGGCGCCTTATATCCGGCAGCCAGTTCACGAGCCTGCCGCCTAATAAATCCGAGGAACTCAACAGAACTTTGGGAGGTATCATGAACAGCCATCTCGACATCACCTTTGTTACTCAGAGGAATTTCTTGTTAGCATTATAAAGGAAGTAACCACAGTATCACCATAAAGCGGCAACTACGAGGCTCCACACTCTCATGACAATCCTTGCAACTGCTCCCATTGACCAAACAGCCATCGACATTCTTTCCCCCTATGGCGAAATCATCACAGCACCTGATGACAGGGAAGACACACTCGTCAGCTTAGCTGCCGATGCTGAAGTCATCGTCGTTCGAGGGGTCGCTCAAATCACTGAGACCGTTATCGAAGCGGCGGATAAACTAAAGGTGATTGGTCGCACTGGTGTCGGCATTAACAACATCGACATTGCTTGTGCCACTGCGCGAGGCATCCCGGTCGTATTTACTCCAGGCGCCAATTCCCGAGCAGTGGCTGAAGCGGCAATGGCCTTTCTTTTAGCTTTGGCTAAACGAGTCACCTACTGGGACAGCCAGACGAAAGCGAACAAGTGGAATTCGCGTTATCACTCCATGAACGATGACCTCGAAGGGACGACACTGGGGATCGTTGGGTTCGGCAACATTGGCCAGCAATTGGCTCGGCTCGCAACACCATTCGACATGAAGATTATCGCCTGCGATCCCTATACAAGCCCTGAAATTGCTACTGAGCTCGGCGTTCAAATGGTTCCGCTGGATGAGCTCATCAAACGCTCCAAATACATCAGCCTACACACGGTCCTCACCCCTGAAACCGAAGGGATGATTAACGATAAAAACCTTCAGTATCTCCAAACCGGTAGTTACCTCATTAATTTAAGCCGCGGTGAAGCCATCGATAGCCTGGACACTATTTTGGAAGCTCTCAATGATGGCCGCTTAGCGGGCGCTGGTCTGGATGTATTTGTGCCCGAACCTGCAGATATTAGCCATCCCATCTTCAAACACCCCAACTTTCTGACCGCCCCTCATGTCGCCTCGTTAACGAAAAACGCCATTGATACCATCCACCTCTGGATGGCAAACGATATTAAAGCCGTTTTGGATGGGGAAAGGCCAAAAAACCTAGTGAACCCAGAGGTTTTATAATTTTGTTAGCTTTTCAGAGGGAGCATGAGTACTTGCTGGAGCCAGAAACGCTACAAGCCTTTATTGATTTCGACGAAAGTCAACCATTTCCTGTCCAAATTTACTGCTGGTGGCAGTTGTAACATAGACAGGCCATGAAGCAATATTGGGGTCGCAAGCGTTAATAGGCCTTATGCATTAATGCTTTCCATGAACGGCCTTCGGCTCGTATGGCGAAACGTGGCCTTTTCACTTAAAATGAAGAACTAAAGGTTCGCAATAGCCGTAATTCTTAGCGTCCCCCTATCGTTTAACTCACAGCATCCCTTCACAAATCCCTCTTTAGAAACAGAACAGGTAGATAAGTGATCTTTAGACTCACCCTTTTCGCAATCCTTCTTTTTGGCAGCCTTACCGTTACCGCTCAGGAAAAAGAAACATCAAAGCAACTGACAGCGGAGCAGGTAAAGTTCTACATCGAAAAAGTTGAACCTATCCTGCTAAACAATTGTTTTGCCTGTCACGGTCCTGGATCCGACATCAAGGGGGACCTTTTTATGGGAAACCGGGCCGATATCCTGCAAGGTGGTGACACCGGTCCGTCAGCCATTGCTGGAAATTCCAAGGAAAGCCTGTTAATTAAGGCACTTAATTATGATGGTTACGAAATGCCCCCTAAAGGCAAACTACCTCAGGATCAAATCGACGTCATTGCTAAATGGATCGATGATGGCCTCCTAATCCCAAGCGATCAGGAATCCGCACGACCTGAAGCCCATGCCAGTCCTTACAAAACAGAGGTCAACGAAGAGACCAAGAATTTTTGGCAGCACCAGAAGGTAGCACTCCCGGGTATCCCTAAAGTCAAAAACAGGAAGTGGGTCACGAACCCCATCGACCACTTTGTACTTTCAAAACTCGAAGCCGAAGGGATTAAACCAACATCTCCTGTCGACAAGGCCCATCTAATTCGTCGCGCATACTACGACCTCACCGGACTACCTCCGACCGTTAGTGCGGTCAACGAATTTGTAATGAGCGATGATCCTGAGGCCTATGAAAAACTACTCGACCAACTTCTCGAGTCGCCGCAATACGGTGAAAAGTGGGGACGCCACTGGCTGGACCTGGTTCGATACGCTGAGTCCAACAGTTATGAACGTGACGGCACCAAACCCTTCGCATGGCGTTTCCGAGATTACGTCATCAAGAGTTTCAACGAAGACAAGCCATATGACTTATTTATTAAAGAGCAACTCGCGGGTGACGAGTTCCAACAACTAACCGAAGATTCCATCACAGCCACTGGGTATTACCGCCTGGGAATCTGGGATGATGAACCGGTCAGCCAAAAGCAGGCACTCTACGATGATCTGGATGATATCATCGCCACCACTTCTCAGGTATTTCTTGGCCTGACAATGAACTGTGCCCGTTGTCACGATCACAAATTAGACCCGATACCACAAAAAGATTACTACAGCTTTTTGGCATTCTTTTCGGGCTTTCGGCGTTACGGAGTGCGGGGTCACGACACTGTTGAATCAGCCTCACTTGGTGCGATTGCGGTGAGCCCTGATGCTACGATGCAGGCGGAAATGCGGTCGCAACTTGACCGTGAACTGCGAGATGTCGATGGAAAAATCAATCATGTCAACAATCGTCTTCAGGGACTAATGACGCCCCCCGAAAAGGAAGATTTCAGGGCCGTCGAAGTTCGTGTTGACATAGCCAAAAAGTATCTCGGAAAAGGACTTAGCGAAAAGCTTGTGCAGGAGTACGAGACCGCTGTCAAACGACGCAAAGTAATTCTTGACACGCGTCCGGACGAGATTGCCAAGACGTTGGTAATTAAAGAGGTGGGCCCTCAGGCCAGAGAAACGTTCGTCCTCATTCGTGGTAACGCGAATGCTGAAAGTGATAAGGTCGAACCGGGCTTTCCGTCGGTGCTGTCACCACCAGAACCGGTTATCAATCCTTCGCCACACGGCAAGAGTAGCGGTCGTCGCACGGCACTTGCTGAATGGATTGCCAGTACCGAGAATCCTCTGACGGCCCGAGTCATGGCGAACCGGCTTTGGCAACATCACTTCGGCGTCGGTATTGTCGAAACTTCGAATAATTTCGGCGCTGGTGGTCTCGACCCAACCAATCCGGAGCTTCTTGACTATCTTGCGACGGAGTTTATGGAAGGTGGTTGGAAAATCAAGAGAATGCATAAACTTATCATGCTCTCGTCCACCTATCGTTTAAGCTCAACCACCACAGAATCGGGCCTTGAGCACGATCCGGCCAACCGACTGGTCTGGCGATTCAACCCCCGCCGCCTATCGAGTGAAGAAGTACGCGACTCCATCCTTGCCGCCAATGGCTCACTCAACCTCAAAATGGGCGGCCCCAGTTTTTACCCGATCATCCCCCGTGAAGTGCTACAGGGACAATCACGTCCCGGAGCAGGCTGGGGAAATTCACCGGAAGAAGAGCGGGCGAGACGAGCGGTATATATATTTGTTAAACGCTCGCTTGTAGAACCACTCATGGCGGATTTTGACTTTGCCGATGTCGACTCCAGCTGCCCGGTAAGATTTACAACAACACAACCAACGCAATCACTTCAACTCCTCAATAGCGAATTTGCGAACCGACAGGCCGGTAAATTTGCACAGTTTCTAAAACAGCAGGCGCCGGACGACCTTGCCGCCCAAATTAAACTCGCCCTGACACAAACCACCCAACGCAGTCCCACCACGGAAGATATTCTACGGGGACAAAAACTCGTCACAGAACTGAAGGACATGGGAGTCTCCGATGACGACGCCTTGAAATACTTCTGTCTGGTGACCTATAACCTGAACGAATTTCTCTACATCGACTAATAATCATTTTCTTCAAACCACGAAGACTTTAGATACGGATCAACGATTATGACTAAGAATTTTTGCGGACGAACTCGCCGAGAATTCATTTGGCAATCTGGCGCCGGATTTGCCGGCACTGCACTAGCAGGGCTCCTCAGCGAGGATGGTTTCTTTGAAAACCAAGCTGTTGCCGCAGACGGTACTACAAAGTGGGAAAATCCACTAGCTCCGAAAACACCACACTTTGCGCCCAAGGCGAAGTCGGTCATCTTTCTTTATATGTACGGTGGCCCTAGTCATATCGATACGTTTGATTACAAGCCGAATATGAAGGGCATGGATAACAAAACCGTGGACGTGAAGACCTTCGGACGTGGCGGACACCGTAATCAGGGCCGGATCGTGGAACCACGCTGGAATTTTAAACAGTACGGCGAATGCGGCAAATGGGTTTCCGATCTGTTTCCACATGTTGGGGAATGTGTTGACGACATCGCATTCCTCCACTCCATGACTGCCGACTCGCCAATCCATGGTTCCGCGATGTTAATGATGAACAGTGGCCGCATCCTTAGTGGCGCGCCCTGTCTGGGCTCATGGGTGACCTATGGGCTGGGAAGCGAAAACCAAAATCTTCCAGGGTTCGTAGTCATGCTAGACCCTCGCGGCGGCCCAATCTCCGGAGCTAAAAACTGGTCCTGCGGCTACATGCCAGCAAGTTATCAGGCCACGATCATGCGTAGCGAAGGTAGTCCCATCCTGAATCTCAATCCCCCAGCCGGAATGAGCCGGGAAACGCAGCAAAAACTGCTTGCGACACTCAAAGAGTACAACGAGGAACATCAAAAAACGCGCGTTGAAAACTCGCAACTTGCAGCACGGATCGCTAACTATGAACTAGCTTTCCGTATGCAGACTTCTGCCCCGGAAGCGACTGACATTGAAGCCGAAACTGAAGAGACTCATAATCTTTACGGATTGGACCAAGAGCGCTCGGCTAAATTCGGACGCCAGTGTCTAATGGCTCGCCGCCTCGTTGAACGCGGCGTGCGTTTTGTACAGATATACTCTGGAGGCAACCACAACGACGCCAACTGGGATGCCCACGGCGACCTTAAGTACAACCATGATCTACATGCCGGTGAAACGGACAAACCAATCGCCGGTCTGATCAAGGACCTCAAACGTCGGGACATGCTCAAAGACACGCTTATCGTATGGGGCGGTGAATTCGGCCGGCAGCCGACAGCAGAATATGCAAAAGGAACAGGGCGTGACCACAACAGCTACGGCTTCACAATGTGGATGGCCGGTGGTGGTATCAAAGGTGGTGTTAGTGTGGGAACGACGGACGAGCTTGGAAGTCGTGCTGTTGATGATCGCTTTCATGTCAAGCACCTGCACGCAACGGTATTACATCAACTGGGATTTGACCCAAACAAACTCTCTTATTTTTATGACGGACTCGATCAACGACTAGTCGGCGTAGAAGGCGCACAGCCTATTCCAAACGTGATCGGCTAGTTGGGTTTCCAACTCCGAGTTTAACGCAAACCCAAAAAAGCCCCGCATCAAGGTTGATGCGGGGCTTTTCCATTTTCCTTCTCCGTGCTCGTTGTTTACAAACGAGTTAGCTTGGAAACTCGCCCGGTCGCCACCCATTCTGCAACCATGATGTTTCCCTTTCGGTCAAAGCAAGCATCATGGGGATGTACGAATTTACCCTCTTTCCACTTGCCCTCGTCATTGCGGATACCCCCTTCTGTCGTGACACGCTGAACATCATCTCCAAGTTGGGCGACCACTTGATTCCCCGGGCCTAACAACGTAACCCGGGCATGCAATTCAGGCACTAACAACAGATCTTCATAACTATCTACATTCGCGGGTAAACCAAAGCCTTCCTGAGTACTAATGTGTTTCCCATCAATGGTGAGATACTGCAGGGTGTGATGAGCACGATCACAAATGACAACAACATCTTCCTCACCACGCTTGTCAATCCAAATCCCATGGGGTGTCTTAAACTTACCTTCCCCTTCACCAGGTCCGCCCCAACAACTCTTCCAGTTAGCGTCTTGATCGTAATGGTGGATATAAAACGCCCCATAACCATCCACTAGCAAAAATTCGCCGTTATCCAAAAAGGCAAAGTTGGTGGGTAGGAAGCGATCCGGGCCCCATTTACGTTGTGGGTTCGTGGCTTCTTCTTCAGCGTACTTGCCGGACTCAATAGGCGCAAACTTATGCCATACGGTTTCCCCCTTGAGTGTCAGCTTAGCGAAGGCTTTGACATTTTGATAAGCACAGACGTAGAGAAACTCTTCCTTGCCCTCCTGCCGAACTTCAATGCCATGTCCACCACCTTGAAACTGGCTTCCAAAAGCACGTACAAATCGTCCTTTTTTATCAAACACGAAGATCGACGGATGATCCTTGAGGTTTTCACGTCCCTCATGAATCACGTAAACGTTACCTGACTTATCAACAGCCACGTTGTGAGTCGTCTGCCAAGTAAACTCACTCGGCAGCTGAGCCCAGTTGTGAGTCACCTCGTACTGATAGTCACCTTCTCCAACAATGATCTGCGAGTCAGTACGAGACGCCGTCACTACGGCTGGTACACCAATACTCATGGCACTTGCTGCTGCGGATGCTGCTAGAAATTCACGTCGCCCGAGAACTTGTTTACGTTGTTTTGACATGTTGTTCCTCCAACCCTTATCCTTTTTCGTAATTTGTTGCAGAGCTATTATACCTAAGATGCTGGGCAATTCACGGTATCAGGGTGATTACGACAGTGCGAAAAGCAGATCTACTATTTCTTAAACAGCCTGGATGTCGATATAATTAAGGAAAGGTCAGACGCACACAAGGATATTGATATTATGCTGAGCATTGGGAAGAATAACGCGCGATTGTGCAGTGGACTCTCGCGCCGAGAATTTCTCCGCGTCGGAGCGTTAGGTATGGGAGGGCTGTCCTTACCACAGCTTTTACAAGCTGAGGCTCAGGCAGGCGTCAGGAATTCCAACAAAGCGATCATCATGATCTATATGGTCGGTGCCCCTCCTCACCAGGACATGTATGACCTAAAACCCGACGCGCCTGCCGAAATCCGCGGCGAATTCGACCCCATCGATACCAATGTGCCTGGCATTCGCATTTCCGAACACATGCCCCACATTGCAAAAATCATGGACAAGTGTGTTCCATTGCGAGCCGTTTACGGTTCTCCCAACGGTTCTCATGATTCTTATATTTGCTATACCGGCCGACAAAAGCCTGGTGAACCAACTGGTGGCTGGCCTTCTGTAGGTGCCTGCACATCAAAGGTACTCGGCCCAACTTCCCCTGACGTGCCACCGTTTATTGGCTTGGCTCCTGACGCAGGACACCCGCCCTACGGTTCTCCCGGTCTGCCAGGATTCCTCGGACTTGCTAACGCTGCTTTCCGACCATCCGGTCCAGCCCAAAAGGATATGGTTCTTAATGGGGGAAACCAGTCACGTTTCGGCGCTCGCACCTCGCTACTACAGCAGTTTGAAACTTTTCGCAGGCAGGTAGATGAGGATCGCATTTACGACCAGGTGGACGACATTACTGCTCAGGCTTTGGGTATCCTCACTTCGAGCCGGTTAGCCGAAGCAATGGACCTCAGTAAAGAAGATCCAGCCACGCTCGAAATGTATGGTACCGGGCACGAGGCCAAATATGGAGACGGTGCGCCTCGAAATAACAAACACTTCCTGATGGCTCGGCGGTTGGTCGAGGCAGGTGCTCGGGTGGTAACCCTCAATTTTGGTCGCTGGGATTTCCACAGCCGGAATTTCTCCGAAGCCAAAAATACCCATCTCCCATATTTCGATCAGGCTCTTGCCGCATTGATTCAAGACTTGCATGATCGTGGTCTGGCGGATGATGTATCCGTGGTCGCCTGGGGTGAATTCGGACGCACACCACGTATCAACAAGGATGCTGGACGCGACCACTGGCCTGCCGTTGGTGGAGGCCTAGTTGCCGGTGGAGGCATGCGGACAGGTCAGGTCATTGGTGCAACAGACAAACACGCTGCCTACCCCATCGAGCGTCGTACTCACTTTGGTGAGGTCATCGCTACCCTTTACCACCAAATGGGCATTAATCCCAATACCACCACAGTACCTGATTTAGCGGGACGTCCCCAATACCTGACCGACCACGAACCCATGCGAGAACTTATCTAACGTTGGTGCCAATTGATCGTTAACGGTTTTGCACCATTTAACTCGCCATAGCCTACTCCGGTAGTTCCAGGAGGATTGTCCCCCATATACCGTGGGTCCACTGGGTCCTTAACAGGTTGCCAGCGTACATCGCTAGACAATCTAACACGGCCTTGTTCACTTCGATTGTCCAAGCTGCCGTGCAGTAATGTCATCGAAAACAAAATAATATCTCCGGCATTGAAATTTGCTGTTTTCAGTTTAACTCCGCGACTCCGAGCTAATTCACTAGGATCCTGCAGCAACTGAACCAAGGGCGTTTCATTTGATTCGTAATCCACCTCCTGAGACGCCTGTACCAAATCCGTAAATTCATGGGACTTATCAACGACTAACAAAGGCCCTTCCTCTACCGGGATGTCTCCGTAGGCAGTCCATACCGTCACGATTTGATCGCTACCCCGTGCAAAAAAGGGGTGATCATAGTGCAAAAGAGTGGAACGTCCGGGAACCGCCGGGCGTAAGAACAGGTAATCGTGGGGCATGTACGGTTCCCCAAATAATCGACTGATTAACTTCGTGAGTTTCTCCCCATGGCTTAATTCCCGCAACGCTGTACCTTGAGAAACACTTCTCCAAAACTCGCCTAATCCTTCCGGAACTTTCTCCCGCCGGCTCTTTCCCGTATAGATTCCATCCGGGCCAGCAACCTCAATCTCCCCCACGGCGTGCAATCTGGTAAACACCTCACTTCTGACGGCATCAACTTCTTCCCTTGAAAAGACCTTCTTAAGGTAGAGATAATGTTCTGATACAAAACGTTGCTGTAATACGTTGGTTGCTTCCCTTAGACTACTCCGAGTCAAATCCTCCAATAGCATAGGCTCGAGGAGCCGTCCCTGCATAAAACACTGGTCTCGATCAAATTCTGGCATCATTCATCTTTGGATTTCAACAGTAAAAATAGTAGAATAACCGTCACGTATTTTAGCTTGTCTTTTGTTCTTTCGTCATATTGCGAACAATGAAACCACATTTTTCACTACTACCGCTCTTCGCTGCTTGTCTCGTTACTATTACCGCTCAGGCTGAAAACTGGCCCGGATGGCGTGGCCCACGAGGGGACGGCTCCAGCAATTCAACCACACCACCACTCAAGTGGAACGCCGAGACCGGCGAAGGCATCCTTTGGAAAACTGAAATACCTGGCATTGGGCACGCTTCCCCAATCATTTGGGAAGATCGAGCCTTTATCGTGACATGCGACCTGGACGCCCAAGCACGTCAGTTAATCGCGCTGGATACAAACCAGGGAACGATTCTTTGGAAACAGGACGTTATTAAGGCAAAGTTGGAAAAGAAACATGCCCTCAACAGCTTTGCCTCCGGGACGCCGGCCACAGACGGAGAATTGGTTTATGTCACTTTCTTCCAAGCCGATGACAAAGAGGTCATTGCTCCGAACGTCGGCTCGGAACGTAAAATCTTCCCCGGCAAAATGGTCGTCGCCGCCTACGATTTCCAAGGGAACCAAAAGTGGCTCGTGAAGCCCGGTGAATTTATTAGTGCTCATGGCTACAGCAGCTGCCCGGTTCTCTACAAAGATCTCGTCATCGTCAATGGAGACCATGACGGAGACTCCTACATTCTGGCGTTAAATAAAAACACCGGCAAAACAGTATGGAAGACCAAGCGTTCCTACGGTATCCGCAGCTATTGCACACCACTGATTCGTGAAATTGACGGTCGCATGCAAATGGTATTTTCCGGATCAAAACACATCATTAGTCTAGACCCAGACAGCGGTGAAGTTCACTGGGTAGTGGAAGGACCAACGGAGCAGTTTGTAGCCTCCATGGTTTACGATGGTGAACTTTTCTACATGTGTGCGGGGTTTCCAACGTATCATGTCATGGGCATTGATCCACGTGGGAAAGGCGATGTCACCGAAAGCCATGTACGCTGGCACAGTAAAGAGGTGCGTTGTTACGTACCGTCTCCTGTCGTGATTGGTGATTATTTAATCGTTGCAGATGATCGCGGCACGGCTAATTGCTACAGTACTAAAGACGGTACCCGCCAATGGCTGAATCGCCTCGGCAATCACTTCAGCGCATCCCTCCTCCAAGCCAACGGACTTGCCTACCTATTCGCAGATGACGGGATGACAAAAATCATCAAACCCGGGAAGGAGCTGGAGGTAGTGGCCGAAAATCCTCTCCATGAATACATTTATGCTTCCCCGGCCATCGCTAATAACCGCTTGTTCATTCGCGGCGAGAAACACCTCTACTGCATTGGCAAATAATAATTTCGACAATCCACCCCGCGGCTCAGGTGCTACACTGTCATCCTGAGCCATTTTTCATGAGCCCTTACCAAACAAATCATGTCTAAATCTCGCCTATTCCTGACGCTACTGCTTATATCCGGGCTTTCCCATTCTGCCATTGCTCAACAGCGTCCCAACATCCTTTGGCTTTCCGCCGAAGACATCTCACCTCACCTTGGATGCTATGGCGACCCCCATGCCATTACCCCCTTTCTGGATTCACTGGCAGCGGACGGAATCCGATACACCAATGCCTTCACGACCGCGGGAGTATGTGCCCCCAATCGTTCCGGAATTATCACGGGGATGTACCAGACTTCCCTTGGCACTCATCACATGCGATGCCAGGCGAAATTGCCATCACATATCCAGCCGTTCACAACCTACCTCCGTAACGCAGGATACTATTGCACCAACAACTCGAAAACTGACTACCAGTTTTCCACGCCTAAAGATGCTTGGGACGTTTCGTCAGGCAAGGCCCACTGGAAAAACCGCCCGAACAAAAACACACCATTCTTCGCAGTCTTCAATTTTGTCGGCTGCCATGAGTCCGGGATTGCCAGCACCAGCAAATACCAGTCGGTTACCCGCGACCTTACCCCGGAACAACGGCAGGATCCCGATAAACTAACCACCTTTCCGCCTTACTATCCCAAAACTCCCGCCGCGTTGGACGACTGGAAACGCAACTACGAACTCATCACCGCTCTAGACTACTGGTGCAAGGATCACGTCGATCAATTGAAAGCAGCGGGACATTATGAAAACACCATTATCTTCTTCTGGTCTGATCACGGTGTTGGATTGCCTCGTGCGAAACGATGGCTCTATGATTCGGGGACTCACATCCCCCTGCTTGTTCATGTGCCTAAGAAATTCAAACACCTCGCTAACAATGAGCCCGGCAGCGTCAGTGACCGGCTGGTTAGTTCCATCGACCTCGGACCTACCGTACTGAATCTGGGAGGAGTTGAACGCCCTGCTCACATGCAAGGCCAGCCGTTTCTTGGCACCCACCAGCCAGCTGATCGCGAATACGTTTATGGGGCTAGAGATCGCATGGATGAGCGTTACGATATCATCCGCATGGTTCGGGACAAACAATTTAAATACATTCGAAATTACGAGCCGCTCAAAACCTATTACCAATATATGAATACCCCAGAAAAGGGAGCAACCATGAGGGACTTGCGAAGGCTCCACGATGCCGGCGAGCTCAGCGGCCACTCCGAATATTACTTTTCTGACGCAAAGCCTGTGGAGGAACTTTATGACACCGCAAACGACCCTCATGAAATCCATAATTTGGCAGGCCTCAAAGAACATCAGTCGACGCTAAAGCGAATGAGAAAGAGTCACATCCAATGGGTACAAGACACGAAAGATCTTGGCCTGATTGCCGAACCAATACTCCTCGAACGTCAGGCAAAACTTGGTAATCAATACGACATTCTCCGCAAGACCGCTGACACTAACCTCGTTAAACGAATTGGTGAAACGGCGTTGCTCGCATCCGAAGGGGAAACAGCTATGGCTCAATTGACACAAGCACTTAAGGATCAGGACGCTGCAGTACGCTATTGGGCTGCGACTGGTCTCGGAAATATTGGTAAGCCCGCCGTGGACTCGGCAAGTCTACTGAGAGGAATGCTCACGACGGAACCGTCCTCAGTCGTAAGAACCGCAGCGGCTCGTGCACTTTGCCGGTTTGGCATCGTAGACGCTGCGTTGCCAACTCTAGTTCAAGAGTTGCACCACGGCGAGCAATGGGAACGTTTGCATGCGGCTATTGTATTGGACCAAATCGACGAGCAGGCTAAGCCCGTCATTCAGGAAATGCATGAGGCACTTCAACCTCGTACGGATCTTTACGCCAATGGCAAATATGTCATTCGCGTTATTAACAGGGCGCTGAATCAGCTTGAAAGCACTTCCCGAGTCGTCCCCTAAATGACTTCCGATCGGCCAGTCTTGCCAAGCAATCGCCTGAGGATCGTGGAACTCCCCTCATTCCACTGGAATTTCGGAACTAAAGATGAGATATTAGAGAGTCCCCATTAATCATTCATTAAGTATCCACCCCATGATGTCTCGAGTAATCCTCACTGCGTTCGCACTTTGTCTCTTTAGTACCAACTTGGTAGAAGCCGCCCCGCGTAAGAAGATACAGATCTTCATTCTTGCTGGACAATCTAATATGGAAGGCCATGGAGCTATCGATGCCAATAAGGCGCAAAATAACGGGCAGGGTTCACTGGAATACCTAGTAAAACAAGACGAAACCGCAAAACAATATGAACACACCATCAATCCTGATGGGAGTTGGGCAAAACGCAGCGACGTTTGGATTGAATACCTCGGTCGAAAAGGAGAACTGAGCGTTGGCTACGGTGCACGGGAACACCTGTTTGGTCCTGAGTTGCAGTTCGGCCATGTTGTGGGCAACTACTTTAAAGAGCAGGTCCTCATCATTAAAACGGCGTGGGGAGGGAAAAGCCTCGCTGGCGACTTTCGTCCGCCTTCCAGTGGCGGGAAAGTGGGGCCGTTCTACACCGAAATGGTAAACCATGTCAAACAAGTTCTTGATAACCTTGAATCGCATTTCCCCGAATACCGCGGTCAAGGTTACGAGATTGCTGGTTTTGGCTGGCACCAAGGCTGGAACGATGGACTTAGCCATGATACCGTTGCGGAATACGAATCCAACCTTGTTAACTTAATCAACGATTTGCGCAAAGTTTTTAACGCTCCAGAAATGCCCGTTGTTATCGCCAACAGTGGATTTGGGGGATCGGCTCAAAAGATCGACCGCCGACTTGGAATCATCGCCGCCCAACTCAACGTTGCAAAACGTGACGAATTTTCCAACTCTGTTTTCACCGTTGAAACCCGGCCGTTCTTTAGACCTCCGGAAGTCTCGCCTTCCCGTCAGGGATATCACTGGAACCACAACGCGGAGACACATTTCTTGATCGGTGACCACATGGGTCGAGGGATACTAAAATTAATCTCCGCGTCTAAATAGCATCATCTACAGGTTTTAAGAATGCGGACCATTGCCGTTTTAACGTTCGTTCTTATCGGGGCGATCAATACCACAACTGCCTCAGACAGCTTCTTTAAAAAGCAAGTGGCTCCCCTACTCGTTAAGCATTGTATCGAATGCCACAATGCCAACGACTTCAAAGGCAAACTGGATCTCCAATCCAAATCCGGCTTCCTTCAAGGTGGAGAACTCGGGTTGGCATTCAACGAAACTGCTCCCGCGGAAAGTGCCATTTTACAACGCATACAAGCCGACGAAATGCCTCCTGAGCATCCACTCTCCAAGAACGAAAAGGCTGTCTTAAAACAATGGGTTGAAGCTGGCGCCCACTGGGAAACGAATCTCATCAACATCTTCGAATACAGCAGTCCTAATCGTGCCGGCTATGACTGGTGGGCACTCCAGCCTTTAGGAACCCCACTTCCGCCGTCTCGAGTAATGCCCGATGCAGGACGTGTTTCAAATCCAGTCGATCAATTCGTTCTTCGCCAATTGCATGCCGCGAAATTAACTCAGGCACCACGCGCTGACCGGTCATTATTAGTAAGGCGTGCCTACCTTGACCTGACAGGACTGCCACCAACAACGCAACAGATCGCCAGCTTCATTACGAATGATGCGCCAGATGCCTATCCCCAACTCATTGATCAATTACTTGCCAGCCCACAGTATGGCGAACGATGGGCGCGACATTGGCTCGATGTTGTCAGATTCGGGGAAAGCCAGGGATTCGAACGTGATAAATTACGGCCGCACTCATGGAGATACCGGGACTGGGTCATTGACGCCTTTAACCACGACATGCCATATGACAAATTCGCACAACTGCAACTGGCAGGTGACTTAATTGAAGGCAATACTTCCCAAGGACGAATAGCGACTGGCTTCCTAGGTGCAGGAACCTGGGACGAGGTAGGATTCAGTCAGCGGAGCCCTGTCTTCAAACGGGTTGTGCGAGCGGATCAACTAGAAGATTTAACCGCTGCTGTTACACAATCGTTCTTAGGTCTTACGGTAAACTGCGCCCGTTGCCATGACCACAAATTCGATCCTATTACTCAAAAAGAGTATTATCAGGTCACTGCGTCTCTGGCCTCGGTCTACCACGGCCGCATGGGTTTTGAGGAACAGTTGTCGGCAACCGAAAGATTGGGAAACGAACGTCGCAAAGAAGTCCTACTACATCGCCACCGCATCCTTCAGGCCAAAATCAGCGAGGCAAAACAGGAAGTTAAGGCCCGACTCGAATCCGAAGGCAAGCCTTATGCGGAAAAAGACATCCACGCTGCTCTACCAAGCGTCGTGAGAGATCACTGGAGTTTTGAGGCCCGGCATTTACAAGATCAGGCAGGACGTTGGGGGGATTATTCGGTGTACGCGATCGCGCCAAAGGCTCCCGATAAAACGTTTCTGTTCATCCGAGGTGACCCTGAGAATCGTGGTGAACCCGTAAATGCCGGAGGTATTGCCTCCGTTGTGGCGACCTCGGCAAACTTCAACCTACCGGAAGACGCAGGCGACCACGATCGCCGTATCGTCTTTGCTAACTGGATCACCAAGAACAACGCTCTGTTCGCGCGAACTATCGTCAATCGCCTCTGGCATTACCATTTTGGAACGGGAATCGTCGACACGCCAAATGACTTCGGCTTTAATGGTGGCCAACCTTCACACCAGGAGCTTTTGGAATGGCTTGCTAGCGAACTCGTGGCGAACCATTTCAGCCTCAAACATATTCAACGACTCATCGTAACCTCGGAAACCTACCAGCAGAGTTCACGAGGAAATCCCAAAGCAGAGGGCGTGGATGCACAAAATCGTTTGCTATGGCGATATCGCCCCAAACGAATGGCGGCCGAGACCCTTCGGGATACCGTCTTGTTATTATCAGGTCAACTTAACACGGACATACACGGCCCGGGCTATTATGACTTCACGACAGTTGTTGCTAATTCACAGTTTTATAATGTCTTTGACCCCATCGGGGAAACCTTTAATCGGCGCACCATCTATCGAACAGTAATACGTTCTGGTCGTAATCGTTTCCTTGATGTATTCGATTGCCCCGACCCCAGCTCCAAAGCTCCTCGTCGTGCCACCACCACAACCCCACTTCAATCACTATCCCTAATGAATCACTCCTTTTCTGTACGCGCAGCTCAGTGTTACGCAAACAAACTTGAGGCAAGTTATCCCGGCCAACCACATGAACAACTTAAGCACCTTTTTCAGGAAGCGTTTTGCCGCGAAATAGATGAGGACGAACTAATCCTGGCCATAGAAGTCTATCGGGAAGCCGGACTAACGGGTGTTTGCCGTGCAATCATTAATGCCAATGAATTCATTTATATCCGTTAATTACCGCGAAGCCCTATCATGTCATTTACCGAATCATCATTTCGCAATCGCCGTAACTTCCTGAAGTCAATTCAATACGGCCTGGGCACAACGGCAGCTACAGCCATGATGCTGGATGACCGACTTCTTGGCAACGACTCGAATTCACAACCGGGGGCACTCTCTAACACCCACCATCCAGCCAGAGCAAAGCGGGTCGTGCAAATTGTCCTCACCGGCGGCTTCAGTCAGGTGGATAGTTTTGACTATAAGCCAGAATTGCCTAAACACCATGGAAAAACACTCAATGAGAGCCTGGGACGCGAAGAAACACCAGACGTCTTCTTTGGCAAAGTCGGTCGCATCAGACAATCGGACTTTGAATTCTCTCAGCATGGAGAAAGCGGGCTTTGGATCTCCAACTTATTCCCTCATCTTGCGACCGTCGCCGATGAACTTACGATCATCAATTCGATGTTCGCTGAGACGTCGAACCATACTCCCGCGACTTTCCAGGAAAACACCGGCTTCAGGCTGAATGGATTTCCGGTCATCGGGTCCTGGACATCTTACGGATTAGGAAGTGAAACACGAGATCTGCCTAGCTACGTGGTATTCCCTGACGCCCGAAGTCTACCTGCCGGTGGATCGATCAACTGGACCAATGGCTTTCTACCGGCGCAACATCAGGGAGTAGTGATGCGTAGCACAGGTGTGGCGATCGATGATCTCGCTATCCCTCGCGGGATCTCAAAAACACAGGAAACTGCAACTCGTAAATTACTCAACCGACTCAATGAAAACTTAAATTCCCGCCAGGGCGACGACAACGATCTTACCGCACGCGTCAAAAGCTACGAGCTGGCCGCTCGAATGCAACGAGTCGTACCCGAAATAACAGACCTCGGTAAGGAAAATCAAACAACTCACGAACTCTATGGCGTAGGCAACGGCGAAGCCAATGATTTCGCTCGCTCCTGCCTATTGACTCGTAGATTACTCGAGCACGGAGTAAGGTTCGTCCAACTTTTCTCCGGTGGTGCCTTCCAAAGTCCCCGGGTAAATTGGGATGGGCATGAAAATTGCAAGAAGAATCATCTCCGTGAAGCAGGTCGCATTGACCAGCCCATCACCGGTTTTATCAAAGACCTTAAACAAAGAGGGATGCTTGATGATACGGTCATCCTGTTCACCAGTGAATTCGGGAGGACACCATTCGCCGAATCAGCAGCAGACACTGTGGGGCCTGGGCGAGATCACAATCAGAATGGATTTTCCGTTTGGGTGGCCGGGGGAGCCTTTCAGGGCGGCATAAACTATGGAAGTACCGATCCCGTCGGATATTCCGCGATTGAGAACCGAGTCCACTGGAATGATTTCCACGCTACGATACTACATACCCTCGGAATCAATCACAAACAGCTAACCTACTATCACAATGGCATAAAACGTCGTCTTACGAATGTCTCCGGCCACGTAATTAAAGACATTCTCAGCTGACTCCCTAGTTTAATCTCACATCATTTTCAGTCATAATACGTTGATACAAAAGCTTTTCCATATTAATAAAAAGAGATCCATGAAGTACGCAACTAAATGCCTTGCTCTATTTATCGCGGTAACCGTTCTTACAACTACAGCAGCAGGCGCCGAGAAGTGGCAGCAATTGTTCAATGGAAAAGACCTTACCGGCTGGACTCCTAAAATACGTGGTTATGAGTTTGGTGAGAACTTTGGAAATACATTCCGAGTAAAAGATGGTGTCATGCAGGTTGGTTATGAGGCCTACGGTCCCTTCCAAGAGCGATTTGGCCATATCTTTTACAAGACACCCTATTCCAATTATCGATTCCGAGTCGAATATCGTTTTTTTGGTGACCAATCTCAGGATGGGCCAGGCTGGGCTTTCCGAAACAGCGGGGTGATGGTTCACTGCCAGGATCCAAAAACGATGACAAAAAATCAATCTTTTCCGGTTTCGATCGAAGTGCAATTACTGGGCGGTTCCGCAGAGGGAAAACGCACCACCTCCAATCTTTGTACACCTGGAACGAATGTTGTTATGAAGGGGAAACTAGAAACCAGACACTGCATCCAATCCAGTTCAAAAACGTACCGTGGCGACGGATGGGTGACTGCAGAAATTGAAGTTCGTGGTGGAAAAGCAATCAAACACATCCTGGATGGCGAAGTCGTTTTAGAATATGACCAACCACAACTCGACCCTCGGGATTCCGACGCAAAACGAATTATCGAAAACCGAAAAGATGATTCATTAATCCTGGGAGGTGGTTACATTTCACTGCAATCGGAAAGCCACCCAATCGAATTTCGCAAAGTTGAAATCTTAGTTTTAGAGGACTAAGCCTCGTTGCTAAAAGTCAAAATCCAGTTGCTGAGCCGGAGGGTCATTACCCTCCGGTTCTTGCATTTCGAACCTTTCTAAAACGTTCTGCGTTAAAGCCGAGTCAGATAGACCCATCACGATTTCTCTTTCATAGACGGGGCCGCGGTTGTCATGTTGGCCCGGTGGCTTAGAGGAAACGACAGTCAAACTTCCATTCATGATGGCCTCTCGCAATTCAGCCGTACTTCCATAGCTCACCAGGTCTTTATAGGTCACGGCTACAGCCTGTCCACCGCGCGACAACGATTCTCTGATAACCGCGCGACTATGGCTCTTATCTAAAAGCCCAACAGTACCGACTCGTAAATCGTCTACGACGCGTGCGACTTCCCCAGTGTCTGCCTTAGACAATCGTTCGTCCACCGCCACGGACGGTTGCTCCAACATCTCGAAGCTCCCGTAACCAAACAACAAAGGTGGTCGTTTTTCAATCTCCAGTCGGCTTAGCCCCAACGGATATTCAGGATCGCCGGCACCAAGAACCCAAACCCCCGCTCTTAGCCATTTCTCTGAGGCCAGGGCAAGCCCCACACCTCGTGACAAAAGGGTTACGACTTTCCCCTGCAACTCCCGGTTCACGTTGCAGGCCTGCAGGATTCGCTCGGCGTTCCCATCTAATAAAGCCCCAAGTTTAGAGACCCCTCCCAACGACTTGCACACCCCCCCCCACTGCGAAGGCGACAAAACCTCAGTTTCATCCCGTTGTGAAAACCTCGCCGTTAACAAAAGGCAAACCTGACTATTAACCGTTATCGACATCTTCACCCCAACTCCACCGATGCCAATGCAAAAGGCAAGACTTCACCACTGCCTTTTCTTCGTAATAACACGGAAGCGACCGTCAACGTCCAACCAGAATGCACGAGGTCATCTACAAGCAGAACTGGCCCACCCGGCATGTCGTCATCCACTTCAAATACACCGTCAAGATTTTGGCAGCGGTAAAACCTATTTACTTGATCGCGTTGCGGCGCATGGTCTTTCACCTTATGAATCACATTTGCGAAAGGCAGCCCCAAACGAGCAGCCAGCTTAGACGCAAAATTGGGAACGAGATCAACCGATCGGTCACTTGGAATACACGTTACCCACCTGGGCGAGGCTTCTTTACTCCAGCGTTTCTCAAATAATTCTGCCGAAGCCTCCACCAAGGCATCGTCAAAGTCGCCATCGTATACCCCCTTTTTAACGAGCCCCCCCCAGCCGGCATCTCCCCAACGACTAAGAATACGTCCTTTCTTCGCTCGTTCGGACTGCGGGATATTGTAGGGGATTTCATATTCGACGAACGCTCCTTTAGGAGTCTGCTTGGCCAACACCAAGTCCATCTCCGAGTGTCGCAGGTATCGCTGAGCAGACAGTATCAACGACTCATCCAACGCGATCTTTGCCACTGGTTCACCAAGACAATTTGCACATTTACCGCAAGGCTTTGTCTCTGAATCATCCAAAGAGTCCCGCAAATAGGTCATCAAACAATCTGACGTAGAAATATAGTCCTGAATTTCCTGCCATTCTACCTGCCTCTGGTTCGTTAGCCTTTCGATACGATCTGTATCCAGTTGATATACCACAGGCGTTCGCTTCCACTTCGTACCCTGCTTGGTAACCGGTGAAGGATTTTCCACACTAAGGAATTTCAAGATCCCCTGCAACTTGGACTGGCTCATATTAAAGTAGCCTTCAAGTTGACGTGTTGAGTACCCTTCTCCTCGGGAAAGCTGATTTAGCAAACGGTTGACGGTTGACTCGTCAGGAAAGGCTGTACGACGGAAGAAATCGTGAATATCTCCATCCTCGCTACCACTCATGAGAACACCAACCGCCTTATCAATTCCACGACCAGCACGACCAACCTGCTGATAATACCCCACAATCGACCCCGGGCATTGAAAGTGGACTACAAATGACAGATCGGGCTTATCGTACCCCATCCCCAAAGCGATCGTTGCGACGAGTACATCGACTTCATTAGTAAGCAGCTTCTTCTCGAGATATTCTCTACAAGAATGCGTTTCTGGATGAGTCGGTAATTTGACACCACTGTAATAGGGCTCAGCTACAATTCCGTTTTGTTTTAACCAGTCAGCAACTGTTTCAGCTGTCCTCTTGGTCAAAACATAGATTATGCCCGTCCCTTGCTGCTCTCTGATGAAACTGACAAGCCAGGCCATGCGAGAAGCCTGATCTTCCAGTTTAATATTCTCCAGAGACAAACTTTCCCGTATAAGAGGGCCACGTTGAATCTCAATATCTCCCAATTGACTTCGCACATCGGTGACGACGCGATCATTAGCTGTGGCCGTAGTCCCGAGGATAGGTGTCTGTGGAGGAACATAACGCAACACGTTCACCAAACGTCGGTAATCTGGTCGAAAATCGTGCCCCCAGTCAGAAATGCAATGGGCTTCATCGATGACCAACATACCTAATCTACTAGCGATAGGGGCTAAAACCTGCTCAGCAAAAAACTCATTGGACAACCGTTCGGGAGAGATAAAAATCACATCATAGGCATCATTCAATATTCCACCGATGATTTCCTCCCACTGCTCCTCATTCGTGCTATTAATCGTTACCGCATTTAGATTTAGACCTCTCGCCGCTTCAATCTGATTGCGCATTAGCGCCAACAATGGAGACACCACGATCGTCGGGCCCATACCTTGTTCCCGTAATAGCCGAGTCGCGACAAAGTAGACAGCGCTCTTTCCCCACCCTGTACGCTGGACCACCAAAAGTTTACCTCGGGAGTTTACAACATGGTCTATCGCTTCCCACTGACCTTGCCTAAACTCGGCTTCCGGATTTGCGATAGCCTCACGTAAACACTGAAGCGCTGCCTGCTTATCCATCCGTCACCTCGGTGCTCCGATAGTCACCTAAAATCTGGAAGAGACGAGTTAACAACCATGGCATTTGATGTTCGAGTTCGAGGTCGTCACGAACAAATATGGCACTGGCCGCTGCTTCAATCTCATCAGCCGTCGCAGTCTCGCTGTCAACGATTTTCCCCATAGTTCGCAAACTTGCCTCAAGGGCATCACTATAATCCTGCCGCCACCTTTTCACCTCGCCACGACGCAGCGAGTCAATCAGACCGCCACCATCGAAGCCCACCGTTGCTGCTAACTTCCAAATTTGCTCTAGCCAGCGATCTGGAAATGCATCGCTTTGTTCCAAATCGGTGAATTCGAGCGGGGCTGGCCGTCCTGACCAATACTGTTCGACGGCAGCCTCAAGTGCTCTGGCCCGAACAATGGCGGCCCTCGCTGTCTCCGCGTCGATGGGACTTACCTCATGACCTCTGATTACTTCTGCAAGCATTCCCACCGAACGTATCCGGCGTAACCAACACCCATATAGTTCATCAACATCGTCAAGCACCGCCCATAACGTTAGAGAATCGAAGCTGAATTCACCGACGCTTGGCAGACTAACGCCAAGTGTTTTTCCATACTCCGCATGCGACATCCCTGAAGGCTCAGGTACTGTGTTCCGCTCAAGAAAGGCAAGCGTTTGCTCAGGCACAGCATTAGGTGCCAAACCTCGTATTTCATCTAAATCAATAAAGTTCCCTGTTAAGTCTTCATATTGCGAAAGCACGGCCTGCCATTTCTCAACTTCATCGGTCTGGGCCGTAAAGTAGAAGACTTGCCTACCATCCTGAGCTAATTTCACAAAAGACTCAATCATTTCATGCGCTCGGTCATCATCCGCCGTACCCAATGCTTCATCTACCACAATTGGTAAGGCCGATGTTTCTCCTGTGCTCAAGAAGGCTAGCCGTACGGCAAGAAGTACCTGCACACGCTCACCGACCGACAAAGCCTCTAAGCCACGCCTTACACCAATTGCATCTGAAATAACAAATTCTTCCCCTTCTTCAGTGACCACCACCTCGAGCATCAATTTACCCCCGGTTATCCGGTGTAAATTTGCCGCTGCCATCTCGAAAACCAACGATGTATTATCACCCTCGGTTTCTTTCACTAGATAATCAATCAAAGAGAATGCAGCGAGGCCATCCAGAGCATCATGGAAATGATCCCTCAATTCAAACCCCTTCTCATCTTTGTCTGCCATCGCGTCAGCCAAAGCCGTATCTTGCTGAATGACTTCAATTTCTGTGTGGACTTCCTGTATCTGTTCGGTGATTAACTGAAGCCTCTCTTGCGCTGTATCGCAGTCGTCAAGATGTTCTTCAATTTGCGTTGCGCTCAGCTCTTTGACCTGAGGTCGCAAATCGATCGTAGCCTGGGCCTCCCGGAGAAGAGTGCCCGCCTCGGCGTGGGCCTGCCATACCGATTGGTAGTCCGCACGCCGCTCTTCGAGCTCCTCCAATTCGGCCACGGTCAGGCTAGCCGAGCCAAGTTTTTTCAGCAGAACTTCAACCTGTGCTTTAGCCTGTTCCAGCCCGCCCTTCGCCAAGGCTGTTGCTCTCAGGGCTGAATTCGATCTATTCTGGGCATCCTGAAAGTCTGACAAACGCATGGCTGCCTCACTGACTTCCGAACGATACGAGGTTGTGGTAGTACCGGCACCAACTCGAAATGCTCGCAACTCTTGCAGAATCAAATCTTTCGTCAAACCACACGATTCCTCAAGATGTACAACCGTTGCTGCGACGCCTGAAAGCTTTGCTAACGCCGCATTCCATTGCGTTAAACTATCCATCAATCGAAGCAACTTTTGTTCGGAATCTATTCCAGCTAGTTCGACCCCAAATCGGTTGGCAATATCTTCCAACGCATTCCTTGCATCTTTAAATTGACGCTGACAGTCCTGGACAGTTTCCTGAGCGCCCTTAAAACGATGGTATTTTTGTTGATCTAATGACGACTTGTGTATTTGCTCTGATAAACCCGCCATCACCTTCTGCACATTCGTCGCAGACCATTCGGTCATTTCAGGGTAACGAAAAGCCTCTGCCGACTCGATTTGTTGACGTGTAAGAGACCTTTCCTCACTGCGTCGCGTTACCCTTAAACACAAGGTGTATAAAATGAGCGGCGCCAGCAACGCTCCGTACCAAAGGTTGTGCACTGTAATCCCTAAAACCACTGCCCAAAGGAACATAAGAATAGACGAGACGTACGTTAAGTTCCTGGTAACCGCTCCCGGTTCGAGCTGATTCTCGTCTACCGCACCGCACCAGGCCTGTAAACTCTGATGCCGCGACTGTAGTTCCTCGATTCCGAAATCAATCTCTTCAGGGACCTCTGTTCTCAGGTGACTTAACGTTCCTTCCGCCGCCCACAACTGTTGTTGCTTACGAATGTAATTCGGGTACACAGTATCCAACTCGCCCAAATCCATATCGCCCAATCGGTGGTTGAGTTCTTCAGTCGTACCAACTCCCGTAAAACCGGACGCCAAAGCCGTCATCTCAGCCTCCAGCGACGACTGTTGATTCCGCGCAGTTTCAAGGCCCCGTTGTGTTTCCATAAACCGCGTCTGCAATTCCTCCAACCGCGCTAAATCAAGTCGCGACACAGCATCCAGGTGTTCAATTGCCTCGAGTTCTCCACGTATATCCTCTTCGTTACTTCCACAACGTTCGACTTCCGCCTGGGCCTTCTCCATTTGACGTTGTAGCTCCGAAAGATTCTCTGCCTCCCCTCCGGTTAAACGCCCGATGATCTCTGAAAACCCCTCCAACTCCCGGCTGCGTTCTTTTAGTTGAGCTTCATATTTTTTAGCAGCACGCGCCGCTTTCAGTGCCTCTTGCAGATCCAGTTTTTCACGCAAGCCCGCTCTTCCTTCGCGAAGCGTTGCCAACCGCTTCTCTTTTCGGGCAATATCAGACTGATGTTCCCGTCGTTGTTCTTCTAGCTTATGAAGATGCTTCCATTCCGCGGCGAGTTTGGATGGCCGCTTCGGCTTTTCCCGTGCATCAACACGCTTTGCGACTGCCCGCAAGTCGATACCTCCGCGTGTCTCATCCGCAATCATTTTTGCGAACTCTACATCATCTTCACTTATCAATTCCTCTAAGGCCAAACGATAGCTCGACAATTCCCCTGCCGACTTAAAATCCGGGTAATCCTCCTGTACTCCCCCAATGCTGGCATATCCCTGCGAAACGGAGACTTGCAAATCTAAATCCGTATCGCCCAGACGGATCGCACCACCGACTTCTGCCGATCGCCCAAGCAATTTATCAGAAGGCCGGAGGAGTTTATAAATCGCAAGGCCGACCGTACTCTTACCGACTCCATTCCGTCCGTAAATAACGTTAACGTTCTTCAGGTCCGATAATTCAAATTGATTCTCACGGGTTATCCCACGGGCCTGAACGACACGCAATGATTTCAAGTGAACTTTATGATTAAACATTGGCCTGTTCCCTGATCGTGGAGATCATGTTTGCCAACTGCCGCTTCAACTGCTCTCTCTGGGCATCCTCACTTAACTCTTCTTCTACCGAAATCAGAGACGCGTAATGATTACTTAACTTCGCGCAGCGAGAACCAAACTCTGCAAGCAACTTCAAGGTGCCAGATGAATACTCGCCCGTTTCCAGCTCATGCAATAATCTCACGGCTTTAGCGAGTGCGTTCTTTTGACCGGCGTAATCTTCAACCTTTAAATTCTCACGAACATCCCAATCCACTTTTTCCACTTCTATCGATACCCCACCCTCATTAATCTGGTAATCCGTCAGATTCTTCAGATCTTGGACGACGGCAAGTGGTTGTTCGCAATCGCCAATAATTTTTGGGCGCAAACTCACGATGCCCAAAGAAGATAAAAATTGGTCGGCAATCCCTACGCCATGCTGTTTCAACTCTCGCTCTACATAACCAGCAATGGATTCATCATCCTCACAAGAGCTGATATCTATCTCGAAACTCGAATAGCAAATACTAGAAAACGGGATCATTTGAGGCTCAGGGTCTAGGGCGCTATCAAGTAACCAAACACCGTGAATCCCCGCTTCTCCGGGATCCAAGGCCTGAGGAGACCCCGGGTACAAAGTCCAGGGCTGAGCCGTATTACGTAATTCCGGCTTGTGAATATGCCCTAGAAGCCAGCCCGTCACTTTGGTTTTGGAAAGGCTTTCCGCCGTAAGCGGTGCATATCTACTATTCGTCGCATCAAGATCTCCATGAACCATACCAAGATGCAGGTCCACGTCATTGTCTTCAGTTGAATAACTATCGAGGGGGTTAATAGGAACCCGTTTGTCCGGGAAACACCAACCATCAACTTGCAAACGCTCGTCACCAAGCGTAAAAACTCTTGATTCCCATCCATTACGTCCAAGTAGGAAAAACAAGTCCTCGCCGATGCTATCAACTAATTGTGGCAAGACATCGAAATCATGGTTACCCGAAACAGCAATCGTCGTAATACCAGCTGCGGACAGCCGCGAAATGCCTGCGTGCAGTGGGCCATACGATTCAAAACGCTTGTTACGCTGTTCGACCACGTCCCCCGCCAGAAGAACAGCATCGACACTTTGCTCAATAGCATAAGTGACCATCCGATCCCAGCAGGCGATCGCGGTATGTGAGGAGCGTTCTCCAACTCTAGACGACTTCCTGCCCAGATGCAGGTCCGCTGATAATAATAACTTCATAACGAATTCTTGCTAGCGCGAAGGGCATCACGGTGCCACTACCAAATCAGCAAATCCCTGTACTTCTTATACCTTTAATTGTTATGCCACATCGTATCTACGGCCTTTGACTATCGTGTATCCCAACCATTTGCCAAACACCTGACCTCGAAAGTAGACTGCACTCTGCCTATAATGAGAAGACCACCATGGTTGCCAAGTCTATATTCTACCGGATTTATTTAGTTTTGCTCAAAACGCCGCTGACCACCATATATTATGTAGCCGTTTTCCTACTCCTGAATACGAACACGGTATTTGCTCAAGGCCGTGAACTCACTCCGGACCGAGTAAATCAACGCGTCCAAGCTGCTGCCGTTGAGGTTTTAGTAAACGGGAGGTTAGCCGGGTCAGGAGCTGTCATTGACCGTGAGGGTATTGTCCTGACAGCTGCACATGTTGCCAATGCTAAAGATCTAAAAATTGAAATATTACTGGCAAATGAAATCCGAGTCCCGGCCACCGTCCATGCTAAAGACGCAAGCCACGACATCTTACTACTAAAACTTCCCGAAACAAACAATGGATACAGTGCCATACCACTCGCACGGAAACCCCCATTAGTCGGTAGCAATGCCTTTTTAGTTGGAACTCCTCTCTTCCGACATCGATTGATGTTTACGGGAACAGTCGCCCAATCAAATCTCTCTGCAGAATTCCTTAATCCACACTATGTGGAAGTCTTCTACATTCAGTCCGCCTCACCACATGGGACTTCAGGAGGAGCCTGGGTAAATGGACATGGACAACTCATCGGTCTTCAATCAGCCATGCTATTTGTTAACAATGCTCCTCAAGGAATTGCATTCGTGGCACCGTTGTCTGCCATTAAAAACTTGTTGGAGAACCCTGGCACTATCGCCGTAGCTTCTGCCGGATTTGCGGTTGAGGAATTATGGGAACAACCACCAAATTACCTACGACAGTTCACAGACGACACAACTGGCGTGGTTATTAAAGTCATCCTTCCGGGTTCACCACTAGAGAAAGCGCAAATCCCGATCGGTGCTATTCTGACAACGATCGACAACAAGTCGATACAGACTCGTGACTCCTACGTGGCTGCCATCCGTGCTCATGAACCCGGTGACGAAATCACCTTGAGGTTCCGCACCACAAGTAACGAAACGGAACAGGAAATTTCTTTTAGGCTGGGTTCTCTGCAATAACCACGTTTCCATTGCGCATTCTCCGGCTCTACTCATAAAAAACGGTGCCTTTCCGAAAACAGAAAGGCACCGCTCTTTTTTCTTTATCAACGAACGAATGGGTTATATAGGTCATCACACCTTCAGAATATCATAACCCTTTCGGCGTTCACGCGCCTGGAATGAGGCCGCCTGATCATCACCAACAATCTTCTCTTTCGCAGGATCCCACTTGATCTTACGACCCAGACGGGCAGCAATCGTGCTCAAGTGGCAAACCGCCATTGCCTGAATATGACTGAACGGATCCGACACGGTCAATCCGCCTTCACGAATACATCGATAGAAGTTGTTTTTATGACCTTCATGTGGCTTGCCTTTGTATAGCGCGCTCACCTCTTCGTCGGTATAAACATCTTTATCCCAATTCTCTTCGATTGGGGCACCAACAATTTTCCCGCGATTGACAAAAATCCGACCTTTGGTGCCTTCAAATGTAATACCATTGTCGCCATGGCTCGTTACATCCATGGTGATACCGTCCTTGAATTTGTGCATCACCGAGAATTTGTGTGAGGAATTATAACTATCCTCAACAGTGGCGTGCCCATCCTTGTACTCAACCGGATGCTCACAATTAGTACCGTCGATTTCCACAGGTCCTTGCTTTGAACCATTCCTGTTCAAGGCCCACATTGCAATATCGACATGGTGAGCACCCCAGTCAGTAAACTTACCGCCAGAGTATTCGTACCACCAGCGGAACTGATAGTGGCATCGCTTCTCACGATATTCCTTAGCCGGAGCCTGCCCTTGCCACATTTCCCAGTCAAGTTCCTTTGGAACATCTGCGATAGGAAAAGGCCCACCGGTCGGAGAACCATTAATGCCAACGGTGACATGCTTAATATCGCCAAGCAGGCCTTTTTGTACCATGTTGACGGCACGCATAAATTTATTGCGGTCACTACGCTGCTGGGTACCAACGAGAAAGGCAAGATTCTTATGCTTTTCACAAGCCCGGCGAATCAATTGATTTTCTTCCAATGTCAGTGTTAGTGGCTTCTGCACGAAGACATGCTTACCAGCTTCCAACGCTTCAACTGCGATCTTAATGTGCCAGTGATCTGGGGTCACAATGCTAACAACATCAATATCATTACGGTCGAGAACTTTACGATAATCGCCGTAGGCATCCGCTTTACCACGACCAATGTTACCATCATTCTTAGCTCGTAATGCGTGACGCTCATCAACATCGCAAACCGCTACAATATTACCAAAGTTCGCGTGGCCACGGGCGTCGCCCGAGCCCATGCTTCCCACTCCGATACACCCGATATTAGGGCGATCGTTTTTATCCTGATTGGCAAAGGCCTTCGCAGACCAATTAAAGTATGGTGTCGCTGCTACCGCACCAGTTGCGACAGCGCCCGATTTGATAAAGTCACGACGTGTTTTTTGTCTCTTCATTAATGATCTCCTTTTATCCATTCCGCTATAGCGCGGATTTATCTACATCTTTCACGTTATTATAAAGCCTATTTAGAATTAAATCCGCATGTTCCGGTCTTTCGGAAAACTTTTTAATCGTCAACTCGGGGCCTAAACTCGACTTCAAACTACTGATTTAGCAAACGATTCGCGGCTTCTTCCCCCGCTTCACCTGGATCATCGGGGACGTCGTATAATCCTCCTCCACCCGGCGAACCGGGACCTTGAATGCTCTCACTGCCTCGAGACTGGCGGTTTCTATTCTCGGAAACTGCTGCCAGAATCGCTGCCATCGCTTCCAAAAATTCCGCTTTGGCAATTTGTCCGTCGCCGTTCCCGTCAAAACGGTCAAGGTTGTCCCGTAAGCGATCACTTAACTCATCGTCCGTTAGCATCGTGTCACCATTCGTATCCATTTCATCGAAACGTTCTTCCGGATTGATATCACGACGCTGGCCGCCATTGCCCCGACCACCTTGTCCCGATCCGCCTCCCATCGGTGTACCCCCCTGCGTCGTCGTCCCTCCTTCTTCCCCAGCAGGATCCGAGGGAACTCGACTTGCCTTTCCCCGCACAGATTGTTGCCTCGGCACTTCCCAAAAATAATAACTCTCGGGAGTGAAATTAAGTGTTGTCAGCACAGGATCTTGCTCCGTTCCCCCAACGTGATAGTCTACGACCAGACGGAATTGCCTGAACCCCGAACTCTTGGCAAAAACCCTTAGCTTATGGCTCGAGCTATCCTCAGCGAGTGTATATCCATGATCACCAAGCCAAGAGTCTACCCCTTTACGGGTAAGCATCAATTCCACTAGTTCAGGGGTCGACGTCTCCTGAGGTAAACCTTTGCTGTGAATGAGGGAATCACTCAACGTCTGATATTCAAATTCCCACGCTTCCCGATGACGAAAGTCATTCACGGTAATCCCAACAAAGATCAATAAAACACCGTAGATGAGGCTACGTTGAAGTACATGACTGACACGCGGACCACAGGCAACTTCACAAGATGCGCCGTCGACTTCTCCCACCTCAGGTTCAGCCAGTGTGTTTGAAGCCGGGTGGTTGGATACTTTTTCTTCACCCATGATTGATTCCTTCAATAAGAAATTAGAATTGCCCAACAAAACCTCTCAGCCGCCTACATCCTAACACACTTTTCACCTGGCCAATGGCGTGAAATGGCACAGGTCTATGTCACCGACTATTTTTGCAGACTGGACAGTCTCACAAATTGATAAAATGCGAAAATGCCGAGCTTCATGTCAAATGATGACCCCCTGAACTTTCTCACTCATGAGCTAATTACTTTGTTCTGTAACAACAAGGACATTTCTGATGATGACATCGCTCAAACGATCGAAACATTTAATGCTGAACACCCAAGCAATCTGATGTGG
>Ga0115011_10000301_pt1 | contig 43212 bp, 32 predicted proteins | sample TroAtlMetagenome_2_FD_88705 | JGI IMG/M metagenome (GOLD analysis project Ga0115011, IMG submission 88705) | Marine eukaryotic phytoplankton communities from Atlantic Ocean - Tropical Atlantic ANT8 Metagenome | ecosystem: Environmental > Aquatic > Marine > Oceanic | place: Tropical Atlantic... | reverse complement strand
GACGGCCAAGGACAAGGACAAGGACAGGGCCAAGGACAAGGACAGGGCCAAGGACAAGGACAAGGACAAGGACAAGGACAGGGCCAAGGACAAGGACAGGGCCAAGGACAAGGACAGGGCCAAGGACAAGGACAGGGCCAGGGCGAGCAAGGACAGGGCCAACAGGGCCAGGGCCAGGACGAAGGGTCCCAATCAGATCAAGACGGTCAGCAAAGTCAAGACAGCGACCAAGGAGAGCAGGGGCAGCAGCAGGACAATGGCCAAGGTCAGCAGCAGAATGGCGGCGAGCAGAGCGGCCAACAGGGCAACCAAGAAGGCTCAGACGAGAATGGGAACAACCAGAATGGCCAGAATCAGCAGCAACAGGGCCAGACTCAGGATGGCGATCAAGGACAGCAAGGGTCTTCATCCGACCAACAGCAGAGCCAGCAACTAGACAATCAGGACAATGATCCTAATGACAACGATGGGGACGGAATACCCGATGAGCCGTTTGATCAAGATGACGACAACGATGGGATACCCGATAGCATGGACGACAACCCCTTGGATCACGACAACGATGGAACCAACGACGCCGAAGATTCTGATGATGATGGCGATGGAATTGATGACAGGGAAGAGGTCAATGACGGAAACCCAAACACTAACATCTATGACCACGACAATGATGGAATCGAAGATAACATAGACTTTGATATCGACAATGATGGAATCGACAATTGGGAAGATCTTCTTGATTGCGACGAGGATGGCGAGGAAGAGCGCCTTTTAGACGTAAATAGTAATGGAATCGACGTTTTCGACGCTGCTCGAGATCATGACAATGATTGTAGTATGGATAAAGACGACTCCGATGACGACAATGACGACATCTTGGATGTCGACGAGATCGATGGCATAGTAGGCGTCTGGAGATATGACCACGACAATGACGGCCTGTCCGATAGCTATGATACGGATGACGACAATGACGGCCTGTCCGATTGGTTTGAGCAGAATGATGGATGGGCTTCGACTGGCCAGTTTGACCACGACAACGACGGACTACCAGATCACCTTGATGACGATGATGACGGTGACGGGATACCTGATGTTGATGAGAACGACTTTGGCATTGTTTAACCAGAAATAGAGCGCCTTTGACTCTGACTACGCATACCCAATCAGCGTATGCTCAGAAGTCAAAAAGTGTCGGTTGATCCTTGGATTTCAATCTTCCAGACTTCGCCAACCTTGTCAGAGCTCTATCCATCCTCCTTTCCGAGAAGCCCCTTTCCACCTGTAGGAAATCTCGCAATTCTTCTTCAATCGCCTTTGTGGGGTTTTGAAGAGTTTTGGAAGAAGTTGGATGGGACATGAAGAGGCCCCTTATCTGATCAATTTCTAATGGCACATCTAATCCCTTTTGCTCTGCAACGGCCTCCAGAGTTCCATATTTTTTGATTAATTTCAATCCAGTCTTGGGGCCAACTCCTCTGAAACCAGGATGGAAATCCGTACCAATCATGATTCCGAGATCTACTAACTGCTCTCTTGAGATTTCATGATAGCTTAGCAACTCTTCGAGAACTATCCTCTCGGCGTGAATCACTCTACCAAACCTCCTAGTGCCATGACTGGTAAGATTCCTGATCATCACCGGTGCTCCGTACAGCAATGTGTCCCAGTCTTGACTTGCAACTGCATAGACCTCTCCAAGCGAGCATCTTACTGCTGCAGCCCCCTCGGCCTCCATGGGGGCGTTGATCCAAGTTACGCCCATCCTATCGAAAAGATCCTTGGTTTCCTGTACCATTTCTGGTGTGTATTCAGCAGTTTGCGGTCCAAGCTTCTTAGCAGCTACCATATCGCCAGAATCAACTGCAGCTTCCCATTTGGCAAGGGCCCCGACCTTCCTATCCCTTCGTCCTTTCAATGTCTGCATTTTCAACTCATGCGGCTTCCCATCAAAAACAAACACCGGATCAATTCCCTCTGAAATCATGATTGAGGCCCTATCGAGAAAACCCATCAGGTGCGCGACGGCCTTTCCCTTGAATGCAAGCGGCCTCCCATCATCACCGGTCATAGAAGTGATGAACTGATAGGCATTAAGAAAGACATCAATAGCAACTCTATGGCCCGATAGATCCCCCAATTCTATCGGCTCAGGGGAAACCAAGTCACGAAGGTTACATCCCATCTCAACGCCCCTAATACCCTCAATGAAGGTGGAGGCATTAAGGTATTGAAGGCGTTGCAGCGTATTGTAATATGGATATGCGCAGCGTCATATTGGTCGGTAGTGGTTGGCACCCCCCTCTTTTCAGGGCAGAAGCAAATTCACTAGCAGGACCAATAGAAACACTCCATCCAAGAATGGTTTTTGCAACAGTTGAAGGTTCGTCAATGGCCCTTCTAACTAAGTCATCATTGGTAGAGTCAGCACTTCACAGCTCTTGTCGATTATGGGCACCTTCTGGAATTACATCAAAGGAACTGGCAGGAAAAATAGGAGAGTGGGCCGACAAATTCCTACCAAATGGGAAGTTTTCTGTAAGGGCTAGGAAGTTTGGAAGTGGCATTGCAGGAATTTCCCGTCGAGACATCGAAGTGGACTCAGGAGCTATTATCGCATCATCGACCAAGACAGTTGACTTACTGGAGCCTGAATTTGAGGTTATTGTGATTATCGCCGGTAAAGCAGACTCCCCCAGTCATCCGGATCCATTTTGTCAAAACGACGACCTAATTGTTTGGGGGATTAAAGAAAATGAAATTTCCGGCCCATATAGCTCAATTTCGCCAACTGAGAGACCTTTCTTCAAACCAATCACCCTTGATCCGCGACTCGCAAGACTGATGGTAAATCTCAGTTACAGTGGTGGAAATTTCCCTAAAGTGATTGTTGACCCCTTTTGCGGAACTGGTGGCATAGCAATTGAGGCACACAAAATTGGTCTCGAAGTCTTAGCGAGTGACTTGGATGAAGAGATGGTGGAAGGAACTAGGAAAAATCTCAATCGAGGGGAGGGTCTAGGGAAATTCACAGTTTGCCGCAATCATGCCGATTCCGTCCACGAAAAGTGGGGTATGATTCCAGGATCTGCATTCGTTTTCGATCCACCCTATGGGAGGAATACTAGGATTTCGGATGATAGTTTGCATGTCATACTGGGCGCGCTAAATTCAGCGACTCAGATGAGAGCAAGCTCAGTTTGTATGATGCTACCAGTTAGCTCTGAATTAATTGGCGACCATATTCCCAGTGATTTAGCAGTATTCGACAAGGAATGGAAAGATGTCATCGCAGACTTCCACTCAAATGGCTGGGACGTAAACTTCCATCATGTAGTAAGAGTTCACAAGAGCCTTTCTAGAATGGTTCTAGTCTGTAATCCATCGGATTGAATATGAACCTCCTAGCCTGACGTAAGCGTGGACCGTTAGGGTAGTCTGGATATCCTTCCGGCCTTCGGAGCCGGAGACGTGGGTTCGAATCCTGCACGGTCCGCCAACAATTGAAGACAGAAATCACTTCTATTTATTCACCAGAAAGAACACCAGCTCCAATCAAAAACGTCCACAGCATTGCTATCATTGCTAGTGCCAATGCATGGAAAAACAACGATAAAATCACCTTTTTTCGTTCATCCTCTGTTTGGTTGAATGGAAATAACTTCTGCACCTCAAGAGCTCCACCTTTAATTCCAAATAATGGGCGAAACAGAATCGCCCTACGGGCAATCTCAAAGCATACCATGACACCAATCATGACCAATACTGTCCCAAAAAACATTCCAAGATAGTAACCAAGGCCAACAATTCCGAATATTGCTATTGGCAGGAAGGTCAAATGCATATGGACTATGTATGTTGGATAAACCGCCTCATTGAGGTATGCCAACCATTTACTGGGGGCATTAAGCAACTTGGAAGCCCAACTGAAGATAAGTAAGCACCAGAACCAGGCATGGAAAGATTGGATTGTGGCTGCTAGAGTGGCACCCAGTGAGAACGCAGGATAACCTTCCTGCACCCAACCACCCTCCATTACTTCTGGAATTGCGATTGCATCGTTACTAAGGAACCAGATTATTGAAAGGATTGGCGTAATAATTGTCACAGGTACCCTAATCAGATCGATGGCTCTGAAGTACTCTTCTTTCACAGAGATCATCAGATATCCGAACAAGAAGTAAAGCAGATATCTTGGGAACTCCCACCACATTCCGACCTCCCCAAACCCCCAGGGCTTGAATATGATGCCATTGAGACTCAAAATTAGTGGAGGGACGATCAAAATTCCAAGACCATGACGTATAGTTAGAATGGAGCGAACCAGCTTCACCACCTTGCCTTGACCATTGTTTCTAATGTGTGAAAATAATGGCGCTAGAAGGATAGAATAGATTAGAAGGTTGTAGATAAACCAAAGATGGCCATATGGCATTTCCTCACTGCCAGGAAAAATTTCCAGTAGTAGCTGGGTGGTTTTAATGGGTTTGAAAACTCCAAAAAACAAAATATATGTTCCAAAGATAAGAGGTATTCCCAGCCTTATTACTCGTTCCCTAACGTATGTCTTCCAATTTCTCCGTCGAAATGCGAAGGCAGTACCCATTCCAGAGATGACGAATAGAGCAGCCAACCTCCATTGGTGCATTACCCCTATGACCAAGAAAAGGATTACGTTGAAAACCTCTATTTCGGCCCAATCGCCCTCTAATTGATCAAGTGAAAAGACTGCGTAGTGGAACCAAATTAGAAGGGCGAAGAGAATTACTCGTAACCAATCAATGTCGTGACGTCTAGAATTTTTTCCCTGCGAAGTAGACTCCATATTGTGACCCTCTACCGAATTTCCAAAAAAACCAAATTTTCCACTCCTCGAACAGTTAGCAGATCAGTCAGAAATCTCCGCTAGTATGCTCCCCATTTCTACCCTGTCACCCACTGAGAAATTTAACGACTCCACAGTCCCATTTTTTGTCGCAGTCACCTTATGTTCCATCTTCATCGCCTCCAGCAAAAGAAGAGTCTGACCCTCCCTTACCCTTTGCCCTGCTTTAACCAGAATTTGAATTACCGTCCCAGGCATCGGAGCGGCAAGACTACCCTCCTCTTCTTTTCTAGACCCACCTCCTTTCTCATGCAATCTGACTAAGTGAGTTCTTCCATTGAAATGAATCCACCAATCATCACCTGAATTTGCTACATGAGCTATTTCTCTATGACTCCCTAACTCCACAATTAATTGGCCCCGACCATCTCCAGCTCTCATTGAGAAATCCGGAGCCTCTTTTTCGATTCCATCAATACTGATTGAAGTCGGTATAATTGAATTTTCCTTTTTCCCAAGAGAAATCTTTAGTCTTGATTTTCCTTCTCCCACGCTCCACTCCACAATAACACCTCAAGGAAAGGACCTACCAAGTGTCCTGAATGGGTCTCCAGGGTTTCCATCCCCTCCCACAGAAATCTCATTTGAGTAATTAACAGATCTGCATAATCCAAGCTTGCGGCAGGTCGCTGCAATCCCTACAAGAACTGACTCTTCTGTTTCAGGTGGCGACAGTTCCTCCAGAGGGGTTTTTTTCAGAAAATCCGTATCAACAGAACCTTCCTGGAATAATGGATGCGTCACCGAGCACCCTAGGAAATCTAGATTTGTTTTTAGTCCCAAGACAACGAAGTTTGAAAGAGCGGAACTCATCCTTCTGATCGCTGAATTTCTATCGGGTGCATGAACAATCAGCTTGGCCAGCATCGGATCGAAATCAATCGTGACCTCATCCCCCAATCTGACCCCCGAGTCTATCCTAATTCCTGGTCCAGTAGGGGTTTTCCACTCCAGCAATCTTCCTGTGGATGGAAGAAAACCATTGTCAGGATCTTCAGCATAAACTCTCGCTTCTATGGAATGGCCCTTTGGCGATAGCTCATTTTGACTCAGACCTATTTCAAATCCTGCAGCTATCTCAAGTTGCTTCTGGACTATGTCAACTCCAGTTATCATTTCAGTTACAGGATGTTCAACCTGGATGCGTGTGTTCATTTCAAGGAAGAAGAATTGGCCGTTACTGGAAAGTAGAAACTCAACAGTACCAGCCCCAACATAGCCCACGGATTCTGCAGCCCTGAGAGCTGCTTTTCCCATTGCTTCCCGCATGTCATCGGAGACTGCTGGCGATGGGGCTTCTTCGATGACTTTCTGGTACCTTCTCTGGAGTGAGCAATCACGCTCATTGAGATGTACGGAATTTCCATGCGTATCGCAGAGTACTTGAATTTCAATATGTCTAGCTCCAGAAAGAAGCTTCTCTATGTAGACCGTACCGTCACCGAATGAACTAGCAGCCTCTCTAGAAGCTGCTTCAAACTCAACTCTTAGTGACTTTGGCTCAGAGACCGCCCTCATTCCCTTTCCACCACCTCCAGCGCTTGCTTTTAGCAAAAGAGGATAACCAACCCTAGCTGCCGCAGAGGCGAGAATTCCCATGTGATCAGAGTCCTCTAGAATAGCCATCTCTTCACCAGGGATAACAGGAACTCCTGATTCGATCATTAGGGATCTAGCAGAAATTTTATCCCCCATTGTCTCAATAGCTTCAGCAGATGGGCCAATCCACACTATGCCTGCAGACTCCACAGCTCTGGCGAAGTCCCCCCTCTCTGAGAGGAAACCATACCCTGGATGAATTGCATCAGCTCCACTGGATTTAGCTGCCTCAATGATTGATTGCCCATTTAGATAAGTTTCTTCAAGCGTCTCTCCTGGCAGGTGAACAGAATGATCAGCAATCTCAACATGCATTGATTTTTCATCAGAATCAGAGAAGACAGCAACACTCGTGAGGCCCGACTCACTAACAGCTCGAAGTACTCTGATAGCTATCTCTCCCCTATTGGCAACTAGAACCTTTGAGAATGGCCTAGGCGATTCGCTCATCCAGTCGAGAGACATATCACCCATCCTGTTCCTCAGGGAACCAAGATGGACTACGACCTTCTATGAACGAAGACAATCCTTCTTGGCCCTCTGGAGAGCCACGCATCTCGCTAGTAAGGTCAAGTGTCCAAATCCTAAGCGCGGCGTTGTCCCCACCCCATTCATCTAGAAAACCCACCATCTTCTTGGCGGATGCTACAGCCATTGGACCAGATGTCAATACTTCGGAAATTACTGATTCGGAGCACTTTGCCATACTCTCTTTGGAATCTGCAATTTGATCAATGAAGCCAATTCTTAGCGCTTCATCAGATCCAATCCTTGAGGCCATCATCGCCAATCTTCTAAATTGTGCGCTACCCAATCTCCGATAAACATAGGGTCCGATTACGGCTGCAGAAATCCCCAATTTTGCCTCAGAAAGTGCAATCTGTGTCCTAGGCTCACCAATTGAATGATCCATGCAAGCTACTAGGCCAGCACCTCCACCTAAGGCAACTCCTTGGATGCACCCTATGGTGAAGCATGGATGAGACCAAATACCGTGGAAAAGCCCATCCAGTCGCTCCGCATCCAGTCTATTTTCCTCCGGACTTTTGCTACCTCCCTCCTTCATCATATTGATATCGGCTCCTGCGCAGAAGTGCTTACCTTCAGAATTAATGAGTAGTACCCTTAGGTATTGTGAAACTTCCTCATCTCTTAGCTTCCCAATTTTCCCCACTGATCTATCTGATGACCATTCAAGCAACGAGATTAGCTCGGAAATTAACTGTATATTCAGAGCATTGTGGGAATCCACCCTATCGAGAGTAATTCTGGCGATCGGACCATCGATTTTCATATTACATAGCTCAGTTTTTGGAATCTCATCACTCATTAGCATTCTATCACATCCGGAATACTCCATAATCGGTTTCTGGCATCGGGGCATTTAAGCTAGCAGAAATACATAGCCCCAGAATGTCCCTAGTATCTCTTGGGTCAATTACTCCATCATCCCACAATCTTGCAGTTGAATAATATGGATTGCTTTCGTATTCATACTTGTCCCGAATCTCTTGCGGATCCGATTTTCCAACTGTGGATAGCACACTCGCCGCCTGCTCTCCGCCCATTACGCTAATCCTTGCATTTGGCCACATGAACAGAAATCTTGGATCATAGGCACGACCGCACATCCCATAGTTTCCGGCTCCGTGTGATCCTCCGATTATCACGGTGAACTTGGGAACAGGTACGCACGAAACAGCGGTCACCAACTTTGCGCCATCCTTTGCAATTCCGCCAGCCTCTGCGTCTCTTCCAACCATGAATCCAGTAATATTCTGTAAAAACACCAACGGAACTCCCCTCTGCCCACATAATTCTACGAAATGAGCCCCCTTCAGGGATGATTCCGAGAATAGTATGCCATTGTTTGCAATAATCCCTACGGGATATCCATGTATTCTGGCGAATCCACATACCAATGTATTTCCGTATCGTTGTTTGAACTCGTGGAAACGTGAGCCATCGACTATTCTGGAAATCACCTCTCTAACATCATAGTGTGTTCTGTTGTCTATAGGCACAATGCCCATTAGATCCTCTATTGGGTTGGTTGGATCCTCAGGATTCGATGAATCCAGAATATGTTTTGGACCGATGTTTAGGTTTTCCACGATGTCTCTTACAATTCTCAATGCATCGTCTTCGTCTTCTGCATAGTGATCGGCAACTCCCGATTCAGAAGTATGTACCTCTGCCCCCCCGAGGGCTTGTGAAGTCACCTCCTCCCCAGTGGCAGCCTTAACCAGAGGGGGTCCTGCTAGGAAGATTGTCCCATTGTCTTTGACGATTATTGACTCATCAGACATGGCCGGAATGTATGCGCCGCCCGCTGTGCAAGATCCAAGAACAGCGGCAATCTGCGGAATACCCCTACTAGATAGGATTGCTTGATTCCTGAAAATCCTCCCAAAGTGAAGCTTGTCTGGGAAAACCTCATCCTGCATTGGAAGAAAGGCACCTCCTGAATCGACAAGGTAAATGCAAGGTAGGTTGTTCTCTTCAGCTATCTCCTGTGCTCTAATGTGCTTTTTAACAGTCAATGGGTAGTAAGATCCGCCCTTGACAGTGGCATCGTTTGCGATAAACATGCACTCCTTTCCATGAACAACTCCAATTCCAGTCACGATTCCTGCCGAGTGCGCCTTGCCATCGTACATCTCAAATGCTGCTAGAGTGGAAGTCTCCAGAAATGGAGATCCAGGGTCGCAAACTAGCTCAATCCTTTCTCTTGGAAGCCTTTTTCCACGTTCTCTATGCCTCTCGACATGCCTTTCCTCCCCTCCATTTTTGATGGTCTCTATCTTATCTCTCATTTCTTTACAGAGTCCAATGTTGTACTGTTTCCTAGATGCGAACTCATCGCTCCCACGATCCACTGTTGAAGGCAGCCTGTCCATGTCCTCATTCTCGCAGATGGCATAGGGCCCTTGAATGAATGGGAAGTAGCTATACCCCTAGGGCTAGCCTACCTACATCCCTGAGTCCTGGGGCAAGTCCAACAACCAATAGTGCCAAACCAATCAGCATTCGAAGATGCTGCTGCCTATGCTCGAAATTAGCAATGGCGAAGAAATAGTATATCAGCGCCCCCAAACCCATCTTCAGTAGGCCGAAGGCCCAAGCCCCCTCCCCATATTCGATTCCCAATGTTTCGTTAATTACTAAACCCACATCGATTACCTTCTGAGAAAGCACATGCTTCTCTGAGTATCCAAATGAATCAATCCCAATCGTAGTTGCTAATCCATCTACTACCTGCCCTGCGACTGCCAGCAAGACTAGTGGTTGGGCCATTGAAGCCCTCATTCTCAGACTTTCAATTAGATCCTTGTCTGGGGAAGATAGCTCCATGTAGTCCTCTTCTGTCATGCTAGGTGGCAATATGCCAGCTAGAAATCCGTGATCACTCAGCTCCTTTTCAGCCGGAAATCCATAGTTATACATCATCATAATTACAATCGACGGTATTCCGATTACCACTAGAATTGGCCATAGATTCTCTGATGGGGGTGGATCATGAAGTGCATGGGAAAGAATGGCACCTAGGAAAATCATTGATCCACCAATTCCCACTAGGTAAACCATCTTTTGAATCGGGCTGAAAGATGAGGTAGAGGATCTAGTCAGGTGAACGAATGCCAGTGCAATCAAAGTTGTTAAAATTAGTGGAATTAGTGAAATGTCATTTTTCACTACAGTATCGCTTTGGGAGATTGAGGATCCGTAAAGGACAAGTTGCATCAGAATTAGGATGGATGCTACGAACTCAATGTTGGTTTGGACTACCTCTTCGTCTTGTGTATTTTTTCCAATAGACATCCCCAGTGCGCCTGAGAAAACAACCCAGAATGCTGCTTGGAAGTGAATTCCCGGGCTAACGAAGTATGGGGCCAAGTCGGAAGAGAACATCTTGGCATCCTCTGCTACTTCACCAAACACTGCCCATGTGATGAATGGTAGTAGCGCAAGGATGCTAACGTCACTCGGATCAATACCCAGTCCACGTAGCCATGCAGAAATAGAGACTGCAAACAACGCCATTACTACGGCATAAGTCATCGTATTCACCATATTGTAACCCGAGTCCCCCGTCGATTCTCCGACTATTGGATCAATGTAGTATCTGAATAGTGATTCAGAAAGTGGATTCTCCACTTCAATTTCATGTAGGCCAAGCCCAATCATTAGCATTGCAGCAACTATCATTATTCCATTGATTGCCCATCTCTCGAATGGATACAATTCGTCAAGTGGATTATACACAAATGGGTGGGAACGAGCTCTTCGCTTATGAGTAACGGTCCACTCACTCTTCTTCAGAGTAAAAGCCAACTCCTTCAGAATCGCCAGACCCGCCCAAAACACTCGATTTTCTTTCCCTAGCCTCTGCTAAACCTGGGACCATATCTTCAAACGTCTTCTCCCTAGATCCTCCCCTCTCTTCAAACATCTCAAGACTCTTTGAACTGAGTCGTTGCCTCTTCTTGTCCTGTTCGAGTCCGAAAAGGACGGTACTGTGTTCTGAACCACCAAGTATCCCTTCCACCGCGGTCGATGCGAGGGCCAGTCCGTCACTGTCCCCCATCACAGCTACAGTTGATCCGAAAATTGCAATCTCGCAACCGGAGATTTCCTCGATCAGGGTCCTAATGCGACCATTGCGGCCAATGAGCCTTCCTTTCATTCTTCGAGTCTGATTGGGCCTCCTACCAACCCATTCCCTGATGTCGTACATTTGCAGGAAAACATCATCCTCGATGAGTTTGATCGCCCTTTCTGGTGAAATGCCTCTGCCTATTGCCGACACCAGTTCCGGAATTTTCATTCTCTTTACTGGATCTGGGTCCCCCTCCCACTCTATTGAAACATCACCCGATTTTGAGTCAATTGCAAGCTTACCACCTATTGCTTCTTCAATCATTTTTCTTGTTTCACCACCCTTACCAATTAGAACCGCGATCCTGCGTTTTGGCAGCCGGCAAAGATGCTCCATGATACTCACGAATGACCAACTCTCTTTAATCTCCACTAGAGAGTGTTGGTAGCTTTGGCACTGGATCATCCAGAACTCTGACCATGCTTTCAGCCACGGAAACATCGCACCCAAGTCTTTTTGCCCATTCAGTCAACCTAGTTACGTCTCTGATTAGGAATTCGTTTGCACTTGGATGGGCCGTTGTTACTCCCTGTCCAACATCAATGATCCATGGGACACCTTCTCTCCAAAGTATGTTATATTCACTGAAGTCAGCATGCACCAAATCACAGGTTTGCCATAATATTGCGACCATCTGAAGAAGATCGTCGAATGCTTTCCTCGGATCGACTATTTCAACGTCCTTCAGACGAGGACTGGGAACTCCCTCGCTTCCAATAAACTCCATTATCAAGACGTTCTTTAGATTGGATTTCGGCTCAGGAGTCCTGATTCCATGCTTCCTCATTCTTTTCAGATTCCTGAATTCCTTTCGTACCCAGATGTTTACTAGCTCCCTATGACGCCTCGATAGACCGGAAAATCGCGGGTCCCCTTCAATATACTTGGCCAATCCTTTGAAGACGGCGTTTGTGGTGTGGAAAATCTTCACTGCTAGAGGCCCTTCCTGTGAAGTGGCTTTGAATACGTGCGCCTCCTTACCTCTTGCAATAGGATAGTCAATTGTTTGAATGCTCCCTTGTTGCATTAATTTATGCAATGCAAGAAGGGTAGACCGATCAAAAACCTGGTCGAAAACCCGCTTATCGACCCAATCAAAGCTTCCTTTGCCCAACACACCTTGAATAGAATCCTCGATTTCGTCGAATATCTTTCTGTATTTTGGTTCAGATAACCACTCAAACTTTCTCTCAGAGCTCATAATGCTATCAATATCGGGATACTCATCCGACTCCCTTCCCGGAGGCATTTTCTCACCCGAAAAAGGAGTCAATATCGTCTTCTTCCACCGAGGATTCTTCAGGTTCCGACTCATCAGGGATCTCTTTGTTCTCCGGAGATTCTTCCACCGAATCCTCCACTGCCCTCTCTTCGAAACTCCCTTCCCTTTCCTGTGCCATTCCGAAGGCATCTACTATCTCAGGCAGCACCCCCTTACGTGAGAGGTAAAGTGACTGCGTCTTTGTGTAGCGCATCTTGACATTTGCCTTGTCATCTTGGAATTCCCATGGTTGAAGGACAATCAAATCACCTTCTCTAACCCACTGCCTTCTCCTCATCTTACCAGGTATTCTAGATAGTCGTGTTTCACCATCTTCGCAGATCGCCCTCACCCTTCTCCCCCCTAATATTTGATCAGCAATAGCAAACATCTCATTCACCTTCCTGTTTGGGAGTGGGACCCTGATCCGTTCTCCTCCGGATTCTAGCTGAGCTAGCAACTCTGCATCGACAGTCTCCTCTCTGCGGGCCATGGATATCGGTCAAGGGACCCATATGTGAACTTGAGCATGAGACTAGGATGAAAGAATGTCAAGAGCGGCGTCTCCGACTAGTTCCAATGCAACCTGACTCAGAGGTCCAATTCCGAGTGCAATAGTAAGTAGAGCGCAAACAGCTATTGCTACCCTTAGGGGGGTTCCTGCCGAATCTAGCTCCTCCTCGCTATCCTCGAAGAACATTACAAGTCCAATTCTAAGGTAATAGAAAAGTGACAATGCGCTATTTATGACTACTGCAAATGCAAGCCAAAATGCAATTTCAACGCTACCTGCCCAAGATAATACGAATCCACTGGTCAAACTTCCGGATCCAGCGGTCGCATGGACAATACCATTGATCATTAGGAGTTTGGATAGGAATCCTGAGAATGGCGGTACACCTGCAAGAGATAGAACGAAAATCAACATTGAACCAGCAATTATTGGATCCCTACGAGCCAATCCATGCAGACTCTCAATCCTATGGCCCCCCCCATTCGGCTCAATCACAGCAAGAACTAGGAATGCGCCGAGCTTGAATAGAACAAGAATTGAAAGATGGAACAATATTGCCGTCACAACTAGCTCTTCCGTATTGGAATCACCCAAACCTGTCCCAATCACAGATACAGCCGCCAGCATGTATCCTGCATGGGCGACGCTCGAATATGCGAAGATACGTTTTGGATTGTCACTGGAAATAGCAGCTAGGTTCCCCCATGTCATCGTAATTACGGAAATTACTGCAACAGCCATGAACCACACCGCCTCTCCTGTTTCTGGCATGGTGACAACTAGAAGAATCCGCATCAATGCCACAAAACCCATCGCCTTGGATGATGTAGCCAATAGACCAGCTATCATTGATGATGCCCCCGAGTAAGCGTCAGGAATTGCTAGATGGAATGGCGCAGCACCCACTTTGAATCCAAATGCTACCAGCATCAAGCCGACACCAATTGCTGCGAAAGGATCCAAATCACCCCCCATTCCTTCCCAAGAAGATTCCAAAGAACCAATTGACAAGTCACCGTTCCAAAGGTATAGTAGGGACATTCCGTATATCCCTGCCGCAGAAGCTACCGATCCGACAATGAAATATTTCGTCCCAGCCTCCCCTCCAGATTCGGATTCCTTATGGAATCCAACAAGAACATAGGAAGAGAGGGATGCAAGCTCCAAGCAGACGAATAGCATGAACAAGTGAGTAGACTTGACCATCAGGGTCATCCCTATTCCCATTGTGAGTAGCAATATGTAGAAGTCAGCTTGCCTCCTATTGTCGTACAAAGATTCTATCTTTGCTTCCTCCTCCTCTTTACTGTCTCCATCATTGGGAGCTACAGCGAAAGGTCTCGGGGGAATAACATGGCTGGAGGCAAAGCAAACCAGAAGAAGTGAAGAAGCGAAAATTATTGACATCAAGCTACTGAAACTATCAGCTCTCAGAACATTCCCAATATCACCATTGCTTGAGTTCAGAAGCATGAATATAGAAATCACAAGTGAAGAAGAAAAGCATACCAGTGCGATTGCATTTGGTATTCTCGGGTCCCTAGTCGCCTCAAATCTTGTTCCGCCTAGAAGTGTTGGAAATCTGAAATTTGTAAGCGGAATTCTCGTCTTGGCATCACCTATGTTGGGGATTAGTATGCAGGCGATAAGTCCGGAGAGCATTATCAGCTCTGGCAGAATAAGACTCACTGAAACCTCACTTAGTTCACTCATGGCGAGACCCCCTCTGAAATCATGGCATCTACTAGGAGCTCAGTAACTACCTCCGTGCCCCAATGGGACATCATGTCCCAGAAAAAGAAAGGTAGGATCCCGAATAGAATGGTCAATCCCCCAAGGATAATCATTCCAGCATTTTCATGCCAGGTTATGTCCCGTGGCTCATCTCCATGCAATGTTTCCGGCAGAATCCCCTGATGTGGGTCGTTAGACTCGAAAATGGTTCTTTGCATCGAGCTAAGGTAGTAAACAGCCGTAATTACTAGTGTCAGAGCGGGCAGTATTACCAACCAACCGTAAGCCATCCAGAACGCAATCATCACTGCAATTTCAGCGACGAATCCTGCTAGGAGTGGCAAACCCAAGCTAGCCATCCATCCCAGCATCATATGGCCAGAAAGCCATGGGCTGTGGTGGGCAATTCCTCTCATTGAACCGATTTCAAGAGTATGGTAGTGATGCTTGAATGCTCCCGCCACAGCGAAAAGGAGCGGACTGATTATTCCGTGGGCAAACATCATGAATAGCGCCCCTGCAATGCCAAGAGGTTGCATAGTAGCAATGCCAAGGAAGATTAACCCCATATGGGAGACCGAGGAATACGCTACCATCCTCTTGAGATTGGTTTGCCCCATGCATACCCAAGCACCATACACCAAGCTTGTCATTCCAAGAAATAGAAGCAGAGGCGCGAAGATAACCGTGGATTCAGGGAAAGCAGAAACCGCTACTCTTAGGAATCCATATGCCCCCATCTTCAGCATTACTCCAGCCAAAATCATTGATCCAGCTGTAGGTGCCTGAACGTGAGCATCAGGAAGCCATGTGTGAACTGGAAAGCTAGGCATCTTTGTGGCAAATCCAATTAGGAGCGTTAACCAGACCAAATGTCTGAGCCCCTGGCTCTGAATCAATGTACCAGAATTTAGCATAACTAACAAGTCGAATGTATGCCCCGTTTGTGAGCTTGGGTCTGTAGTGTGAAAGTACATCACAAGAATTCCAATCAGCATCACAACGCTTGCAGAAAAAGTGTAGATGAAGAACTTCATAGAAGCATACTTCCTATCGTCCCCTCCCCACATTAGGATAAGGAAGAACATTGGAATCAGTGTCATTTCCCAGAATACATAGAAAACAAATAGATCGAGTGAAACGAAAACACCAATCATCGCCCCTTCCATTAGGAGCAGAAGAGGATGGAAGAAATGCCCCTTCTCGGCATCCCACTCCACCAGCATAGAAACTGGAATTAGCAGAGCAGTCAGCCAGATCATTGGGAAAGACAGTGCATCTGCACCCAGATGCCAGGAAACACCAATGTATGATACTAGATCAATAGGTGCCTCGTAGAGGATATAGTCACCGAATGATAAACCAGTCCAATTGGAAACAGAGTCGCCAAACTCTGATGTGTTCAAAATGCCGACCCATGTTGTTATGGCGAAAAGAGCTAGAGCTACTCCCATGCTGATATTCCTGCTAACTGCCTCCACTCTAGCTGAAGCTTGCCTCGGGAGAAGAACGGGAAGTGCTAGGAGAATTATTCCGATGGCAATTGGAGTCAGCGTCAGAATTGTCAGAATCATCCATTCACCCCCCAAATTAGCGTAAATATGGACAAAGCACCAACCGCAGTCATCAGAATGTAGTCGCGCGCCTTTCCTGTAGTGACCCTACGAATCTGCATAGATCCAACCACCGAGCTCGATTCAATGAGCTTGATCGCCCCATCGATGATATTCTTGTCAAACCAAGCAGCGAAAGAGGAAAATGGAATTATCGATTTAGAGATGACCCATTCATAGAAGTCATCGAAGTAAAGGCGCTTCTGAAGTGCTTCAGAAAGACTTGAATTGGCCATTTCCGATACATCTTGAGAACCAAACTTGTCAGAGATAAAAATTAGCCATGAAACAAGAGGATTCGAGGATTCACCGTCCTGTAGCTTTCCCCCATGAACTCTGGCAGCAACAATTGGCCCCACAATAAGTGAGAGGAATATGGTAGCCCATCCAACGATTCTCAAGTTCGGATCATCAGGAAGGAAGGCATGTTCAAGCTCGTAAATTATCTGGTCAAATACCGAGTCTTCATGGATTCCGAATTCGTATTTGTATGGTTTTGCCAGCCATTTTACGATTCCCAGCACAGAAAGGGCAAAGCCTCCTATGGCGCTGATAATTGAAAGCAAGATCAATGGCTCTTTGATCCATGGCGTTGATTCATGAACATGATTGACAACATCATTCTTTGGCTCTCCGGCGAAGGTCATAAACCACATTCTAGACATGTAGAAACCTGTCATTCCTGCAGTCAATAGGACTAGAATTGCAGGACCCATCATCATTGGCTCGTAGTCAAGAGAGGCCTTCCAGGTCTTGGCAACTATGGCTTCCTTCGACCAGAATCCGCCAATCAGAGGAATTCCAATTATTGACATTGAACCTATCATCATCGCTGTAGATGTCACAGGCATCTTTGCAGCAAGTCCCCCCATGTTTCTCATGTCCTGTGGGTCGAAATCGTGATTTTCTCCAGTTCCTTCATCATGGAGGTGATCATGTGCGTGATGCACCTCGTGAATCACTGAACCGCTTGCCATGAACAACATTCCCTTTGCCATCGCGTGATTGAACAGATGGAACATCGAACCTCCAAACACAAGGGTCGCGGCCTCTATCTTGCCGTGGTTGTAGAACCAAAGGGATACTCCTAAACCCGTGAAAATATAGGCCAGCTGACTCATGGTTGAGTAGGCTAGCACCTTCTTGATGTCGTTTTGAACGAAGGCGATTGAGGCTGCCATGAATGCGGTTATTCCCCCGATGTATGCTATGATCAATCCTAGTTCATCCAATCCAGCAACCCCATGGCTACTCACGTCGACGAAAGGAACCATGCGAGCAACAAGGTAAAGGCCCGCGTTGACCATTGTAGCCGCATGAATTAGGGCCGACACAGGAGTCGGGCCTTCCATAGCATCAGGCAGCCAAACGTGTAGGGGGAACTGAGCAGACTTACCCACTGCTCCGATGAATAACATGAGTAGTGCCCAGAAAAGCTTGTCAGAGTCTACTGTCCCATTTAGCGATGGGTCGGCAAATACCACAGAGAACTCTAGTGAGCCATAGATATCGTAGAGAATCAAGAGGCCAATCATCAGGAAAACATCTCCAACTCTCGTTGTAATGAAGGCCTTCTTCGCTGCGTATGCCGCGCTATCTTTCCAGAAGTAGAAGCCAATTAGCAGATAGGAGCAGAGTCCCATTATCTCCCAGAATATGAACAGCCAGAGGAAGCTGTCCGCGAGAACCATTCCGAACATCCCCATCGCGAAAAGCACGAATTCAGCGTAGAATCGGTGATTCCTATCCTCATTTATTGGATCGGTATTCATGTATCCAAGGCTGAACCAGCAAATCAGGAAGCACAGGAAAGTTGCTACAAAAAGTAGCATCAGTGTCACAGAATCAATCCAGACCCCAACCCCCAATATCCGAGTTGTTTCTGTAACTGTGTAGTCGGATTGCAATACTTCGAAAGAGATCCAGTCGAACCAAGTTGCAACTGAGTCACTCTGAAATTTGACTGACTCGGTCAAGTAGTCAATAATTATCCAGAAAGAGACAGAGAAGGAGATAAGAAGTGAGCCCAAACCGATAATGCCTCCTTCCTTGAGGTTCTCTTTCCATTTTTCCTGGCCATTGAAAATTTGGCCAATTATGAGTATAGTGGGGAAAGCTAGGAACGGAGCTAGAATAATCAAATATGCAACTTCATACGATTCAAATCCCATTATAGACAATATTGGAACAATGAGAAGTGCCGGGAGAAGCGGCAAAAGGTGCTTGTACTCATCTTTCAAATCTGACATAATCAACACTAATTCCTCAGTTTATTTGCAGCCTCTAGAGATATTGTCTCTTGTGTGCTGTACATTGACAAAAGTATTGCCAGCCCTATTGCAACTTCAGCGGCTGCAATGGCAATAGCTATCGCGGTGAAAACCCAACCATCGACGTCTCCGTAGTGAGAGGCAGCGGCTACGAAATTCAGATTTGCAGCATTTAGCATAAGTTCAATGCACATCAAGACAACAATCGCATTTTTGTGATAGAAGGTTCCAAGCAACCCAATACCAAACAGTATCGCACCTAGGGCTACGATCCAAGAGGGCTCAATCATCACTCTTCCTCCTTGGATATTCCATCATCTTCAGTTTCACGCTCAGTGGAACTGACACGTGCCACCCTCCTAGCTTTCCTAGTACGTTCGGTTCTGAGTGCCTCAGCAGCTTGACCAGCATCATCCCCAAGATCCCATAAGAGATTTACAAGCCTCTCATCTCGAACCAAATAGGAAGCCCCGACCATTGCCATGGCTAGTAGGACGCCAAGAACCACTGTTGCAATCGACCATTCGTCGAATATTGAGTTAGCAAACTCCAGAGTCGTCGGAGCAGAAGAACCTTCCATGTTCCACATCGCATGCTCCATCGCCTCCCTTAGTAAGACGAGTATGAATGCGAACACACCAACTCCCGAGATTACAGATAGTGCCCTCATTATATCTCAACATCCTGGATCTTCCTTCTCGTTAGCATCACTCCGAATTGAACTACTAGCATCACCGATCCCAGGTAGACCAAGATCTGTATGGCTGCTAGCATTTCCGCGTGAGCCATCAAAAACACCGCTGCGACAGCGAAGAAAGTAAGCATCAGCCAAAGAAGGGAGTGTGCAACACGTTTGGAGAAGACGCAGCCGATAGCTCCTGCTATTGCGGCTGCAGAAACAATAACAAAGACCAACGTCTCAAAATTGAATGCCATATTAAGCCTCCACCTTAGCAGCTTTAGCAGCCTTTCTAGCTCTCTTATCAATCTCCTTTTGGGCCCTCTTTGCTAGCTCCATGTCCACTCTTTCTTGATGTACTGCTGGCAGTACCCTTGTTCTGTCAGCATCCATCCAGAGTTGATCTCTGGTAAATCCAGACATCCCATCATACTCATTTGTCATGAAGAAAGACTCGAATGGACAAGCCTCCATGCAGAGTCCACAGAACATGCATCTGCCAAGATCAATCCTCCCCGAAACTATGTCCTGCTCTGCAGGTTTAAGATCCGCTAAGTCAACCTCTTCTAATCCCGATCCATCTGACCAGTTCACAGTAGCCACATCTCCAGAAATGTCAATCACCTCAGCGAAATCATATTGCTGAGGGGCTATTGCATGCTCATTGACTAAATCGAATCCCTCTGCAATATTGTCAAATTCATCCTTGGCTTTGGCAGCAAAGCCGCCTGCTTCAATTTCCCCTCCATAGCCATGCCACTCTTCCCCCTCTTCTGCCATATCGAGTACGTTGACTCTTACCTCAGTTGTCATGTGCAGACAGTCGTTAGGGCAAGCTCTAACGCACGCCTTGCAAGCCGTACAAGTCTCCCAGATTACTCCTATTCTGCCATTGTAGTTTCCAGGAACAAACAGCCATGGCTCCAGGTCCTCTAACCTCTCATAAGGGTACATTACGGTTACAGGTCTTTCAACGAAGGGCATTAACTGACTTGTTTCTCTGTCTGCAGAGAAACTCTGACCGACACTAGGGTGATGGGATCCTACCCGACCCTTTGTTTCCTCGTCAACCATGTCAGCAGCTTGGCCATGATAGTCGTTTTTCAGAAAACGTAGCTTTCCTAGGAATGGAACAGTTCTAAGGGCAGTCTTCAGAGTGATCCACATTGGTCTGACAATTAGATTTCGAAGACTTGGTGTTCCATGTGGGTGATAACTCATGATACTGCCTCCGAGTCAACATGGCTACCGGGCGACGCCTTAACTACCGTATGGGCGCTATAGGGCCTCTTCATACTCTCAAGAGCCTCCTTATCCTCATCAACGAGAAGAATTACGAATCCAAGAACGCCGAGCAGAATCATCGCTAACGGTGCTACAATTCCCCACCCATCGTCCCAGATGAAAACCCTTAGGGAAATTGCAATTGCTAGGTTTACCATCGAAAGAGGAAGAAGCCATTGCCATCCAAACTCTAGTATTTGATCAGTCCTAACCCTGTGGAGAGAAGCCCGAATCCAAACGAAAACCGCAAATAGCAACCAAGCCTTTCCAAGCATCCAGGCAATGCCGGGGATAATTGACAAAATCATCTCGAACAAACTTCCAATTACAGGCAGTGACTCCATGGTTCCCTGGAATGGGGCTTCCCAACCACCTAGGAAGAATAGGGCGAAAAGGAGGCAGGCGGCATAGCATCGCATGTATTCTGCCATGAACATGAAACCCCACCTAAGCCCACCATATTCTGTCCACCAACCCTCTACCAGTTCCGCTTCCGCTTCGGGCATATCGAATGGAATCCTCTCAACCTCTGCAATCATAGTGACAAGGAAAAGAGCAGCACCCAGAGGCATCATGAAGATGTTCCACACATTGCCTTCACTGATTTGGAAGTCCACTATTTCTATAATGTTGAAAGATCCACTAATCACGCATACTCCAAGTACCGTGATCAGAAGAGGTATTTCATAGGCAGTAAGCTGAGCAGCAGAGCGCATACCGCCAATCAGGGTATATTTGTTGTTTGAAGCCCAACCAGCGAAGAAAACTCCCAGGGGAGCAACTCCGAAAATTGCCATCATGAAAATTGCAGAAAGCTCGGGACTAGAGATGTAATAGTGAGGTCCAAAAGGAATGAATGCGAAGACAATTACAGTAGTGGAGATTATGATTACTGGAGCGACCTCGTAAACTGCTTTGTCCGCATTGCGTGGAACAATGTGCTCCTTACCTGCAAACTTAGTGAAATCAGCGAATGCTTGGAAGAATCCAGGGAGTAGGAACCAGTAGCCATGGTAACTCCTATTGTTAACTCTTGAAACCGCCTCAAGGGAATGGTCATTTCCCCAAATCGAGTTTAATAGGCCATTCAACCAGCCTATAGGGGCACCCATTCCGAAGGGTAGTTGATTCCACCATTCACCCGCAGTGACTCCGCTTTCTCCTACCCAAAGACTCCTTAGCGTCGTAGTTGCTCCAAGCCTATCCATCAGCCTACCAATGAATTTTCTCTCAATGTAGGGGATAGGCAACATGGTAAGCATCAGAGTGGTGAAAACGACAGTACAGACCAATGTGGCACTGAAAAATCCCTCAAGCGCAGGTTGAATTTCCGCGAAACCATCCTTCAGATTGAATATGGGGCCGATTACGATATCATTTGGCCATATTCCCGGAGGGGGAGAGATCGTTGCTTGCAAATCTACGTCTTCCGAAGGCAGTAGGTCATGGACATTGTCCATCGACCAAGACACCGAGTCCCCAATCCATCCTCTTAGATTTAACCAGTCACTGCTCGCCATTTTATCACCTATCGGTTTCTCCTATGCAAGGATCGAAAGAGCCCATAATTGCTGGTATGTCAGCAACCTTGTAGCCAATCATGCACTCTGAAGCATATGGAATTGTGATGAACATGGGCGATCTAATCGAGACTCTGTAGGGTTGTTTGCCCCTTCCTTCGCCACCACCTGCAATGTAGAACATTGATTCTCCTCGACTGTCCTCAAAGTGATGATAACCCGAAGTCCCCTCTGGGGCCCTAGAAGGGGCCTTTGCAATAATTGCCGGATCTCCAGGTTCATGATATGTGTCAGCGCCCCTTGGAATTTTCTCAAGAGCCTCTAGAACCATACTGGCGCTAACTCTCATTTCTTCGACTCTAACCCTGTAACGATCATAACAATCAGCTCCTTTGATTGAGGGGCGTTCAACAGGCGGTTCCCAGTCCAGTTCGCTGTATACCGAATAGGGGTGAGCCCTCCTAACGTCGTAATTTACGCCACCAGCTCTAAGATTTGGTCCCGAGACACCATGATTGACCATCTCTTCGGGTTTTGAGTAACCAACCCCCTGGGTTCTAACCAAGAAGATTGTACTTTCATCGAATAAAGCCTCATATTCTTGAATCCTATCAAGAAACAGACTCAACTTTGCTTTAGCTCTCTGGGCGAATCCATGAGGAAGATCCCTCTTGACACCACCAACCCTCGGGAAATTATAGTGCATCCTGGATCCACCTAGCTCTTGTAGGAGATCCATCATCATCTCCCTCTCTCTGAGGCACCAGACCATAATCGATAGATTCCCGATATCAGGGCCATATGCTCCCAACCACATTAGGTGGGAGGCTATCCTCTGTAGCTCTACTGCAATTAGTCGGATGTACTCAGCACGCTCTGGGACTTCAACATCCAACAAGTCTTCTACAGCGTATATGTAAGAGTGTGACCATGTATTTGCACTGGCGTAGCATAGCCTATCGCAGTAAGTCGTGATTTGGGTAAAATCCCTCGACTCGCAAATTTTCTCAACACCTCTGTGGATATAGCCAAGGTCCGGCTCCGTATCAACCACAGTTTCTCCATCTACCTTGACCTTCAGAGTCCAAAGTCCGTGAGTCATTGGATGCTGAGGCCCCATCGAAATCCACATTTCTGCCATCATTTCACCTACTTTGTTTTCCCGGAATCTGCAGGCTTTCGAAGGAATCCCTGCGCATCATCATACATTTCCTCGAAGTCATGGTATCGCAGTTTGTGCTGCTTTTGTAAAGGATGGAAACCAACCGGAGTTTCATGTGGTTGCAGCACTCTTCGCATCCCAACATGGCCATCGAAGTCAATTCCAACTAAGTCCCATGTCTCCTTTTCATTCCAATCTGCCCCTGCCCAGATATCTTGTACTGAAGCTACTGATGGCTCATCAGTCTCAGGGATACATATGCTAACCTCTATCTCAAGTGGAATTTGGATGTCAGAAAGATCCTCTGGATCAGTTTCGATGGGTTCAACGACACCATCAATAATCGGGGGGTCAACAACCCCCATCCTTAGGAAGTGATAAATCACCTCCCAGTTCTTTTCCGGTCCTTCATCAGGCCAATGAATTCCAGTAACCATCGAGCAGTAATCCACTTTATGTTTTTCCTTCAACATCTCGGCAAGCGCTCTCCAGTCACTCTTGGGGCAAGATATGGAAACAGTTCTTCTAATGCCAGTTCCACTTGACCTCTCAACAATCTCAGCCTCAACTCCACTAATATTGGAAACCCCTGATATCAGTGTTTCAGCAGCCTTCTTCTGAGCCTCTGGAGGAACAATCTTACCCATTTACAACACCCTAGTCGTCTCCAACGATAATCGGATTATCGGTCGATGGGGCCCCATCATCAGGAAGAGCACCTATTCGGATAATCTTCTGTCTAAGTTTGTCGAAGCCATCAATTAGTGCTTCAGGTCTTGGTGGACACCCTGGAATGTAAACGTCAACTGGGATGATTGTATCTACACCCTCTAAGACGTTGTATGATTGGAAGTAAGGGCCACCAGAAATAGCACATTCTCCCATTGCTATGCACCACTTTGGCTCCGGCATCTGCTCCCAGAGTCTGACAATCGGATCTGCAAACTTCTTACTTATCGGGCCATTCACTAGTAGGACATCGCATTGTCTGGGACTGGATCGAAAGAATACTCCAAACCGCTCAGCGTCGAATCTGCTTGCACCCGCGGCTGCCATTTCTAGAGCACAGCATTTGATTCCAAGATGCAATGGGAAAAGCGACTTTCTTTGACTCCAATTGAAAATCCGACCAACCAAGACGCCAATCACGTCCTTGATACGACTAGCTTTGATAGCCTCTTCAGTGACGTCGCCGACAGTGTCCACTAGCATCCTGCTATTGAAAACTGAATAGTTCTGTCCCTGATCCGCCATTTACTCACCTAGATGTATATTCTTCCTCTTTTTCTAAATACGTGCCAAATACCAAGGCCCATAATCACGATGAATGCCGTCATTGTAAGAAGGGAGTCAATTATTTCCTTAGTTGCGAGAGATTCGCCCTTTTGCATTGCAACCACACCACCAAATGCAAGAAACATGAATGCGATATCGAAGACCAAGAAAATGATGGCATACCAATAATATTGGAAATGGAAGTTGATGTCTGCGTCCCCTATTGGCTCTGCACCGCACTCATAGGTACTGTCTCGGCGCGTGTATAGGGAATGGTCGGTTTCATACCCCGGGAGGAGAATTGACCTAGTCTTGTTCTCATCCGAGCCCGATTTGGTCGGTCGGAGGAATCTTGTGGCGAAGAAGCTGATGACCGGAAAACCTATTCCAACTAGCGTCATTACTGCTACAGGAAGGTACATCTCAGTTACCGTAGACATCGCATCACCCTCGGTCCCTTAGGGACCGATATTGCACGCCACAAAAAATACGGACATAAGCGTATCCGCTGCTCAGTCTTCAAAATGTCCAGTGAAAACCCTAAGAAAGCTACTCTTCAATCAATTTAGTGGATGCCCTGAACCTCAAGAAAAGAGAAACTATGCCTATGGATCCAATCAAAATTGTGGAAGCCGCAATTACGTTCTTTGCATCCTTCGACAATGAAGCTGAAGACTTCGTAGATTCGGCGATTAAATCGATTGGTTCACCGGCAACAGGCATGTCCTTCGGTCTCACCGTGATCGTGAACTTGTATTCATCGTCTGATACGAGCTCACTTGGGGGGGTGGCTCTGACTTTGACCTGCCTAGTGTCACCTGGGGCAAGCACAAATTCGTCAGAAATCACGTCAACGGACCAGCCACGAAGTGAGTCACTGGAAATGACTTCGATGTCTTCCTCAATATTGCCATTATTTGTCACAAAAAATGTGAACTCTACATTTCCAGGGTATCTCTCAGCAATCTTGCTAGGCGATTCCATTGTCAGCTCCAGGTCATGTATTGCACTTATTGAGACGGATAGGTCAACGAAAGATGGGGCCTGACCGGTGTTCTTCTTCGAAGCAGCTCCAACCCGAATCACGCCAATAGTTCCGCTTTCAACATCTTGAGCATCAAACTCAATTTCTAACATTACACTTCCTTCCGCAGGAATTCTGAAGCTATCACCAATCGAAGTACCATCCACTGTGATTCTCTTGAGCACAGTAGAATCCATTCCTGAGATGTAAATCACAGCGTCATCAGAACCACCATTTCCAGTGTTGGATATTACAAAGGATACTGTAGAAGACCCCCCTGGGGGTAAAGATAGCCCCATTGTCCCCGGGTCATCTTCAGGTTCTGCAAATGCAACTGCCATGCTGTAATCATATATTGAAACGGTAATTGTGACGACCCTACTGACAGAAAAAGATGCGCCGGCGACCCCAATCCTGATTTCAAAATTTTCAGATAGGTTGTTTATGCTGTCAGAAACATAAACCTGATAATAGATCATTGTGGTAGCATCTGAGTCGATGGCCGTCTGGAGAATCTCGTTACCTGAAACGTCCTTGAATCTAGTGGGCCAGACTGTACTTTGACACGAGTCATTGACGTTTGGGTCACAAGATTCTAGGATGAAAGTATCCCTGATGTTCCCCGTATTGGTGATTTCAACGGGGAAATCCACCCAAGTCCAGTTCTTCCCTGTTTGGGAATTCGAAGGAATGTAAATTGATCCAGAATGAACCGGTGCAACAGTGACGCCAAGGCTCACCTCATCGTGCTGGCTACCCGAAGAAGAGACAGTGAAAATTACAGAATATTCAACTTCAGCTTTGGCATCAGAAGGGACTGTAACTTGAGTCTCGACGTACAGTCTGTCGCAGGTCGAAGTAGATGAGCAGTGCTTTCCATCTATCGTTACAACAGTGAATTCTAATTCCACGACCCACCCTGGGCTTAGCTCCTTGACACCCAGTGCGAATGTATCCTGGCCATTTCCAGTATTGGTGATTAGTAGACTGGTTATCCCCGTCGCACCCGGATCTACATTGTTCATCGATGTGCTAGATAATGAAAGAGATGCATCACGAACCTGCCCAAGAGTTACTCGAAGAAGCGACTCACACCCCAATGCGGCACCGGAACGCCCTTGGACGTAGACGTCAACTTGCCCCGGTTCTACTGAGTCGTCCGGCGTTATGACAAATGCAAATGTAGTTTGGTCCCCGGCTTCAAGTGGCTCCTCTAGAAGTCTGCTCGTCGGGCTTTCGAATGAGAACCATTCACTCACATCGTACCCGCTTGCGGTTGCGAAAACGGCAACCGTCCATGCTGTGTTTCCTGTATTTCGCATCGTAATTGAGTTGTCGGCAGATTCACCGGGATCAAGGGAATGGGAGCTGAATTGCAAATCAGACTCACAGGTCTTTACATCGGGGATTTTCAGCTTCAGCTCGATGCTGTCATTCGCCTGATTCGCCGGATTCGGGTCATTGGTTACGGTTGCCTCGAGCACAAAGCAGTGGTCACCGGCCTCCGTTGAGCTTCCATCCGGAAGTGAAACCGTGACAATAGCAGTATCTGAATCCCCCGAGTTAAGGGTCATAGTTGCAGGCTCAACTGCGGGATCCAAACCTTCCGGGTCGCATGTTCCGGAGGACCCCATGGATAGTTGGATTTGCTCGTTGTCCGCCTCTCCATTATTTTCCACCAATACTTCCCATTCGACATCGTTGTCTTCACCATCGTAGTTTATCACACCATTGCTGGGGTCTGAGTGGGTCAGTGTTACGGAATACTGCCCCCCACCTTCCGATGAAGTCGTTACATCCACATCTGCGCTTGCGGTATCAGAAGGGTTGGATCCCCAACCAGTTGCTGTAACCGTTGTCTTACAGTCTCCGTCAGCCTGATCATTCACCGAAACTGTCAGAGTTGCTGTTTCACTCGTTCCAGTGTTGAGTCCAAAAGGAGTTTGGTCTATCTGTGAAGTGAAACCGTTGCAGTCGCTATCCTGAGATGCTTGAAGCTGCACGGTAAGATCCTCGTCACCGTCATTTGTTACCGTGATAGTGTATTCTGCCGGGTCATCCGTAGTCGCTTGCTTGCCAGGTGAATCCGATGCAATTTGCAGAGAAGCAGCTGCAGAGACAGTGACACTGAGCATGGAAACGGACAAAAGAAGCGCGATTAAGTGCGCCATTCTAGCTGATTTCACGGTTCCACCGAATCATTCATCCATCTAAGGACTTCGGGCCCATGAACCCAAAAAGATAGCAATTTCTAAGCCTCTGGGATATTACCATGACCGTCTTCAGTGCTTTCAGGATCGGGAACCCATTCCTGTTGGGCAGGATCCCACAGCCATCCCGGATAGTCTTCATACTTCTCCAAAGAAGACTCACTTGTTTCCTCCACCGTGCCTCGTTCAGCTTCTATTTCTGGGCCGCCCTTCCAGTTTTCCGACTCCTTCAAGTCAGTGCCGTCTTTTGCTCCTCGCAATACCCCATCTAAAAGATCGGGCCTTTTCATGGAAATTAGTAACACAGATGTCATCGTTAGTAGGAACAATCCAGCCCCGACAATTAGCATGTTCCCAGAGTCACCCTTAGTTGACTCAGAGATAACTTCAATCTGAATCGATGTACTGCTTCCACTAATCTCTTCCCCTTCTATCAGAGTAATAGATACAACCCCGTCGGAAGAGGAATCAGGAGTAAAAGCGACTTGTACGGATTTCGCCTCACCTGGTTGAAGTGTGACCATTATCCCGTCAATTATCCTCACGTTCCAGCCACTCGGGCCATCCGTAACCAATCTGCTTGATATTGGAGAGTTGCCAATGTTCTGTAATTCGTAGTATAATGTAGTCGAGAAACCCTCATGGGCATCGTTAATGTTTACCATGGTCCAACTTACAGCTTTGACGGTTCTAACTATGATTGTCTCTCCTGTTCTTTCCTCTATCCCCTCTCCGCTCAGAACCAATTCTAGATTCGGCTCTGAACCTGCTGACTCCGATATTGGAATCACAATACTGCACCAAACGATAGTTGACTCCCCCGCTCCAATTTTCCCTTTATTCGCCAAGCATGAGGCAGTCCACTGATCATTTGGTAAGATCATCGAGGCATCAAACTCCCATGATGCAGTTCCTTGATTTGTCACTCGCCAACCCATGTCAAAGCTTTCTCCAACAGGGTAGGCACCAAGGCCCAGTGGGGCATCGGATCTATCCACCGAGGAACCGTTAATCACTACCAGCTGGTGAAACTCCACAACTGGCAAGGCCCCAGAAACAACCCCTAGTGTCACGTTCCAAATGAATGAGCTACCGTCCTCTCCAAGCAGCTTCAGCTCCAACAAACCGCCATTAGCTAGGCCGTTACCTTGTATTTCGAGCTCCCAATTTACAGCTCCACCCTTTGGAACTTGCAAGTTGTTTAGGCCACTGGCCACTGTCCAGCCACCAGGCTTTTGGGTAACCAATGGAGTCAACACCAAGTCCCGGTTTCCATCATTGGAAATCTCCAATGTAATCTCATGTAGTGAGTCAGACCTGATGCCATCTTGGTCCAGTCCCGATTCAGGTGTGAAGCTCAATGAGTCAAATGCTCCAACCACCAAATTCAGGTCTTTCGACCATACATCAGCCCCGACTCTGGATTTCACAAGCATCTGTCCGACGATGGAATGCCCATAGTCGATCTTCATGCCAGGTGGTACAATTGTGATGCCTGCAGAAACATGCCCGCCCTTCTCCAGAGTTCCGGTGGAGCCCTTTTTAGACCCGGGGAAAGCACCTAGCTCATCGAAGCCAATATCCCACCCAGCAGGGGGTACTAGCTCTAGGTCATATGTCTGGGCACCATTTCCATCATTTACCACGTCTACGGAGAGTGACGTGTTTTGGAACGGATCGACGATAATTGTTTCTGATGGCAGGCTTATCGTGGGCTGAGCAAGTACGGGGACATCGAAGTAGATGTCCAATTGAGATTCAATGTCATATTCCACATCCGTTGCCGTCACGGTTAGGGAGTATGTTCCCGGCTGAGGGGGACCAGGGTGAACCATTGTCAGATTAATAGAAGTCGATGCAGAAGGGCCGAGATTAACGAAAACCTTGTCGAAAGAGGTGAACCAGGAGAATGGTTTCCCATCAGCTAATCTTGTCGGATTGGAGACAGAAATAGATGCATTAGTCTCGAAAAGAGCCAAGTTGGTCATTTGAATAGACCATTTCGTTGTGATGTCATTTGCGTCTAACAGGGTAATCCAAGGTTCATCAGAGGATGCTTGTATTCCCGGTGCACTGACTTGCACCACAGTCTCCAATACGTTATTGTCTTCGTAAAGCTCCTCTAGCTGATTATTGGGGTCTATCTCAAGCCTAATTGTTACGTTCTTAGCAGTTGCATCAGCCTGAGTGGGCATCCAGTCCCACTCTAGTTCTATCGACTCAGCTGGCAACATGCCAAGTGTCTTCGTACCAATTAGATCGTCGTTACCATATGCTGAAACGTGCACTTCTGGGAAGGAACCGGACCCTTGATTCAGAATTGTGGCTGAAAATTGAACTTCATCACCAACCTGTGGAATCGGTGTCGAGATCTCAAAGGAGGTGGGTACAAAGGTTGGATCGGGAGTAAGATCGTTTACGTTCACGCCCCTAACAGCTATGGCGAATGGTTGGTATGTCCTGCCCCCTCCATGTGAATAGTCAATCACTTTAACGTTCCAGATTCCAATAGAAGCCGAGTCGATAAGAACAACTTCTACGTTGTTCTTGTCATCCTTGGAACCACCAGTCTTTGACTTTCCACCCTGAAAATCATTTCCGATATATGTGACTTGACCATTGGGGGATGTCACCTCTAGATTCAGGTCATTTCTCAACTGTGTACTAGTGAATGCCGAACCGGGGTAATCGGACCACGCTAGAACAACTTTCAGGGGCTCACCAGAACGAGTCACCTCGAAATTGTACTCTGCCTGTTCACCACTCCTAAGTCTTGATCTATCATCTACGAATGTGCCTATGTCGCCATCTGGAACTAGTGTGTTTGCTAAGTTGAGCCTCCCCCATCCTTCCATCGCATTGGGGATGTCCCTTGGATCCTGAACCCCATCACCATCGGTATCTGACATGTCTTCCGCGCCTAGGATTAACATGGCTTTCACTAGTGCACCTTGGGGGGCAGGTCTTTCTGCTATCTCCATCAGATACTGCCTTACAATGGCAGAGGCACCAGCAGCCGCTGGAGTTGCCATAGAGGTTCCACTATATTCTAGATACCACCCGGCTGGATCGACGTTTTTCGGAGTGTTTGATTCCTGTGCTCTGCACGAACGAACATAATCCCCCGGAGCAACGATGTCCGGTTTGATTCTACCATCATCAGTAGGGCCCCAACTGCTCCAGTAGTACATCTCCTCGGATGAGCTGTATCTGTTTACATGACCGCCGACTGTGATCACGTTCTTCGCCGTACCAGGGGCAGAAACACCATCATCCCTCTCATTTCCCGCTGCGAAGAGAACAGTCATTCCATCATAGGTCCAATATTGATCCCATGTCGAAGTCCTGTCATCTGCATCTTCTGATTGGGTGGTGTAGTCCCCCCCGGTCCCTAGGCTTCCCCAACTATTTGTATGAATTCTCGCGTTTCCTGACGAATAAGCTGAGTTCAGTAAAGAGAAAATCCCCGGTCCTGCCAATCCCCCTCCGCTTCCTTCCATTGCTTGGAAGTATAGTTTAGCCTCAGGGGCTACGCCCTGATACACGTCAGATCCAGTTGAGCGAGAACCCGAGCCAAGAACTGTGCAGGCAACGTGAGTTCCGTGACTGTCATTTGGATCGTTGGTATTCCCGTCACCTGCTACATCTACTAGTCCGACAATCCGACTACCGAAATCGCCATGATCATCATCCAAACCTGAATCTGCTACAGCAACCCTCTGGTTATTTCCATTCAATGATGTGATGTAGTAGCTTTCTACTGCATTCGCACCAGTGTGCACACGGGCATTGTTGTTATGTAGAATAATTTCATCTCTATGTGAAATATACGAAACCTCAGGGCTCATCGCCAGCTCCAGTAATTGTTCTGAAGACAGAATCCCGAAGTGAACTCCATTAGTTGGGGACCACATGTCAGATAGGAAGCGTTCGGCGGTTTCTGAAAGTGACCCATAAGACCCATGACCCGGAGTATCTAGGCGAACTAAGTCATTGTTCTTCCACCCCAGTATTTCAGAGGAGAATTGCTGTTGCTCAAGACTCCAAAGATCTTTGTCGATAACCATTGCTACGGGAACACCATGCGTGGATCTCACCAAAGGCAGTGATTTCACCTTTGACAGTTCGACCTCACTTCCTTGGATTAGAAATCCAGATGGTGGAACTAAAGATCTCACAGCTACATCCCCTGACTCAATAATTTGCTCACGTGACTCCCAGAGGCCAACATTGGGATCGACTAAAACAATGAGGAGGTCGGGCCTTTCCTTGGTGAGACTCTCGGGAATCTGTAGATTGGAATCAAAGCCTATGTCTGAGAATTCACCGATGGATGACAGGGCCCCTCTTGCCCTCAAACCCTCGCCAACGAACGATATCTCCGGGCTTCCGAGGTCCTTGATGCTGTTTGGATCAGGCGCAATCTCAACCCTCTCGCTCTTCAGTTCACCTAGATAGTCCGATTGCTCAGTAATTGCTGAATCACCGGGAGCTGCCATTGACATACAGGAGGATAGCAGAACCAGAATAATCAGTACCGGAACTGAATCGCTCATTCACTACGCCCCCAAATCCAGATATCTTTGATACTATGGGTCATTCGTTATTTAGAATCATCATAAAGTAGCTACATCAATTTGAACGAAGACTCGATTGTGAAGAACTCTTGAGTCCAATATCCTACCTCGGCAGTCCATAGCTTAGTTGACTCGCCCCCATAGTATTGATAGTCTATGCTTATCTCAATCGTGTAATTCTCCCAAACAGACTCTCCGAGGATTACAAGCTCCAAATCATCCCCAGGGGTGTTGGAAATCGAACTGTGTGCTGGGAGCGAGTCCATGAAGAAGTCAGTTCTTGCAAGTTCAACACCCTCTGAATCTAGGAACCTCATTGAGACACTCACATCCTCTATTTCCCTACTCCCCCTATTTTCCAGCTCTGCGAGAACTACATGTCCGAAACCAGACTGTTTGTACACCACATCCATATCCACGTTATTGTATGGAATTACCCACATCAATGCAAACAAAGTGGCTGAGGCAATCAGTAAAGCAGAGAATGATGCGAATAAAACCCTTGTTGGGGTAATTACCGATGCATGATATCCAAGCCTCTCTAGGATTTCATGAGCAGCCTCAAGGTCCTCTTCGCTTCCCTCGATGGGGCTTACGTTATCCAGCAGGCCCATCAGTCGAATCCCCCTATGGTTGCTATAATGGTGAGTATTCCAGATGACAGGGGCTCAGGGGCCATGATATGGCTGGTTGGCCCGGAAAGACCAGGTACCATTCCAGCCAGAGTCATGTCCGAAGCAAGGCCATTAACCCCCAAAGTGGTCCCTGAGGGAACTCCACCTTTGCTTTGGGCATCCAGAAGAACTCCTCTGAGGTTCAACTCATTACCATCGATTTCGGCCGAGACCCTTGCGGATACGATCACCCTACCGCTTCGAACATCATCAATCTCGATTAAACTGTAGGGGCCAACGATTTCCCTAATGTGTATTGTCGCGCTCTTCAAACCCTCTCCAAGGACCTCAATTTCATCGAGAACTACTGGGGGTAAAGTTGGGATATCCGAGGCCCTGACATAAATGAGGCCCACCCCATCGCCTCCAGATCTAACGTTAAGTCCATATGAATCGGTCGGCTTGATGGCCAATCTATCCGCCATCCCCTCTGCCATCATCACAATATCCCCCTTCGTATTTACCGCTCTTCCTGAGGCCTCAATGTAAAGTGACATACCAGGTTCAGACGCGCTGTAGTCGAGTACGGGCATCCCTTGGAACGCTAGGTTTTCAGTGATATCGAAGTTTAAGTCTGGCTCAGTTGTAAGGTTCATCGATCCTGGAACCTTTGACAGGAACAGAGTTGCTGGCCACCATGAGCCATCCATCCATTGCATCTGTTGCAGCATTATTGACCCAACTCCCAGCCCATCAACCCTGTATTGCTCCGGCACTGTCATGTCAATGGAAATGGCTGTCCCGATACTAGCCTGTATTTCCACTGTCTGAGGGATGTCTTGCACCATCATTTCGGTTCTAGTACCGGATCCTCTGTCAATTAGCAGGGCATGGAACCAATCTAGTGTGTCAGACATCGAATAAAGTGTATTGGTAGAAGTTTCCGTAATCCCTCCAAGTGTTCTTGATGTAATCTCTGTGTCTAGAAGCATCGATGTAGCGGTTCCGACATTAAGCCCCTCTATTGTAAGAAAAAGATCTTGTCCATTCACGTCTCTAAGGGAAATGACAAACTCAGACTCTTGAGGCTCCCATCCATCTAGTCCAATCGTTATCCCCCATATTTGTCCATTTTCAATCAACGTTCTAGAGACTGATAGATCGATCTTTGGTGGCAGGTTTGGGATCCATGCCTTCATGTGGAAACCGTCTGTGATTCCTGATTTAGCTGAATTAAGTGAGACTCCATGAACCCAGTCGGGCTCCTCTATCGAGCTGTCACCCATTGATGCCTCTACCAAAAGGTCGAATTCTGCATCAGCGTCCAAACCAATTGAGAAGGCGAAGTCACTTTGCCCCGAACTAGCTCCCGTTGAGATGTTGGTTGTTAATCCTGCTAGTACCGTATTTACTGATTTACCCAAATCCGAGAAGCCGCCAATGAACAACGCCACTCCTGACAAGCCGTCAGAAGAATTTAGCTGCGGTATGTCCAACGATGCACCTGAATTTGAACCAGTGGGGACCTGTAGAGAGATTGAAGATGGCAATGGGTCAATTTGAGCAATTACCGACAGATCGCTCATTTGATTTGTCGGAGCATTTCCGACATTCATTGAAAATGGCTCACCTCCGCCTATTCTTGCGAACACTGTTCCCATTCCTGCATCTCCTTCTGCACCCTCTTCCTGAGGTTTTATCCAACCAACCTCCTTCAATCCGGATACTCTTGCTGAGAGCGAAGACTCGCCATTTTCGGAATCATGCTCAAAGAGGAAATGATCACCAGACATGGTCAATGGCGAATTTGAGTCACTCAATTGTGCTTCAATCATGGAAATCTCAGTGTCAGTAGACCATGATATTTCAGCCCCCGAAGTTGATTCGAAGGTACTGGGGAAGCCAGAAATTCTAGCAGCCTGTCTTTGATTGCCACCTACGCCTGAGTAAATTATCGTCTCAATTGCAGATGAAGCGTGGTACTCAACTGCTTCAGAAGAAGCATTAATGCTGATGCTATTGGGTAGGTCAGAGAATCTAACAGATTGGTGACTTGAACCACTCAGGTTTCCCGTATCGTGATTCACAAAAACCAGTGCAAGAGGATTGTCAGACTCGGTGTTGATTGTCATTGAAATCGTCTCAGTTTCATTAAACTCGGAAACTGAGAATGACTGTAGTCCACTGAACCTGATGCTCGCGGCTATTGGCACAAGTGGATCCATAGAACTTATTTTGGCTCCTATGCCCCTATCTTGGGAAAGTAATAGGTGATCACCGGGTATTATGGGGTGGTCAGACGAACCTATTTGCAAAACTGCAGAAGACAAGCTCATCGGCGATCTGCTAGTTGCCCAGTTGTCAGTCATCAACAGACTGATCGACCCTCCTGCCAGCCCACCCGAACCAGTTCCACCACTAATCACATCAACGACAGTTGATGGCACATCATTCAACACCGTCCCGACATCGAGAAAAATGTCAACTAGGTTCAGTATTACAGAGTCCAGAATCTTTGAAATGAAGTCAATATTCTCACCAGAATCTAGTGAATCCCCCTCCTCTGCTGAATCGCCTAATCCGAATGAACCAAACACAGCAACTGCACTTGGAATTGAATTAGCATTGATGTGAATTCTCCTGTGATCTTCGGAAGAGCCCTGCCTGGAAAACCATGATGTATAGTCAATCATTTCCAGGGGTTGTGCAGATCTAAGCACAATCAGGCTTTCCGGTGGATCCGCTGGATTAATCGGCAGGGTTGGATCATCCACGTTCTGACTTGAATCTCTTGTGAAGTTCTTTATCCCGATAATTAGGCCCAGTTCATCCGGTTTTTTTCCAGGTAGGACGGACTCATCCGCAGATCCTAGCAATCTGAAAATACGATCGATCTCGCTTGTCCCAAGAGACCCCTCCGGCATCCCTCTGAACCAGCCCTCGGAGTTCGTAATGTTGCCAAAGCTCCCATCGGACTGTATTTCCCCCGACCTGTCTTCATGGAAGTGGAGATGAACGTCCGCCCTCCTGTCGGCCCAATACTCAATCGTTGTCAGGCTCCTATCTCCAGCAAGTCCAGAAGATTCGGGTAAAACACCCTCGGTTCTGATTACAATCTCAGCTGAACTTGGTAGGGAACGAGAATTACCATTTGGGTGGAACCTAGCATCAATGTAAGCAAGCTCAAGCAACTCCCTGCTACCATCGTCATCAGGCGGGGAGAAGTGTAAATAACCCAGACCAGCAGAAACGCCGCATGCGATTTCACTAGATTTATTTCCATAAAGTTCTGCTGGGTCATATCTGTCAGGACAACTTTCCTGCCCAGAGTTCTCAAATCTTAATGCATATGGTGAGGAAATAGATGCAAAGGTCAACCCCGACTCACTAGGCGGGGTGATAATGCCAAGTGGGTCTGCGATCGCTGCGATCAAATCCAAAGCAAAGCTCCCGGCAGTGCCACCTAGGTCGAAGTATAGCCTTTCTATCCCTACCTCAAACTGGAAGTCTTTAGGGGCCACTGTGAATCCTGAGTCAACAGTCCAGACATAGCTCTCACTTTGACCGAGGTTTAGCAAGGATCCGGAATCAGAATATGTGAAAGCTTTGATGATGGAAACCTGCAACGAGTCCATCTGGAGCCAATGGTCCTGGCTTCCGCTATTTCCTATCTCACGAACCGAATACTCAATTCCAGGCTCAATCCATAGAGTTCCATCCTCTATATCCCAACCATCCCCCATACTGGGGCTAACATCCAGTTTCAGTCCCACTTGGATGTCGTCAATCCCATCGCCGTTGACGTCAATTGCGTGAAGCAGGGAATCAGTGTTTGGCAATAGTATTGAGATCAGGGATGCAGTGAATCCCACAACCTCGACATTCTCTACCACGTTTCCATTGGCATCAATGTATTGGGTCCAGATCACATAGTCTGTGATGTTAATCAGAGTTTGCCAAATGTTCTCGACGAATCCGGGTTGGCTGCTCCCTGATTCCAGGAGTAGTTCATACGGTGGGGGATGAATTACATCCAAGGGCTTAGTTTCGACAAAACTAGCCCCTTGTAGCACATCTTCGGTTTTGGAGATGGGACTAAACTGGTCGGTTTGTCTGACACTTCCTCTAATTTCACTTACTACGGGACCCGCCTCTGATGAAGCGACACTCGACTTCATAATTTCGCCTCGTTCATCCAGTAGTCCACTTAGCTCCTCCAAGACACCAAAGTTTCTGGACTCCAGACGGGCCTCACCATTTACAACTGTGAAAGAGTTTGCAATGGGGAGTAGAATTGAAGCCAGTATAATTAGCGTAATGCTAACTGGAAGCTTAGCATCTCCAGATCCGGATTCGGCACCTCCCATCGCCCCGACCTCCCATAGGTGCGATATATGGTATTGCCTTGATTGAATCAAGCACCATCATGATTTGAGCTCAATTCATATTTTCATCATTCTCAACCAGATGCTCGAAATCACAGGATGGGCATTTGGTGTATGCTGATTTTACTCCTTCAGGGAAAATTAGCTCAAATGGTTGATTGCAAGATGGACAACCCCTTGTCACCCTGTCTTCAGAGGTATCCAATACACTCCCAGTCTGATCTTCTAAATCTAGATTGTTAAGTTCAGACATCAAGCCCCCATCCCGCTGATTATCGACTGAATCGTTCCTTTCTCCCTCCATTAATGCACTAATATCGAGCTCTGAGAAAACATCCTCTCTCGGCTTCTGAGAGTAGTATTGTGAATCCAAATCCGTTTTGGCCCATACAGCCATATCGACAGTTTCAGGCAACTCTTCCTGATTTTCTTCGTCCACCCTCTCCTCTTCCTTCAAAGAGATCTCCGACATTCTTCTATTGACAGCAAAATTGTATGCAAACCAACCAAAGACAACTACCAAACTGCTAATGAGCAAAAACATCGCTGCTTTACCGAATACGCTCAATCCACCTCCCTGTGAACTACTCTGAACAGTGACTAGAATTTGTTTTTCTTGTATCAAACCAGCTTCATTCTCAACCCTGAGAAAGATGTATTGTGGACCATCTTCATCAAATGTATGTATTATCTTGGCATCTGGTTTTGACGACTCTGACCCAGACCCCCTGTTGAAAATCCAAGAGTACACAAGATCTGATGACTCATTATCGATTGCGAGGGCCTCTAGAACCACCGGACTCCCTCTTGTAGCAGAAATATCTTCCTCTAGAACAGTTATTATTGGGGGAGTAATGTCGATTAGTGTAATTGTTACATTGTCCTTGGATTTGTGGCCTGCCATGTCGGTAACCTCTAGGGACAAGTCGTGATTGCCAGCTGACAAATCACTCGTAATCTCTACTGAGAGCAATGATGAAGCCTCCGAGATATTACTTTCTGAGAAGACAGTAACCCCGTCGATTTCCCATTCAACCCGATCGACACCCCAGTTGTCTGAGAAAGTTCCGCTAATCATCAATACCTCACCAAAGCTCTTGACTACTGGACCATTTGCGGATATATCGACCAATGGGCTGGATAAATCCGATACGTTCACTGTTGCCGTTGAGCTGGAACTTTGCCCGTCCACTGAGGTAATTGATAGTTCGATTGAGTATTCGCCCGGAACCATCCATTTTTTCGTCGCTACAGGGCCGACTTGGTCGTCAAAACCATCGCCATCCCAATCCCATCTGAAGCTAGAATCATCTATCTGATTGGACTTATTTGGGCTTTCCAATGCTGAAAACTGAATCTCCTGTGAGACATCCACTTCACTCAGATCGGACTCGCTGGAAATTATTGGCTGTAGAATTGGGCTTATCGATACGGTTACTGTTACCGCAGCCGGCGAATCACCTGCGCTACCACCGCCGGGGCCCTCCTTATTGTCGATCACAACATACAATTCTTCGTTATCTATATCGCTTACCTTCCACAGTAGGACCCTCTCATCAACGACCTGCAGCATATCGGCGGAAAAGATCCTAGAAGAGGTCGATCCAGTGCTTGAGTATGAGGAGAAGTCAGATTCGGTCATTACGAAAATATCTGGGTTCCCTTCCATGGTTCTTGCATGGATGTTCAAAAATGAACCCTCATCAATGGCGAAAGGACCGTGCGAAACAGCAAATGAGTCCACCCAGACCCTATGTATGGAATCTGATAGAGTGTAAGGTCCAGAGTCGATTAATCCTGCTTCGAAATTTACTTCTGCCGACTGCCCACCTTGGCCTCCCTCGCCTCCGTCTTGAGGGTGGTCCTTGTTGTCAATCACAAGGTACCATCCAGTTGTAGGCCTATTGCTAGGAACCTCCCAATGCCACTCGCCCTCACTCGAGAAGCTCTCGAAAACCGAATCTGACTCCCAAACCGCGTCGCTTCTGTAATTCTGACCTCCAAGATAGACATCAAGGTTCACAGCAGGAAATAATAGTATGTCAATCTCAAAGTCAGTATCGACTTTGAAGAAAAGAGTGTTTCCAGGGTCCTGAGTCCCCAGGTTGATCTTCATACAAGACTGGTCCGATAGCACAAAGTCACTAGACAGGTCTCCTAATTCTGGTAAGCTAGAGTTCTCACAAGAAATGACCTCTTTGGTCCCATTAGCAGCATTAACCCCAGTTGAGAAGAGTAACAGGAAAGCGATGGCAAGTTGGCTTGAACTCCTCATCGACCGACCGTCTGCACGGAGCTTATGAATCGTACCGAGGTCCCGTTCGGTCAATTATCACCTAAGGGTTCCTGGGTATGGGCGTGGGGGGGAACCACCTTAGAACAACCACATCGCCTATGGAACGTACCCATTTCCACGGTATCGCAACGTGTGTTCGACCCTCAACCAGGGATTCAGGAGGATCTGAAACAAAGATATGGGTGCAGGACCAATCGCCCACATCTATCACAGCGTCATGTATCGTACCCAATAGGCGACCATCAGGAATAATTACTGGTAGGCCTCTGATTTCCGAGGCATGACGGTCAGCCATATGAGGCGCTAAAGAGCACGACGCATCAATATGACGATTGAAAGGACCTATTTGCCCCTGTTCTTGTTCGCCTTCAAGCTCGGTCGAAGCTTCTCTGCGCCCTTGCCCTTGTTGAGCAGACCACGTCCCCTCTTGCCCGCTCCAGTCTTTCCACGCATAGATCGGCCACGGTGACTAGAGCCAGATGCAATCCACCCAAGGTCCTTGTCGGACTTTATTGCAGGGTGGGACGGGTCAATCAGAATAACTTCGTAGAACTTGTTCTTACCGTCTTCACCAACCCAATACGAGTTTAGAACCTCGAGATTTGGGTATCTTCGATCGGTACGCTCCTCGGCAATTCTTTGGATTGATTTGCCCATTGTAATCTTCTTCACTCCGGCTTTGGAAGGCTTCCTCTTCATGTGGATCTTGCCCTTCCTGAGGCCACCACGCCTCACTCTTGTCCTTACTACCACTATGCCTTGCTTTGCTTTGTAACCGACACTTCTTGCAGCGTCTAATCTTGTTGGCCTCTCTACCCTGGTGAAGACCGAATCTCTCCTCCATCCTGCCATTCTGGAGCTTCTATATCTTTGTGGGAGACTCTCCTTGGGTCTCTTCCAAGTATTCCTAACATGCTGGTAAAGACCCATTATGTCACCTCTAGCGGCCCGCCGACCTTAATCTCCTTTATGAGCCTGCTTGCACACGCGTAAATGATGGATGTCACAGATCCTCAAGTTGAGCTAGTCGAACGAGTTAGCTTGAGTCCCCATGAGATGACCATTCCGTCAAATATTGAAAAAAGACTTGCAAAATTGAGAAAATTAGGATTTTACAAGCCCATTATCGTCGACTTTGAGTCCATGGTTATTCTTGATGGGCATCATAAGTGGAACGCGGCTGAAATGCTCGGACTCATCAAGGTCCCAGTGCTAAAGGTTGACTATCTGAAATCCACTGAGATCGAAGTAAGAACATGGCCTGACTGTGGCAGGGAGGAAATCACGAAGGATGAGGTAATTGGGATGGGGCTATCCGAAGGTCTCTTCCCGCCAAAGACAAGCAGGCATTTCTTTCCATTCGACATCCCATCAATTAGGATCCCTCTCGGCGACCTGGCGGATTGATGTTGGTCCGCGCTCCCGGACTTGAACCGGGGACCCCCTGATGGCTGCCTACAACCAATGTGTTTCCAGTCTACAGTCAGGTGCTCTAGCCAACTGAGCTAAGCGCGGTGGTTTGTGGAATCGACACCGCCTTATCTCGCTTTCCGGTGCCGGCCCCTCAATAATCTCTATTGTCCCAATATTTCTGGTCAATCGCAAATCATCGAATAATCGCCCTCGGAAGCCAGTTAATGTCCTCAACGGTTAATAATGCAAAGATTAGACTGAGCAATCAGAAAGGCAGAGATGCCAGGGATGCACGAGGCGGATATATGACAGGGATACCAAGTGGTGAATTGGGCACAGAGTCCCCTCAAATTTCCAAGGAAAGGGTACCGACTGCACTGAGAGACACGGAGCTTGAGAGCTTCGGTCCACCCGACCCAAGGATTCTCGTCTGCGGCTGCGGGGGGTCAGGTAACAACACCATGAACAGAATCACCCACATTGGTGTCGAGGGGGCAATCACCGTTGCAATCAACACCGATAAACAACATCTAGACAACACTAGGGCCATGCAGAAACTACTCTTGGGCAGGCACATCACAAGAGGACTCGGCGTCGGCGGTGATCCAGCCACAGGCCGAAGGTGCGCCGAGGCAGGCAGGGAAGTAATCACAAAGATTGTCTCAGGAGCGGATCTTGTGTTCGTAACCGCCGGATTGGGCGGAGGGACTGGAACTGGAATAGCCCCCATAGTCGCTGAGGAGGCAAAGAGGTCGGGTGCATTAGTAGTGGCAGTTGTAACCACCCCATTCAACGTCGAGAGGAGGAAGAGAATGCAGCAAGCACTCGAGGGACTCGATATGGTTCGTAAAGCTGCAGACGCAGTCCTAGTTCTCGATAATAACCGACTTTTGCATTTCGTACCCAACCTCCCATTGGACGAAGCCTTCAGCATTATGGATCAACTGATCGCGGAGATAGTAAAGGGCGTAGTTGAGACGATAACACTTCCCAGCTTGATCAATCTCGACTTCGCAGATGTCAGATCTATAATGAAAGGAGGGGGGGTAACGATGATGCTCTATGGCGAGAGCGATCAAGGCCCAGAGGAAGTGGTTCACGAGAGTCTCAACCACCCATTGCTCGATATAGAGATAGATGGGGCGACCGGAGCTCTGATTCACGTGACAGGCGGGCCTTACATGACTCTTGAACAGGCGAACCAAGTCTGCGATCTCATGACTGCGAGACTATCTCCAAATGCCAACGTCATCTTCGGAGCTCGTCAAGATCCAGCATTCGGTGACACGATCAAGGTTATGTCAATTATCACTGGAGTCGCACACGAACGCCTAGATAGAGAGATGATGAACGCAGACATGCTCGGTGACGCATTAAACATAGCAAGAGGGGGCCGTGAGAGGAAAGATAGCGGTTTTCAGAGGTTCGATTAGCTGACACAGCTTATGGCAAGACTCAAACAGGAGGGAAAAAGAAGTATGGTCATGCACGGGATGAAGAAGACCCTCCTAGTATCTTTCCTTGTGCTTTTCTCCGTGTCTGCTGCCCCAGCATCAGCGCAAGAAGCAGTCGAAAATCCCAAGCAACCATCGGTTGATAATCCGCACATGCACTTCTGGGGGACTGACGACCTTTCTTCATGTTGGACCCATTTCGACTCGAATGACTCCGCAGGATCAACTGAAGGCGGATATGGGGAGATGCAGTTTGCGCAAGGACAGCGAATCGAGGTCGAATACACTTGTGCCATGCAAGAAAGCTTTCAACAAGACATGTACCTCGATTCCAATGGAACAATAGAAATTAGAGTTGTCATAAATACTTGGACCGGAAACTGCGGTGAAAACGATGATTGCGATAATCTCAATATCACCCTACTCAAGGGGGTAGTTCAGGTGGCTAGGAAAGAATTCCCAGCTGTAGATAACAATGGCAATGACGAGAGCATTATTTGGGAAATTCCGGTTGATGCCAACATGACAAGGTGGAACAAAAGCGGTGAGGAACCAAGAGTCCAGTTCGAGTACTCGATGCCCGGTTATAGTGGCATTGACTGCATCCTCCCCTTCTCTGACTGTGATGGACATTTCGGAATGTACTATGAGAACAACGAGGACGGTAATGATGCTCGAGTCATCTTCCCGGTGGTGAATAAGTCAGATGCCGAAATTGAAGATGGCTCTGGAGCAGGTAGCGACTCCTCTGATTCCGGACTGCCAGGATTCGGGTTACTGCTT
>Ga0115011_10000300_pt1 | contig 43311 bp, 40 predicted proteins | sample TroAtlMetagenome_2_FD_88705 | JGI IMG/M metagenome (GOLD analysis project Ga0115011, IMG submission 88705) | Marine eukaryotic phytoplankton communities from Atlantic Ocean - Tropical Atlantic ANT8 Metagenome | ecosystem: Environmental > Aquatic > Marine > Oceanic | place: Tropical Atlantic... | reverse complement strand
CCCAGAACATCGCTCAGCTCTTTCTTCCCGACTATAGCTTGAAGGAGCTCGGGGAGTGCGTTTTCTGCCTCGTGAGTCACAGCATAGTCTATCTCTTTGTGAGTCAGGGTCTCCCTTGGGTATATGGATAGGTGAACTCCTCCTACTATACTTGGCACCCCAGTGCGCTCCTTGATCGCTCTAATCCAATCAAGCGTCTGGAAGAAGAGATAGGTCGTGATGGTGTAACCTATGAAGGCTGGGCCAAATGCGTCCAAGCGCGCCACGGTCTCGTCAATCGTGAGCTCTTCGGCGTGGGAGTCTATAAACAACACTTCACATCCAGCAGCTTCCAGTATCCCAGCTACGTAGAGCAGTGAAAGTGACGGGAATATGCCGTAGTTCTCTTTTACGGCTTTTATTCCAGGCTCATTTTTCACCGCTCCGTAGGGCGGGTACACCAGGGCGACTTTTATACCTCGTAACGATTCGTATGTTTTCTGTGTCATAGGTTGGGATAATAGCTTGAAACGGAGCCATTGTGCGAGAACAGTTACTGATAATCACAAGAAAAGTTCGCAGACACTCAGTGTTATTGTTGGCGCTACTTGTGATGTCAATCCTGTTTTTGATGGTTTTGAGGTGGCATAGTAACAATGGTTTAATGAATGGACGCCAGAATGAAATCTGGCATGTGGGGAACGCTTTAGACCTCTGGGGGGCGCTTAAGGATAGAGACACCTGGCATTTAGACTATTTTTTCTGGGGTAATTATTGGCCTCCTGGATTCTACGTCTGGCCATGGCCTGTATTTGCCCTTTTAGGGGCGACACACTGGGCCATGGTGGTGTCTAATTTCGGGCATCTAGCAGTTTTGTTGTGGGCAACTTACTCCTTGGGCGTAGAGGCCCGCAGTAGGCGAGTGGGGCTACTGTCAATGATGTTTATTGCTTGTTACCCAGGGGTTGTCGGTAACATGGTTCGGTACGAGCCGAGTGTAGCTGTGACAGCGTGGGTAACAGTCGCCGCATTAGCTCTAGTTCGTTCCCACGCCTTTCTAATTAGACGCTGGAGTCTGTTGTTCGCAGCGGCATGTGCCGTAGGGCTTATGATGGATCGCCTATCCTTGGCCTTATTTATTGCTATACCTGCATTGATTGAGTGTCTGGTTGGTATGCGGGTTGGACAGCACCGTAGAAGGTACATCAATATTGGTTTAGCGTCCCTGTTGCTGTTGGTTTTGGTTGGGTATTGGCACTGGGAGTTTGTACAGCTACACTGGCAGGAGATAGCTTCGCAAGGAGCTGGAGAGATAGACTCTAATGGCGACTACACTGAGCTGAGAGACCCCCTGTCTCTATTTTCATTGTTCTTTGTGTTTGGTGTGCTGCTTGACGGACAGGCAGGCCTGATCTTGGGTTTTACTGGGATTCTAGCCATCTGCAATGCGCTATTTGAACTCAGCCCTGTTGGTCGTCAGCGACGGGTGAGGCAGGCAGGATTGAGAATCTCTTTGTCCGTAGTCGCCACAAGCCTGCTCGTATTTTCTTTAATTCAGAAAAAACAGGTTTACTATACGCTGCCAATGCTCGGGTGCCTTGCAGTGGTGACGGCAGAATTTATCTGTAGGGCAAAACACTATAGATTACTAGGGTTTATTCTTCTGTTGTCTGGTTTTCATCAGGTTAGTTATCGCATGTTTGGTACTGGCTTGCCCATGCCAGCCGTCATGGCAGAGGCTGTCGGTGGTCACTCAATTACGGGGGCTATTGGAGACGGACGTTACCCTCAGGCCCATGAACCAGAGGGGCTAATGCTACCTTTAGCAGAGTTAGGCGAAGCTTTGCCCAGAGGCGATATCATTACATTTTCCGATGACCCCACATGGTTTGAGGGCTATTTGACGCTACATCTAAGAGAGCGAGCTGTGGGTAGTCAGGTCCGGGGGATTATTGGTGATCCAGCGGGCAGTTGGGAGTGGTTTAGGGCTGTTAGTTCTGTTGTCGTTGTGCGGACTGGTCCTAGCAGAGAGTGGCCTAGCGCAGCAGAAATAGACTCTGGTTTGGAGAATCAGGGGTATGATCTCTCAGAATTTCCAGATGTGGCTGAGCTGATCGGTGGCGACACACCAGAGAGACGTAGGTTTGAGCTGTCTGATGCGTGGGAGTGGAGTGGCGGCGTTGTCACTCTATGGCAAAACGGCGAGGTTGTTAGATAGAAAATTTAAACTCGGGCGTTTTCATCCATTCGCTTAAGGCCCTCGAGTAAGAGGAACTCAGTTTTACTACTGATCCTACTCTGGGGTAGCTCTTCTCCAACCCTTACTCGGAAATCACCTTGATTAAGGGCGACCATTTCGAACAGGGCGTCATCGCCGAACACATTTTCCAACTGCGCATCATATATGTTTCCATGGCGCATCCCGATGAAACCCTTGGAGTTGATAGAGTCTACTGAAACTACACAGGTCTTACCAGATAGGTGTAGAGTCTGAAGTAGCTCACCTATGGATACCTCTGAGAGATCTCCCATCAACGACGCCCGACTGGATGACGAATAGCTCTTTCCTATAAGTTTTCGAATCCTAGCTACCATAGCCCCTAGGTTTACTGGCTTCTCCAGCACATCATCGGCCCCTATTTCCAGGCCCCTTTCAACATCGATAGCGCTGCTTCTGTTAGTTAGAAGAATGATTGGAATGTCCTTGGTCTCCGCATCGCTGTTGAGCTCCAACACTAATGATAGCCCGTCTTTCTTTGGCATACGCATGTTTGCAATAACAGCGGCGGGCTTAAGAGAGCGCACCTGATTTAGGGCTGCGATCCCATCGCCCACAACGATAGTCTCAAACCCCGCCTGGCCGAGCCGTATCTCAAGGCCAGTAATTAGAGCAGCCTCTCGTTCGGCTATTACAATAGTGGCTGTAGTGAGGCTGTTGCCTACCCCCGCAGTTACAAGCTGTCCCTTTAGGCTCTCCCTTTTTAGTACTCTCGCCAGTGCACTGAGCACTTCGGGATCGTGTAGCTCCGCCCTTTCACCCATGGCCTTTAGAGGGTCCGAATCACCAGGACTCGCGTTCTCCACGAACGCTCTAACCGAGAAAATAATCTCAGCGGCTCTGTTTCCAGAGGTTGTTTCCCTGCCCATACGCCGCTCTTCCAGCTCGCTGAATATTTCGTCGAAGTTCCATGTTCCACCAATCGGCATTAGCACAGCCCTAGCTAATTCATACCTTCGAGAGCCGCCTCTAGAAGTTGTGTCGTCAGCTACGATGCCTTGAACAAGTGAGAGCTTGTCTAGCTCGGTCATCATTCCAGCTATAACGGCAGCCGTTTCAATGAAAGGTCTCACCCCCAATTCCTTCGCCACGGATTTAGTCAGCCTGGCTGTTCTTCGAGTCCTCGCCCTAGCGTCCATGTTTCTAGACTCAGAGGTTAGAAGGATGAACTCGATGAGGTTGAGCAGAAAATCGAACCCAGATTCATTATTTTGTCCTGAGTTACTAGGTGAGAAACCTTTGACGACAGATACCTCTAAGCCAGCAACGATTCGTCTCCAGCCTGGGAGATATGGGGTCACGAGTTCACTAAGCTCTTTTCGGTAGATAACTCTGTCCACGTCTCCTTCTTGAAGTAGGGGAGTCATCTGCTCGGGATCGTGAATATACTCTGTATTTCCTCCCTCTTGCTTTTCAATTACTCTCAATGCAGCCAAGCGGTCAAAGTCTGTCTCAAGAACCACAGTCTTTGTTACTTTGGGAGTGAACTGCTCATCAAGGAGCGCCTTAACTGCCGCAACCTCGGAAGTTTCGGGCAAGATGCCTTTAATCATGTTTGAGAGAGCTGTTGATGGTGCGACGAACAATCTTAATTGTTTAGCTCCAGTCGTCTTTTGGACTGTCGTTAGCGTCGGCAAATCTGTAGGATCACTTGTCAATAGAGACAACATTCCAGTAGACTTATCATAGAAAGTGGGGACAACAAGCTTGCTTCTAATGAGCTCTTCTGGGAGTAATTTCACGACCTGTTCTGGTATTGATAGTCGCCCGATTCTCTCGGTTGGAACGTGCCTTAATTTGAATTGAGAGGCGAGCCCTTTTGATAAGCCTTCATGGTCCAATAGGTCGAGATATATCGCTGTTTCACCGAACCGACCGCTCTCAGACTCTCTCATTTTCTTGAGTATTTGCTCAACCTCTGCTGGTGTGAGCAGACGAAGGTCTAAAAGGATCTGTCCTAATGGTGGTCTATGCATTCTCTCTCCAGCCACTCTTTTTATCACATTGTGTGTGAGAGGTGTTCGAAAAACAGTCTAAGTCGTGCCGAGATGATGTAGGATAACGTTGTAAAATATGAGAGGGGCATGTGTCAGGAGAAAAGATAGGTGGTGGCGAGGAGCTACTAGATGAGGTCGACCAGGCCACTGATCATCAAGACTATCTCCTAGCCCAAACGTCCGTTAGAGAGCTGTTCCAGAGCTTGGTAAAACACGGCCGAACAGCGAGGCTGTATGGTCGTGGCCACCACCATACCCGCAGTTTTTTGGAACAATTTATAGAGCATGTTCAGACTTTCTTGCAGTCAAACGAACTAATGATGGTCACAATTGAGCCAGAACAGGTGATCTTTAGAGGTCACCCTGTTCTGAGTGTAGATGCACAGGGTGAACACCTTATCTATGGCCTTTATTCTGAGGGGTGTAGAGCAATAGGAATAGAGCAAGGTGCGACCCTCGAAGAGGTAACAGGACTAGCAGAGTTACTTAGCAATGATTGGTCAAAGCGCTCAGAATTCGAAGATGACCTTATAGCGGCAGCATGGCGTATGGAATTCGAGAGAATTCATATAGATGTCGCTGACAGGTTCTCGGACGAGGATGAGTTAGGGGATGCGACAACCCGTGAAGATATAATGCTCGGGAGATCCAGTGGGTCAGACAAGAACCACTTGAGAGGCGACTCTGTAATGGTCCCTGAAATTCAGGGTTTGTTGGCAGAATTAGAGGCAGAGGCGAGTGTCTCAGAGGTCTCAGTTAAGCTCAAACAGGATGAAGCAGCGATGTTCTTAGCGCTTCAAGATGAGATTGAGGACTCTCTTGGTGAGTCTTGGGCTGGCGATGTTGAGTTGCTTCAAATGGACCCAGCTACAAAAGCATCAATCGAGGAAGAGGTTAAGCATATAGACACGGCTAAAGATATCACCCCAGATCTCTTCGGACAGGTTTTGTTCGAGGTGATTAGGGAGGAGACGACAGAGTCTTCTGCACTACTGTTTGGGAAGAATCTCGCCCGTCACCTAGTCCTCATGATCTCGAGTGGTGAGGTGCATTATGCTGCTGCTGTCGTTAGGCGGTTGAATTGCCTGTGTGATCCAACAATGTTTCCAGGCTTTAGGTTCGCGGAAACTTTGAGAATGCAGATGGGTACGATGGTCTTAGAGTCGAACCGTCGTCGCCTGATGGAGTCTCTACGCAGGGTTTGTAGAGGCGGCCGAGAAAAAGCAGCCCTCTTCACGGTGTTGTCTATAATCCCTCGCAGCAGAATACCTGAGCTGGTGTTGTTGGGTTCAGGTGTAACTCGAGGCAGTATTAGACAGGTTATCGCTGATGTTGTGCTGTTGCTTACAGACTATGATGATGAGGCTATCCTAACCCTGTTGGTCACAGGTGAGGACGATGAGGCCCCAGTGCCTCTTTTAGCCCTTTCAAGAATGGGTTCTAACCTGGGTGTAAGTGAGTACATTAGATTAGCTAGTCACGAACGGGTGGAGGTTCGAACGTCTGCTTTAAAGGCCTTGCGTGGAACCAAGTCGCCTAAGGCAAGAGTTGTTATTAGGGCTGCGCTAAAGGACGGCGAGCAAGAGGTTAGGGTTGAGGCTCTCAGGTATCTGTCAGTACACAAGGATAGGCTTGACCTGCCGTTGATCGAGTCTCATCTAAAATCTCAAAGTTTCGGTCAGTTAGAGCCCGATGAAGTGAAGGCGTGGATTATGGCCTACGGTCACATCGGTGGTCTTGATGCGGTATCAACTCTTAGATCGATCGTGTTGGGTCAATCTGAGCTAGTTGGAAACCAGAGTTGGATAAAGGAGAACTCACTCAGAAGCTTGGCGATCATGGGGACGTCCGAGGCCAAGGGAGCGCTTGACCTGGCGGCGAGGAAGAATCCAGAGTTGAAGGCTCATATAAAGTCGCTTCGTTCAAAGGGGGTAGGGGTATGACAGGTGGCTCAACAGGGATGAGCGGTATCGATCTCCGTCGACTAAACAACTCTGGAAAGAGGCTGTGCTATCGCATCGCGACTATTATTCGCACAGCAAAAATTCACGCTATGGATAACAAGGCGATGGATTATTCATTAAAAGTCGCGGTCTCTGCATCCAATGAAATGATCGAGGATGTAGGCGAATTGACCCTTTATGGAGAAGATGAGACGGTTCACATTAACGATTTTAGGATTAGATTTGAACTGTCTCTCGTCAGCCAGATTTCTGCAATGAATAACTACCTCCACCAAAGGGGCGTAGGTGGTATCAAAATAATGAACGAGACTACAATGTTTGACTGGCGCTCTGTTGTTATTGTGCTGGGATCCGCCGTTGTTCTACAGGAGGATGTTTCAGACCAAGAGAGTGTAGTGGATGGGTCTGCAAAACTGAACGCTGCTCTTGGCGATGCAGGTGTCGATAGTATTCGCTTCTCTCAGGTGATGTTTCTTAGGCAAGGTACTCTTGGGGGAATGTATGGGGGCGAGGGAGAGTCTGTTCGAATAGCCGCGAGTAGAGCCCTGCAATTATACCTTCGGGCTTTGAGGGTCGTTGAGTCTATGCACTCAAATGTAGGTAGCAAGCGAATTCACCTCGGGGTATCGAGAATTGTTCAATATTTAGTAGACCAAGCCTATGATGATCCGCGTCAACATCTCGCCTTGGTGAACCTAAAAAGCGACACGGCGTACGAACTTAGGCACCCTGTTAACACTCTAGTGCTTTCAATAGGGCTCGGCCGGAGAATGGGCTTAAGCAGGGCATCGTTGCTAGACCTGGGGTTGTCGGCATTAACCTGTGATTTAGGTATGTCTTCAATACCGGAAGAGATCAGGAATAAGCCAGGAGTGCTCGATGAAGATGAATTGCAGTTTTTGCATCGCCACCCTTCAAAGTCAGTAATGGCGCTTCTCGAAGGGGCGAGGATTGATCAATCGGCACGCAGGTGGATGACTGTTGCGTTTGAACATCACATAGGCTTTGACCATGGGGGTTACCCCAAGACATTAAGGTGGCCATCTCAGCACCTGTTCTCTAGAATTATTTCCACCGCAGAGACATATGATGCTTTAACGACGACGACTCCATGGCGAGACGGGTTGCTTCCTGATGAGGCGCTAGAGGTGATGATGCGTGACGCAGGAATGGACCTAGACCCAGGGATAGTCACCTCTCTAGTAAACATGCTGGGTCGTTTCCCTCTGGGGTCAGCACTCTTGTTGTCTACAGGTGAGGTGGGAGTGGTATATTCGACACCATCGGAGCCAGAGCACGTATTGCGGCCAGTTGTAAGACTGGTCCTCGACACACGCGGCGATCGTATGGCTGGTGTTGAAATAGCAGACCTTAGGGAGCGCACAGAGTCAGGTACTTATAAGCGAAATATAGTCAGAACAGTAGATCCACATACATTGGGTGTTGATGCTACACGAGCCATTTACCGCTGAGAGTCTGATTTCGAGTTATGGGAGACCTCATGACGACCAACAGTTCTATCATAGTTGACTCACCCGAATCAATACCGGAGTCTATACAGCCACTAGATAGGCTGAGGTCCGTCCTAGAGGAGGCTGGTGATGCCTTGGTGGTTTTCTCTGGGGGAGTTGATTCAGCCCTTTTGTTGACAGTAGCCGTTGAGGTTTTGGGTGACAAAGTAGTCGCCTTGACTGCAGATTCTCCCACGTTTCCACCCGAAGAGAGAGACGCCGCCGTAGACTTTGCTAAGAACTTGGGTGTAAGGCACCTCGTAGTAGATGCGCTTGAGTTGGAGAGGGAGGGGTACCGGGCTAACGCTGGTGATCGCTGCTACCACTGTAAAACAGAGCTCTTCGAGTTAGCCTCATTATGGGCAGATAGGGTTGGCTTGACTTGGGTGATGGATGGAACAATAGTTGATGATTTAGGTGATGATCGACCAGGCCTACAGGCTGCAAAAGAACAGAGAGTCCGCCACCCTCTATTGGAGGCGGGCTTCACAAAGAAAGATATAAGAAGTACTTCCAAAAGCTTGGGTGTTAGTGTTTGGAATAAGCCAGCATTTGCCTGTTTGGGTAGCCGGTTCCCCGTTGGGACAGAGGTGACTTTAGAGCGCGTTGTGAAGGTCCAACGGATTGAGAGCGTGCTTAGAATTTTCGGATTTAGTAAATTTAGAGTCCGCTACCATAAAATCGGTGAGCAGACTATGGCGAGAATTGAGCTTGGTGAGGATGAATTGTCTGAGGTTTTTAGGGAGGGGATTCGAGAGGCAATAGTTGAGAGGTGTTTAGAAGAGGGGTTCACCTGGGTGACTTTAGACCTCTTAGGTTACAGGTTAGGTGGTGCGGGAGTTTCATCTTGACTAAGGGTCAGGAGACGAGTCAAGGAGGTGTTGAAGGGCCAGTAAAACTATCCTCAGTTCTGGTGGAGATAGTTCTACTGTGGCTTGTTGCTAATCTGGTCATTCGCGCTGTCGTCCAATTACACTCAGCCTTGGCCTTACCAGATGTGGTTCTAGCAGTTATTCCCTTTGTGTTTATTTACGCTCCCGTAGCTCTTTGTTGGCTCCGAGGGGTGGACTCATACAGATACCCACTGTACGTACCAGGCTTTCGAGACACTAGAGCTTGGCTCGATGCCTTTAAGTCGAGCATGAAGTGGTTTGTTGTATTGTTAGTGCCTTGGATAGTCGGGTACCACATCTGGATGACCATGAGCTGTGATGTTGTAGAGGGCGCCTTAGATAGTACTGGTTGGTTTTCGTATGTTAATATCTGCCCTGATGTCGATTTCGGCTTTAGGTTGACATCGTCTATTTTTACTGTGATCGCATTTCAGGTGTTTTTTGTGGCGATACCAGAGGAGTTTTTTTACAGGGGCTATATCCAGACCAGGCTTAGTGAAGTCCTTCCCAACAGGGGTGAGCTTATCGGGGTAGGCTACGGAGCAGGTTTGTGGATAACAGCCCTATTGTTTGCTTTTGGGCACTCGCTAGTGACTTTCCAATGGTGGCACTTTGCGATATTTTTCCCTGGGATCTTGTTTGGTCTACTTAGAGAGAAAACAGGTGGTGTGCTGGCGCCGGCTTTCCTCCACGCCGCGTGTAATGTGGGGGTCGTTGTACTTGATGTTACGTATGGCGTCCGCAATCTCATATGAGGTGGCTTGAGTTAAAGGAGTATTACACGTCACTTCTCAAGCTTCTTAAGCCTCTTTAGAATTTCGGCTTGCGCCTTTTCTATTCTGCGCATGCTCGCAGCTGCCGAGCTGGACTGTGCTCTCGCCTCTTGAACGGAGTCTCTAAGTGCGTTGAATGCAGTTCTGTCTGGAATCTCTCTACTATTGAGAACCTCGTAAACAGTATCTTCGAGGGCGCTCTGGAAAATTGGCAGGAGCCGGTCGGAAGCTGCGCTTTTTAGGAAATCTCGTAAAGTACTCATCTATTTTGCTCCGCGCTTAATACATTATCTGTCACCTTTTCTTGTCTTATAGTCAAGCCGTTAAGGGCTTGTATCATAGCTAGATAAGATATGAATCTTTGTCTACACACTTGCAGAACCCCACCTAAGAGTGCTAAATCACGCGCACAAAGGTTAAAATCGTTAACCTAATAGCTTTTCACCATTTCTATTATATTGAACACTATGGAAAATTGCCCATTCTGCGATGCTGAAGTCTCCGAGGAGTTGATTCGGTTCGGTGGAGCATGCCCAACGTGTTTTAATGCTATCCCTGGTGAAGAGGCCCCAACTGATCCAGGCATTAGTACCGCGACTGTTACCTCTGCGGGCCCAGCATCAAGCGAAAACTCTAAGTTTCCCCTAATACCAGCGTTATTGGCTGGGCTCTTGGTTGTTGCTTTTGGTCTGTTTTTCCTTGTGAATGTTGACCCTGACCCCGTTGAGGCAGTTGTTGTTACAGAGGCTGACGCGGCTCTAGAGGCGCAAGCTAGCATAATCGAAGAGAACACGAGAGCGTTGGCTGAGAACGAAGAGGCGGAGGCAGAGGCCGAGGCTGCTGCTGAAGCAGAGCTTTTGGAGGAACAGGCGCGTCTAGCTCAGCAGGCTGCTTTGGAGGCTGCTGCACGCCAAACTGCGGCAGCGCAAGCGGCCGAGGCTGCTTCTGGCCCTACAGATTATGTCGACAGGACGCCTGAAGCCTCAGTCGTTGGTTTTATAACAGAGACAACCCCAGACGATTCTTACAGGGATCCGTCCACATATATATCTAGAAGTGAGCCTAGCGTGGTGACAGGGGCCTCTGCGATTAGAAGGGCCATTAGGGGTGTAATCTCAGATAACAGCGGTGCAGCTGAGTTTTGTTATACACAGCAAAATGACAGGAGCTTAGGGGGCACTTGGAGTGTCAGCTTTATTGTAAACGAGGATGGCTCTACAGGGGAGATAACTGTCACTGGTCAAGGGGTATCCAATGAGGGCCTAGAGCGTTGTCTTAGAGGAAAAGTTCATCGCTGGGTGTTCCCCGCTATTGCAGAGTCAACCCCTTACTCTAAAGATTACAACTTCACACCAGCGCTATAATACAACCGCTTTTATTGAATTGAATCGTAGCCTATTCACTCTGAATAATCCCTGTTGATTGCCCTAGGGGCAACCCTTCTTACTGTTGTCTGAGACCTTCTGTTGTCCACCCAGTCCGCCCAATCTGCCTCTGAAAAACCGCTTGTATTTCGAGCGACATAACGCTCTATAGTGAGCCTCATGCTCACCAATTGATGTAGGCTGATTTCGTCCAGTCCGAACTGGTTTAGGAATTCACCCCACGACTCGCCCCAGGCTAGGTTCATTTGGGCAATGCGGTTAGAAATCTCTGTCTCCGTCGGCTGATATGATCTAATTCCACCCGCCACCTGCAGTACTAGCCTCATCTCTTCCGTCCTCTCAATTAGTGACGGAGTTGAGAAAGGGTGGGTCGAAGAGGGCATTACCGCATCAATTGCAGCCTCTATCTGTGTATCGCTATGAGTGATCACCATATCTCCTACAACCGAGACAACTCTGTCTACATTTGTTGGGTTGGCTTCAACCCGTTTTGAGCTCACAAAACCGATCAAAAGCAAAGTAATGGTGATCAGTTTAGTGTTCATGGTTTGCGCTCCTCAGTTGAGAGATTACATCTACGTAGATGATAATTGGGAGCGACATGGTTGAGGTAACAGGTGTAACCAAACGGTACGGCCCCCTTGTAGCGGTTGATGATATCAGCTTCTCGGTCGGCCGAGGTGAGGTTTTTGGTTTTATTGGCCCAAACGGTGCTGGTAAGACTACGACCATGCGTATCCTTACGGGGTTCATACCAGCGACATTGGGTGTTGCTAAAATAGACGGCTTCGATGTCTTTGATAACCCCCGAGAGGTCAAGGGTCGGGTTGGTTATTTGCCAGAGACACCTCCTCTCTACCCTGACTTGTCCGTTGGTGATTACTTGAGGTTTGTCGCTGAGATTAGGGGGTTTTCTCGTAACGAAAGGATCCGCCGGGTCGGAGAGGTGATGGAGCAGGTTGGCCTTGGTGGCTGGGAAGACCGTATCTTAGGTTCCCTTTCAAAGGGGTATAGGCAGCGAGTCGGGATAGCGCAGGCGATTGTTCACAAGCCATCTCTGCTTATTTTAGACGAACCAACCTCGGGATTAGACCCCGTCCAGACATTAGGTGTGAGAGATTTAATTAATGAACTCGATAGTACGGTAATTTTGTCTACTCACATCCTCTCTGAGGTAGAGGCTCTGTGCTCATCAGTGGTGATGATAAATGGGGGGAAAATCGCTGCGTCAGGCACCGTCGAAGAGCTTTGTAGTTTGGCTGGCACGCCAGCATACCGTATTGTTGTGGAGTCGAGTGACGGCCCCTTCTCAGATCTTGGGATAATAGCGGCAAAGGTAGGAGGACTAAGCAGTGTTGATACTGTCACACAAGATGGAGCTGCCTTGTTGATATCAGCCTCTAGGGATCCTCGACCAGATGTGGCGAGCTTGTGTGCCTCCTCTGGCTGGAACCTCCGTCTATTAGAGCGTAATAAGCCCTCACTGAGTGATGCTTTTGTAGCCGTTGTGAAGGGAGCCTGAGTGTCTATGTCTATTGTATGGGCGATATTTAAGAAAGAGATGAAGATCTATTTTGTAAGCCCTCTGGCCTATGTTTTTCTGGCGGTATTTCTGTTCTTGGCGGGTCTGTTCTTCTTTCTAGGCATATCTATTTCAGGTGAGGCTTCTCTTCGTGTGATGGTTGGAAATCTCGCGATCTCTCTTTTGTTCTTACTCCCCATGTTGACTATGCGGCATTTCGCCGAAGAGCGTCGCCAAGGTACTTTTGAACTCCTGATGACATCCCCTGTTAGCCTTCAGGCCTTAATTTTTGGGAAATGGTTGGCGTCGATGGCTCTAGTTGTGATCATGCTGGCCTGTACCGTTCTTTTTCCCATTATTTTGGCACACTATGGAGATCCAGATTGGGGCATAATTTTGACTTCGTACCTTGGCTTGGTCCTAGTCGCTGGCGCATTTTGTGCGGCAGGCCTCTTCTCTTCTTCACTCACTGATGATCAGGTTGCTGCGGGGATGTTGGGGGTTCTAATCCTGTTGCCATTTTGGCTGATAAGCAGTGCGACCTCCATTTTGGGTGATCAGTGGGCTGAAGCCCTACAGAATTTCGCCCTGTTACCGCACCTAAGATCATTTGGTAAAGGAACTATCGACAGTTCAGATGTGGTCTGGTTTCTTGGGTTTATATTCATCTTCCTCTTTCTCACATACAGGTCATTGGAGTCTAAGAGATGGCGTTAGATCGACGAGCTAAGCGCAGTATGGCTCATGGGGCTAACGCAGGGCTAATGACCGCTATCGTAGTGGTGATAGTTGTTCTTATCGTTAGCTTTTCCCAGCGTCACAGGCTCAGGTGGGACCTATCAGTCGACGCAACAGCTGCACTCCAGCAAGACACGCTTCATAAAATAGATCTTATTGAAGAGAGGGGGCAGACTATAAGGATCACGGGCTTTACCTTTCAGCAAGGCCGCGCTGGTTCTATTTATCAGAATCGTGCGGTCAGAGATTTCTTTGAGGAGTTGGGCTTTAGCTCTGCGTCCATTGATTGGAAAATAGTAGACTTTGATCGAGAGAGATTAACCGCTGAGTCAATGGGGGTTCGGGAGTATGGCCACCTTGTAGTTCAGGCGGAGGTAGACGGTCTGGAGCCAGCTGAATGGCCTAGAGTTGATGTGCGTGCTCGTGATCTTTTTAGGTCAGCTGGATCTGGTGAAGGGCGTTCGCACAACTTCCTGGGAGAGGCTGTCTTTAACAGAGCGATTGCTCAGCTACTCTCCGACCGTACCCAGGTGATATATTCCCTTACAGGTCACGGTGAGCTCAATATTGATCGACCAGACTCATCAGGACTCTCCACACTGTCAGATCTTTTAGAACAAGAGAGCTATAGGGTAGAGACCCTTGATCTGTTCCGAGATGGCGAGGAAGGGGCGCCTCCTCAGATACCTAGTGATGCCTCTGCTCTACTAATCGCGGGGGCACAAGGTGCGATCACAGAGCCAGAGCAAGAGGCTATTCTAGAGTTTATGGGTAGAGGCGGCTCGCTAATGTTGCTCTTAGATCCAGGCCTTCCAGTGCCTCAGTTTATTCAGAGGGCTGGTTTGGAGGTTATCAGTGGGATCGTGATGGATAGGATATTGGTCTTTCCTTATAGCGACCGACCAGTTCCCGCTATTGGCCAACATCCTATTACAGCGCCTATGGCAGAGTCTAACCTAGTGACAGTGCTTTCCCATATTGCGCCGCTTCATGTGGACCCTCCTCAATGGGGTAGCAGCACCTCGCTTTTAGAGACAGAGCGGACTGGCTGGATCGAGCGAGGCGGCGCGATGGACGGTGGCACGGCTATGTATCAGCCAGAGATAGATGTTTGGGGTCCTACACAGGAAAGACCCAGTGTTCCCCAGATGGCTACAGCGATTGAGCTTTCACCAGGAGAGGGTAGTTTCGTCCGAGAAACTAGCCTGCCTGCACGTGTGGTGGTTGTGGGAGATTCTCTGTTTGCCTCCAACCAGTTGATCGCGGATGGACCTGGTAACGGTGCTTTCTTGGTGAATAGTTTTAGATGGTTGGTTCGGGATGATGAGCGTCTCAGGGTTGTCAGTCGAGCCAGCGTTAGAAGGAGGCTCTCTCTCACCTCGGCTGATAGGGTGACTATCAAATGGTTATCATTAGGGCTTATGCCTCTGATAATTTCTGTATTGGGGTTGTTCGTATGGGTGTCAAGGAGGGGGAGATGAGCGCCTTTAGGGGTACATTTCTTGCCTTAGGCACACTGATCGTCTTGTGGTTAGTAATGGGGTTGTTTGAGGGCTCTGATATTAGCGGGAGCGCTCGCAGTGTCGAGGTCTCACTGTACTCTTTTGAGAAAGAGTCCGTAATATCTGTTGAGATACAGAGGCCAGATGACACAATATCCATCGCTGAAATTGAAGATGGTTGGGTGTTGACCGATAGCTCACATCGAGCTTCACGGACTATGATTGGTCGAATAAAGCACCAATTACACGACCTCACAGCTAGAGCCACTGTCACTGAGGATTCTGCTGATCTTGACCGATATGGGCTTGGAAGTAGAGGGGTTCGAGTAACAGTTGGACTTAGGAGTGGCGAGGAGCTCTCTTTTATCGCTGGTGACGAGAATCCTACGGGTGTGAGTCATTACATTATGCCACTGCCTGGCAACACTGTGTATACCGTAAAAAAGTCAGCGATCGATTTCCTGAGGCTAGAAGCATCCCATTTCAGGGAGGCGAAGTTCGCTAGCTTCGATACAGCTCTGGTTGATCAGATCAGCGTAAACATTGTGGGGATTGAAGAGCGACTCTTTCAGAGAGGTGGCGTTGTTGATTCGCCAGAGTGGAGTATAGTCACACCCGTGGCGATGTCTGTTGCGACCGATACAGTTCGCGGCTTGATTGGTCGGGTTACTCAGCTAAGAGCCGAGACCTTTGAGGCAGAGATTGATCCTGTGGCTGCCCACGAACTAGAGCCATTTGGTTTCACCAATCCCCGAGCTCGATTATCCTTTGCTTCCTCAGATAGAGAGCCAGTAGTTTTGATCGTTGGCTCGCCCGCATCTGATAGTATCGATGAGACACTAGCCTACATGATGCTCGAAGGTGAGCCATCAGTGTTTGTGGCTAGAGATGCCTTGTTAGACGATTTTTCGTCACCTATAGATAGCCTGCGGAACATGTCCTTTGTCGGAATTGACAAGAGTAATGTGAGTCAGATCTCAGTCATGATTGGTGTAGGTCCGAACTCGGATGAGGGAGAGCTACACGGCTCTGCTACTATAATGTCTACGCTTGACTCTTGGGTGTGGGGTGATGGTGCGCCTGTTTCTGGCTCCACCCCCGACAGGGTTGCTACGAGAACGACTATGGCCGAAGGGTTGGGGTTTGTATCAGAGACTGATCCCGTTGAAGGTTCGCTGTATGGGTTCGAAGAGCCATTGGCTTCTGTGGTTATTACAGAGAGCGAAGGTCAGGTCTCGCGCCTCTTGGTCGGTGGTGAGGCTGAGCCAGGTGAGGGTCTCGAAGGGAGGGCCTCCCCAAGGTGGTACGCTGGGTTAGAGGGTCAAGATGGCGTTTATTTAGTAGGGGACCATTTAGTATCTGCGTTGAAAGATCTAATTAGAGAGCACAACAGGAAGCTGTCCCGTGACGAAGCGCACCTTGATATGTCACCAAGTGTAGAGGTTGATAACTAATGCTTTTACTATGGCTTATGGCATGTGGAGGCGGTGAATCGCCAAGACCCTCTTCTAATGTGGGGCTGACAATAGCTTACACACACAACGTTTCTGGTGAAATAGAGCCTTGTGGCTGACCTCGCAATCCGCTGGGCGGTCTGTCCAGGCGAGCAGTAGCGCTGGGAAACCTTACAGGCCCAGTGATCGTTGTAGACGGTGGAGACCTCTTCAGTGACCGGCCAGTGTTGCCCGATGACTTAAGAGCCCAGGTGGAGATAAAGGCGAGAGCCCAGATTCAGTCCTACGCTGAGAATGGTTGGGACGTATTCGTTCCAGGAGAGGCTGATTTCTCTGTTGGAACGGAGGTTTTCTTTGAGCTGTTTGATGGTGTAGAGGTTGATATACTAGCGGGTAACCTGACTTGTGGAGATAGGAGTTTTAGTGGAGGGAAGGTTATTGAGCGCGGCGGCTACCGGGTCGGTATTATTGGGGTTGTGTCGGGAGTTTATAGTGATTGTGAGGTCGGAGACCCCGTTTCGTCTGCTGTTGAATCCATGGAGTCACTAGGAGATGTAGATGTAACTTTGGCGGTAGTTCATGGCCCGACAGAGGTCTCCAGTGAGGTCGGGCTGGCCATAGCACCAGACTTCATATTAAACGGTCACACAGGAAGATCTGCTAACAACCTCTCTAGTAGTGATATGGGCTGGAGTATTGGCTCGGGCATAAAGGGTAAGCGATTAGGGCTCCTCCAGCTAAGCTGGCAAGAAGCCGCCGATGGCTGGACATGGTCGGGAGGAACAGCCCAAGTTGCTTCGCAATTAGATCGGTATAGAGAGCGGCTAGCAAGCGCAAACAGCGCACTAGCAGCCGCTAGCGAAGAGGAGAGAGGGCGACTGGAGAACCGTCAGTCACACTATGCTGACCAGGTCGCTACGCTAGAGTCACAGCTGAACTCATTGTTGGTCGGTGATGGAGAGAGCAACAGTTTCAATCACACCCTTTTGGAGATGGATGAAAGTATTGGTGAGGATCAACCAACCATTGATTTAATCACAGCCACGAGGGCTAGGATAGAAGAGGTAGCCATAGCCTCTTCCGCAGAGGTCAGGGAGGCAACGGCTTCGTTCGCTGGCTCAGCCGCCTGCAGAGGATGCCATAACTCCCAGTGGGAGCAGTGGAGTGGGACTGATCACGCTGGGGCATGGAATACTCTTATAACCGCAGAGCGCCAGTCAGATCTCACATGTTTCGAGTGCCATGTGACAGGCGCACATCACCCTGATGGCCCCACACATCCCAACAATGTTGGGGTCTTGACTGGAGTGGGGTGTGAGTCGTGCCATGGACCACGAGCCGCCCATATAACAGCAGTTTCTTCTGGGACACTAACATCGGCTTTAGCTAGCCCAGAAGTCTCTGTGGAGAGCTGTGTAAAGTGTCATGATGGTGATCGTGACGATGGGGATTTTGATCCTGTCACATATATGGAGGCTATAAGGCATTAACTTTTGCCTTGACCCCTAAGATCTCAGTTTATATGGCTGATCATCTGTGTGCGAGCTTGTAAGTCAGCCTGCCAATTGATTATGGTAGAGTTGAGCTCTTCGTTTAGGATCCTCATATGAATGAGTTCTTTCTGTGCTTCGAACAGGTCACTCTCTGGTTCCTCTATCGAGGCAACTCTTACAATGACACTAGACCCATTTACCATAAAGACTCTGTCTAGTACTTCCCCTGATTCAGCAAATCTAGCGGATGCGAGAATCTCCGTTGCGGGGCTTAGCTCCCCCAAAGCAGGTGTAGCGAGGTTTATGTCAGAGATTTCTGAAAGCTCGAGGTCACTCGCCGCTAAAAGTTCGAGGTCAAGTTCACCATTTGCTCCCCATTGTTCCAGAAGTGCGCTGGCTAATTCACTGGTGTGAGCTCCTACCTGTTCGTTTTGTATAAGCTCACGGGCTATTCTTTGACTCACATCTTCGAAAGGTGTCACGTGTGCTTCGTCTAAGGTCTCGATTAAGGCGAACCTAAAGTCGGTGTTCGTTCTAACAACGGGCGTAAGTGCTCCTGCCCCTACAGCCACAGCGGCCTCATATATCTCAGGCCCCATCTGTCTCTCAGTTCGTATTCCTCTGGAGCCACCTTCTCCAGCTGAGATATCATCGGAGTGCTCTATAGCTGCCGCCGCAAAGGCGGTGCTTAATTCTTCCCCACTCAGCTGTGTAAGGGTATCACGAACCTGGTTCAGTGATGCCTCAACCTCCTCGTCCGTCAGGCCTGCTTCGTTATCTACCCCAGCATTCATTGTGATGATCGATATCTGGGCCTGACCTGGGTAGGTGTGACGTTCTTCCAGTTGAGCCTCGTACTCCGCCAGTACGTCAGGAGCGGCTATCCGAGCCTCTAGCTCTTCGGTAGCGACTGCCATTGTTGAAGCTAATTCGGCTGGGTCTAGTTGAACCCACTCTAGAGCTAATGTAGTGTTTTCTTCTAAAAATCTGTCGTCTACCTGTTGTTCCGTCACCTGTACAGTTCTGGCTACTAGGTCTATAAGTTTTGAACGCAAGATCTCATCTTTCATTCGCTTATCCCAACGAGGCTTATCTAGTCCAAATCTTCCGATTACATTCTCAAAGATATCTTGAGAAAATTCACCAGCCTCGTCTGTAAACCATGGTGTGCAGCCATCAGAAGAGACGTTTGGCCCCAATAGCGCTGCAACAGGGGAGAGAATTAGAGGGCACGGGAATTCTTGGGTGAGCTGATTTATCTCATTAGCCGATACTGTAATCCCTTGGGCTGTTGCCTCTTGAATCATCATCTCACGATTCATTAGGTCTGATAAAACCATAACTCTGCGTTGATCAAATTCGTCCTGAGTTTGAGTATCCCCTTGAGTTCCGCGCACGAAGCGTAATTCTGCGTTCAGCCTCGTGTCTGTTATTCGTTTGCCGTTAACGCGGGCTACGATGCTATTTGTATCGTTGTCTCCCCCGATTCCCCAAAATACAAAAGTGACGATTATCAACACAAGAACAACCTGCATGCCACCAGAATTTATTCCAGTTCGCATTTTTCCCATCATCGACATTTTTATTTGCTCCCTTATTCTTTTCCAGTTCGGGCCTAGAGGATCTTACCAGTAGTGCTTTTTTGACTCTGATTTTCCTGTACAGGCAGTGACTTAAATCGCCTTTATCACCCAATTGGGATCTTCGCACCGAGATGGCTGTTGAATCGTCTGGTTGCAACTGATATACGAAATATAGCAGAGGTCCATTATGTAGACCGAAAAGCCCCCTCCCCAAGTAAACTCCCCCCCTCAACAACCTCTTCACCCAGCCAAAAATGTTCAACAATGTCTTTTCAGGCCTGATGAGTTCGCTATCGGCTGATATAGCGATCGATCTCGGCACATCCAATACATACATCTATGTAAAGGGAAGCGGTGTTGCTTGTCGTGAGCCTACCGTTGTCGCTGTTCACCAGAGTGGAAGAGGAGAGAGGCAAGTCATCGGTGTAGGTAGAGAGGCCAAAGCCATGCTTGGGCGGACGCCCAACGACATTCAGGTAATACGGCCAGTTAGGGATGGTGTTATCGCTGATTTTGAGATCACTGAAGCTCTACTTCGATACCTGCTAAAGGGGGTTATCGGGCGTGGCGGAATGGCGGGACCAAGGGCAATGGTGTGCATTCCTTATGGCACCACAGAGGTCGAACGTCGAGCGATGCGCGAAGTGGCAGAGTCAGCAGGTTGTAGGCAGGTCCTCCTTGTTGAGGAACCTATAGCCGCAGCGATTGGGGCTGGCTTAGATGTAGGGCTCCCTCATGGAAGTATGATTGTAGACGTAGGTGGAGGTACCGCTGAGGTGTCTGTGATCTCCATGTCGGAGATAGTCTACTCTAAGAGTCTTAGGGTGGGCGGTGACCAGATGGATGAGTCACTCGTTCAGTACTTCAAAAAGCACGAGGGTATTTTAATAGGCCCTCGTACCTCTGAGGAGATTAAGATTCGCCTAGGCAATGCTGTCCCTGTCGATTCTGTTCGCGACATGTGGATTAGGGGTCGTGACGTCTCAACTGGTTACCCTAAGGCTGTCAGAGTAACCACTACCCAGGTGAATGAGGCTCTTTCTGAGTGTGTGCAGTTAATAGTTGAGGCCGTCCTTGGCACAATAGAAAAAACCCCGCCAGAGTTGGCTGCTGACGTTGTAGATATGGGCATCGTTATGTCAGGGGGAGGCTCTCTACTTAGAGGTTTAGATAGGGCTATTAGTAGAGCTACAGGGGTCCCTGTGATAAGGGCCGAAGACCCAATGAGCACAGTTGTTCACGGGAGCTATCTAGCCTTACAGAAAACCCCACGTACCCAAGAGAGGGCAGCGGGGCTTAAGGTACACTTGTAGTCTATTGTGCGGATATCGAGCCGACTGACTACATAGCTTTGTTGATCATCTCAGCCAATTGGTGCCTCGGTAGTTTACCCGTCACCTGAGCTATAACCTCGCCGTTTTTCATCATAACAAGTGTAGGAATGGAGCGTACATTGTAGCGTTTGGCGACGTTCTGATTAACTGTGATGTCTACCTTAGCCACTTTGAATTTTCCACCGTACTCCGCTGCTAGGAAGTCTAGATCAGGTGCTAGCGCTTTGCACGGCGCACACCAAGTAGCCCAAAAGTCAACTAGTACGGGTACATCACTCTCTAGAACTTGCGCCTGAAAGTCATTGTCTGATACGTTGAATACGTGCTCGCCTGCCATGTTTTCTCCCTTTATGGGGGGTACCCCGGATTGTATAAAGTTTTTATTTGTGCTTATCTGACATAAGATAAAGGTATGATTAGATCAAGCCCTGTTCCGATATGGAGAGTCGATGAAAGGATCGGATCAGCCGAAAAAAGAGTCATCAAGCAAAAGTCTTATTAGATCATTGGCTCGTATTAACGCTAATAAAGGCGATGCTGTCCTGCACCTGAGTTGCGGTTCTGATCTCAGCAGAGTCTTTATTCAGTCAGGAGAAGTTGTACACGCTGACGGTGTGAAAGAGTTGTTTGGTGGAGAATTAGATGGTGCCACGGGTCGAATAGACTACGATATAGGTGCGCTTATAGCGAAGGGGGTTCCGGCAAATGATGCTATGAGTCGCGCAGCTGTCGCTATAGGAAAGTTCCTGGTAGAGCGAGGCGCGAGATCTGACTGTAATTGGGGGTTGAAAGGAGGGGAAAACAGTCCCGACTCAGTGATACCTTTGCCTATAGGTTTGGAAAAGGTACTGGTTGATGCTTGTTTGGCTCACCTGGCAATAAATATGAGATCCGATATTTTTGAAGATTCTCATGGCAAAATCGTCCGTGTGTGCAAGAATTCCATCGTGATGAAGAGGCTTCCACCACTCTCATTTAGAGCCTACAGGAAGATATCTACAGCAGATATGCCTATTGATGATGTTCTCGCGCATATCTCGTCTACAGCTGAGTTGATCGACGCCAAGAGAGCTGTTCAGCTCCTGTTTAGGTTTGGCTTGATAGAGTACTCTGGAGATGTTCGCTCGAGTACTTTTGAGACACCTGCCGCACCTCTCAAAGATGATGACTCTCATAATGAGGATGAGTCACACTCTGGCTGGACGGTTGAGGACCTAGAAGCGGTAGAGCGTCAGTTCTCTCGTCAGCACCCATTCCAGATTTTTGGATTGGTTTGTGATGAGACGTCCAAAAAGATAACTCCATACGATGTTCGCAGCGCGTTTCGCAAGGTAGCGGCTGATTTTCACCCCGATCGATTTTCTGGAGCCTCAGGCGAGGTGCAAGGTGCAGCAGAGAGGGTTTTCTCCTACCTGAATCAGGCTAGAAGCAAGATAGATACTCAAGAGGATTTAGACCGGATGATCAGTCGGTTTATGCCTAAGAAAAGCAAGGATGGTGTGGTTACAGAGATCGACAGAACAAAGGCGAAGGGATTATTAAGGAGTGCTGAGGCTAGGATGCGCAACGGTAAGTGGAGTGAAGCCAGAGACTTGCTCCTAAACGCCATCGAGCGGATTCCAGACGAGACTAGGTACCAGATACTTGAAATCTTCTGCAGGGGAGTAATGAAGAGCATTACTTATAAAGAGGCTGCTCTGTTGATTGAGGGCTTGGAGACGAACACCGCCCGCCAACACGCGGAGAAATATTATCGAGCAGGGTGGCTGTATAAGCTAAAAGGCGACTACAAAAAAGCGAAAGAGATGTACAAGAAGTCGCTCGCCCACGATCCAAACCACATAGATAGCGCTAGAGAGCTAAGGGTTATTGCAAAGCGAGTTCCACCTCAATCTGAATCACAAGATAAAGCTGATAGCAAAATCCCCTTTTCACGATTCTTCAAAAAGAAGTAGATCTATTTCGCTAGTCACAGACATCAAAACAGGAGTCAGGTGTCTCAAAATTTGAATCACAGCCCATCGTGTTCAGTTCATCGATACAATTAGCAGCGGCAGATGAGTCGTATTCATCGCAACCCCCAGACACGCTCTCTGCCTCGATAGACTCTTCGTATATCTCATCGAAGCACTCGGTTTGGTTCTCATAGCCAATCACCTCCATCAGCTCGCACCTATCCCACACAGCACAGGTCGCCTCCGCCCTGTCTGTCATGTATTGGTCGTGAGTGGAACAAGCGGTGATTCCCAATAAAATAGCGACGGACAATAGAGTGGACTTCATGAAGCAGGCTCCTCTTGTTTTTATTGTAGCTGTTTTGTTAGGTCTTTGACTATGTTCTTTTGATGGGACTCTATGGTGCCACCACCTATCTCTAGAAGCTTTGCGTCTCGGTATAGTCGCTCTATAGGGTACTCTTTGCAGTAACCATACCCTCCCATAACCTGCATGGCTTTGTCTGCGACGCGTTTGCCGACAGGAGCTGCGAACAGCTTTGCAGCATCTGAACCAAGGCGATTACGGTTTTGATGATTGACTCCCTTTGCTACCTGATAGATTAGACATCGAGCAGCCTCTGTCTCCGCATATGAGTCTCCGATATAGGCCTGAATTTGCCCAAACCGATTAATCTTAGTCCCAAAAGCAACCCTTTCGTTTGCGTATGAAACCATCTCACTTACACACCTGTCAGCGATGCCCAAGCTCATTGCAGCTAGTGTCAGGCGCTCTATTTCGAGGTTCCTCATCATGTGAGTTAGACCCCCACCGGCCTCGCCGACGAGGTTGTTTTCAGGGACCTCACAGTCTGTGAAAAAGAGCTCTGACATAGTGCTCCCTCTCATTCCCATTTTGTCCATCTTGTTACCTGTTGTAAAGCCAGGGCAGTCACGGTCAACTATAAATGATGTGATCCTCCCGTCGACCTTGGCATAGACTAGGAAAACGTGTCCCTCTGGTCCATTTGTTATGAATGTCTTTGAGCCGTTTAGGATCCATTTGTCGCCGCGTTTTACGGCTGTGGTGGTCATGCCCAGGACGTCGGTTCCGTGACCAGGTTCTGTCATTCCTATTCCGCCGATCCATTCACCAGACAGGACCTTGTCAAGGTATCTCCCCCGCTGTTCCTCATTTGCGTTGTTGTAGAAGTTGTTAACGAATAAGATCGAGTGAGCTAGATATGCCAATGCAAAACCAGGGTCTGATTTTGATAGCTCGTGGTGGACTATTACAGCCGCTGTGGCGTCGAGTCCAGCGCCCCCATGTTCTTCGTTAACAGTTACTCCAAGAAGTCCAAGCTCCCCACATTTTCGAAGCAGGTCTTGATTGAGAACACCCCTCTCATCAAATTCGGCAGCTTGTGGCTCGACCTCAGATCTTGTGAAGTCTCGCACCATATCTCTGAGCATTTTGTGCTCTTCTGTCGGGTTGAACAATGTGTCGTTTGCCATCTGTTCCTCTCCAAAAAGTTCATGCCATTTTTTTCGCTATAACGCGACCATCATGTTGTGTGGAACAAATAGCGTGGCAATGTCTTGCTTGAATGTGATACCTCAGGCTTATAACCAAGGGTACTCCGAGATATGACCAAGAAAGTTTTTTTAGTAGATGGCTCGAATCACGCTTTTCGAGTGTTCTTTGGTCTGCCTCGCATGACGGCGGGTGGACTAAATACAGGCGCACTGTTGGGCTTTGCCAACATGCTAAAGAGTATTGAGGAGAATCACTCCCCAGATATTATGGTGGTGGTGTTCGATAAGGGTAAATCATTTAGGGTAGACCTATACCCAAACTATAAAGGTCATCGTCCTGAGATGCCCGAGGAGCTGCGTGAGCAGTGGCCAAAATTCCCAGAGCTTGTGGAAGCTTGGGGCTATAGATGCTTGGCGATTCCAGGTTATGAAGCCGATGATGTGATTGGTACCTTAGCGACAGAGAGCCACTCTAGGGGAGACGACGTATGGATTGTGACTGGCGACAAGGACTTCTATCAGCTTGTTAAACCAGGCATCAGAATACTTGATGTTATGAAGAAGCGTACTCTGCAGGCGCCAGAGGTTGAAGAGTCACTAGGTGTACCACCAGAGCTAGTTATTGATTTAAAAGCGCTAGCGGGAGATTCGTCTGACAATGTCCCAGGCGTAGCAGGTGTAGGCATCAAAACTGCTGCCAAGTACATTAACAAATACGGAGGCCTCGAGGAGGTAATAGCTAACGCCGATAATATTGGGGGGAAGCGAGGAGCTACTGTAAAAGAGCAGGCTGAGCTAGCTAGGTTATCAAAAACACTAGTAACAATAGTTGTCGATGTGCCATTGGAAATGGGCCTCGATGAATTAGCGGCTCATGGGCCCGATTATCCGGCACTAAAAGAGATCTTTATGCGATATCAATTTAGATCTCACCTCAAGCGTTTGAACGAGCGTACAGGGGGTTCTTCCTTAGTTGAGCCTTCTAAGAGTTCATCACAAAAGACTGTTGATGAGCCTGATCAGGCTAGCCAGGCCGCTGAGGTGTCAGGGAGCAAAGAAGGACCTTATAGGATCGTTGATACCTTCCCAAAATTATTGTCGTTGGCAGGTGAATTAAGACAAGAGAAGCGTATAGCAGTCGACTTAGAGACAACCTCTTTGGATCCGCTGGAAGCTCAGTTAGTGGGAGTATGCCTCTCTTGGGAAGGTACCGAGGGAGTCTATGTACCTATGGGCCATCAGGGTGAGGGGGTCGTCCAGTTGGACGAGTCTACCGTTATGTCCTCATTGTCTCCTATTCTCACGAACCCAAAAATTGGAAAGGTGGGCCACAACTTAAAGTATGATATCGCTGTGTTAAGAGCTCGAGGCTACGATCTCGTTGGGGTGGCTGGAGACACGATGTTGGCTGACTACCTAGTTGAACCGACTAGGCGTAGTCACAGCCTCGACAATGTCGCCTTGCGTACGCTTGGTCACACGATGATCTCTTACTCAGAAGCAACAGAGGGTCTGCAGGAGGGGCTCAATTTTTCTCATGTGGAGCTCGAAAAGGCTGCAGAGTATGGGGCAGAGGATGCTCATGTGACTTGGCTTTTGGATGCAAAGATTAACAAGCGCATTGAGTCTATGGAGCTTGAGAAGGTCTATTATGATGTAGAACTACCGTGTCTTTCGGTTCTCTCCGATATGGAGCGGGCAGGCATACTTGTTGATGTAGATAGGCTCAAGGAGCTATCTGTCGAATTGGGCGAGCGGCTTGAACTTCTGCAAGGTCAGATCTATGAGGCCGCTGGTCATGAGTTCACAATCAACTCTACTAAGCAGCTTCAGGTCGTGCTGTTTGATGAACTGGGGCTACCGAAGGGTAAAAAGACAAAGACAGGCTACTCAACTAACGCGGCAGTTTTAAAGAACTTAGAGTCTGCTCACCCCTTGCCAGGGCTCATCTTACAGTACAGAGAGCTCGCGAAATTAAAGAGCACCTATGTAGACACGTTACCAGATCGAGTGTCTCCAATCGATGGAAGAATCCATACTTCGTTTCATCAGGCCGCTACAGCAACAGGCCGTCTAGCCTCGTCTGATCCCAACCTTCAGAATATCCCTTCACGTACAGATGAGGGCAGGAAGGTGAGGGAGTGCTTTGTTCCCAAGGAGGGTCATGTCCTCCTCTCGGCAGATTACTCGCAGGTCGAGTTAAGGCTGTTGGCTCATTATTGCGGTAAGGGGGGGCTCGCAGATGCCTTTCATGCTGGAGAAGACATCCACTCCAGGACGGCCGCTGAGGTGTTTGGAGTAATGCAGGGGTTGGTAACCTCACGTCAGAGGAGCGCCGCCAAAGCGATAAACTTTGGGATCGTCTATGGAATGAGCGCTTTCAGGCTATCTAATGAGCTAAAGATCCCACGTAGGGAGGCTCAGGGGTATCTCGATGGGTACTTTGAGAGGTACTCAGAGGTAAAGCGAGCCCTAGAAGAGCTTAAGCAGGCGGCTCGCGACAACGGGTACGCGGAAACCATTTGGGGCCGTAAGAGGATGATCACAGATATCAATTCGCTCAACAAAATGGATCGCGCCGCTGCTGAACGAGTGGCATTAAATACACCGTTACAGGGCAGCGCGGCAGACCTAATTAAGATCGCAATGGTGCGGGTGCATGAGCGTATTAAGCGAGAATCTCTGCCAGCGACTATGCTGCTTCAAGTCCATGATGAATTGGTTCTAGAGGTCGAGGCTTCGCATGTAGAGAGAATAGCTGGTATTGTTGCCTTAGAGATGGAAGCAGCTGCTGAGTTATGTGTCCCCTTGAAGGTGGATGTTTCTTGGGGCAAAAACTGGTCAGAGGCTCACTGATGGCAAAAATATCAGAAGAACAGCTTGAACAAAATCGCGATAAAGATGAAAAGCGAAAGGCTAGAAATAGAGCCGATTCCGAGGTTGTATTAAAGATCCGCGATGGAGACACCGCTGCCTATAGAATCTTGGTCGAGCAGTATCAAGGTCGCATATATTCAATGGTCTTGGGGATGGTTAAAGATGAGGAGCATGCATGGGATATTACCCAAGACTCGCTCATAAAGGCCTTTAAGAAGCTAGACAGCTTCAGAGTAGACTCTAGCTTTTATACTTGGCTCTATAGGATCGCATCCAACAGCGCGATTGATCATCTTAGGAAGGCCAAACGACGCAGAACTGAGGAGTTCGACGACGGGATCGGGGCTAAAGATCAGGCGGGCATGATCGACCCAATGTATTCAGAGACGAGCCCATCAAAGGAGCTTGAGCGCAGTCAGCTAAAAGATAGAATTTTTGAGGCCATGCAGCACATCAGCCCAGAGCAGCGTCAAATCGTTATCCTACGAGAGGTAGAGGGTTACTCATATAAAGAAATATCAGAGACTATGAACATTCCAGAGGGGACAGTCATGAGCCGCCTTTTTTATGCTCGTAGGAAGCTGCAAGAGTTGCTTCGTTCAGAGGTCGCGGGTGATTCATGATTTTATTTGATCTTTTTTTGAATGAAGTTGTTTCTTATTCGTCAGTAATACTCGACGCAGAATAGTGTCAGGGGAATTTATCGTGAGCGACAAGAGCAGAAAAGATTACTTAGACGGTCTCAGTGAGATCGACACCCTTCTTGGAGTAGTCCTTGAGGGTGCGAGTGACGATTCTGATCGCGAGAGGTTCTTGGAGCTTGTTTCGATGGACGAGCGCTTCTCTGTTGACCTAAAAGATAGAGCCCTGCATTTGTTTTCTGGCGGAGGAGTTGATCTAGAGCTTTGCCAAGAGTTGCTATCTGCAATGACAGAGGGTGATGATTGGCAGAGTGTTTCTGATGTTATTCGTGAAGACTTAGCTCTTGATGAGGTTGTTGTTGGTGAGGCGTTTGATCCAGCGATGGTTGACTCTGTTATGTCTGCTATTGGCGACTTGTCTTCAAGCGCTACTGTGGCTGATGTCGATGAGAAGGGTCTGCTGCTTTCTAGGCTTGTTGATGGTGAACTAAGTGAGAGTGAGAGAGTCGCCTTTACTGCACAGATTGCCGATGATGATTGGGCGCTGAAGCAGCTGTCTGATCATGCGGATTTGGGTAGGCTTTTACGTGAGTCTATGTCCGCTAAGTTGAGGAGAGTAGATTTTGCCCCAATGTGGGTTGCGGTTTCCGAGGGTATTGGGCTTGAGAGCCCTGAGTACGTGGAGGGGTGGGCCCCAGTAGCGGCTGTGATAAGAGAGGTGGTCGAAGAAGCTGCCAACTTGTCAGATGAACAGAGTCAGAGGATGTTGAGCGCGGTAATGTCCGAGGTCGAGAAAATTGCGTCCAATGATGCCGCAGCTTTTGAGTTTGAGCTTGCTCTGGCTGAGGCAAAGGCGCCTCGTCGTCGATGGTTCTCTTTCTTGCCACATGCCGTTGCTTTTGCTGGTGTGGTAGCAGTCCTTTTGGTCTCGCCTATTTTAGGTGGCGGGGGCGATACCCAAGAAGGAGAGCTAGACACTGTTGAGATGGAGTATGCTGAGGTAGATCTCGCTGAGATGGAGACCTTAGAGTACGCTGATGATGTTCTAGTTCAGGTTATTGTAGATGTTGAGGGAGACGGTCCTCTGATAATATTTGTAGATGAAGATGTTGATCAGGTTGATGAGATGGATTGGGAAGATGATGATTGGGGCGATGATTGGGGTGATGATGACGGCTGGGATACGGCCTCTGAGGCGATATGATGCGTAAATTATTCATAATAGTTATTGCTTTTTTAGGGGCGACGTTTGTTTCGCCTTCTACCTCTTATGCCTTCGATTCGGCGCCTGATACAGAGATGTCTGAATCTGAAGAACTCCTCGCACATGGGGGGAGGATCGCACAGAACCAAAGGAGGAGGCGTCAACAGCAGAACCGCGCACGCAACCAAAACCAAGGTGACGCTGCTCGTGTACAGATCATGCTAGTCCACGCGACTAATGGTCTGCCAGGAATGGACCCTGAGTTGTCGAGATTTGCTCCTCACCTCAGACACCTCTCTTACGACAACTTTCAGCTGTTGACTCGCCGTCGTGCCCGAATGATTGTAGATGGTGAGCGTACTTTCGACCTGGTTGGCGATCGTACGATCACGGTCTCTCTTCTGACTAAAGGGCCAGAGAGGGCGCGTTTAAGGGTTCAGATGTACAGGGGCTCCCAGCGGCTTATCGATACTACAGTCTCTGTAAATAGAAACGGTACCTTTATTGTGGCTGGCCCACGGCATAACGATGGCGTCATAGTGATGCCTATAACCGTCTCGTATTAATGACCCTTTTCGAGAAGATTATAGCAGGCGATGTTCCCGCTGATATTGTCTATGAGGATGAATGGTGTGTCGCTTTTCGAGACATCAACCCGCAAGCTCCGACTCATGTTCTGATAGTACCGAGAAAAGTGATTGTTAACGTAGCTCATGCCACACCAGATGATGCTTTGCGCATGGGCAAGGTTTTGTTGGCGGCAGGCGAAGTAGCACGCCAGCTAGGTGTTGATGAAACAGGATATAGGTTAGTTTTTAATAACGGCGCTGGTGCTGGCCAGACGGTCTTCCACATGCACTGTCACCTTCTAGCAGGCCGCGCTTTTTCTTGGCCTCCAGGTTAGCTAATCTGATGAAAATGCGTAAGGACTAGGGATCCGTTATACGTGGTCTGAGTATTTGTTTTCCTTTCATTACCTGAAGGAGTTTGAAGTAGATGGCCACATATGATCTACCTGTGAATAACGAGGTTTACGAAGCAATGGAGAGGGGTGAGAAGACGGTTTACGCCGTGCTTGCGACCCCCGATTGGCAGGGGATCTCTGCTGGTGACCGTCTTGAATTTGGTAAGGTAGGTGCCGTGGATGTAGGCATGGTCCGCCGGTATTCTAGCCTTGAGAGGCTGGTGGAGGTCGAGGGCTTCTCAAACCTGCTCCCCACCGCTTCGGCCCCAGAGGAGGCCGTTAGGCACATAAGGGAGGTTCCTGGCTGGACCATGGAAATTGAGAGCGAGGTTGGTGTCTATAGTCTTCGTGTCCGAGAGACTATGCGAAAGGTCTGAGAGCACCTTTGATTTAGTTGCTAGCCGGAAAAGTATAACCCAAAAAGGTTAGCCTGCTTTTCTCTTCTCATCTCTTGTCAGTCGTCCTGACTTATCCGACTAGCGCCCTCAAGGTCCCTTCTGGGAGTCTTGCCAGGGCGCTTTCGATGAAGCTGTCTATTTCTGTTCCTTGAGTTTCGCGATAACGCTCAGCCTGAAGGGCCATGTCAAGCTTGTCTACCGCGTGTACAAATTTCGACTCCTCCGTTTCCCCTTGATCGTACTCATCCCACCTCTCTTTTATGTGTTCAGGCAATCCCTCAAAAAGCTCTATTGCAGCCGCCTGCTCAAGCGCTTTTTTCTTTGTCTTTGGGATTCCGTCCTGAGGTGTGATGTCTCCAGTAATTATCTCTGTGAGGTCGTGAGCCAGCGCAATCTCAACTGCTCGACCTCTATCTAGACTATCGGGACAAAGGATCATCACCAAGGTGGCTACTCCCCAGCTATGAGCTGCAACAGACTCTGGGTTCTCTACTGAGACCTGCTCCCAACCCGCCCTTTTAATATCCTTCAATTCGAGTAGGCGGGCTAAAAGTACCTTGTTGGGGCTGTTTCCATTCATGGGTTTTGGTCGGGGAGTTTAGTCATGTCTGCTTGACTACTCCTTGCTCCATTTGTATTCGTGACTATTTATCCACTTCTGGACTATACCTTCGCGGAGGCCTCCTGGTACAGCGACGACCCTAGTAATATCGGTAAGTTCCATTAGGGCTCTAATTATGCAGCCAGCAGCCAGGAGTGAGTGTGCACGCCTCATGTCTATACCTTTTATGCTAGACAAGTCAGAGTCTGCGGTCCTAGATAGTATCGCTACAATGGCGTCCAATTCTGTTACATCAAAGCCATAGCCCGTACCGTTTCCAACTATCTCCTCACCAGCATTGGCGGCGGCCATTCTAGCTAGGGTTCGTACCGCCCCAGAGGGGCTTGCAAGTACCTCATGAGAACCTAGCTCTATTGTGTCGCACTTAGGCTTCATGGCCTCACGCGCTGCTGAGAGCATAATGTCTACGATAGCGTCACCGCTTTTGCCTGTTGACTTACCTTTTTCTGATAGTGTCAGGTGGCCGATAGTTATCGAGATTGCTTTTTCTATTGGCGCTGCTGTTACTATTTCTGTTGAGCGCCCTCCCATGTCAAAGAGCATTGCTCCTTCGGGCAGGTATGGTCTGGTGCCATCTTTTACTAGCAAGGCCTCCATCTTACCTGTGAGGACCTGCATAGACACCCCTAAGTCAGTGCTTAATCGCTCTATGAATTCTAAGCTGTTGCTTGCGTCTCTGATGGCGGCTGTGGCCGTACATATGATCTCATCACACTCCAAAATAGCGCATCTAGCAGTAAACCCAGAGAGTGCTGATAAGGCCTCTTCTTGAAGCATTTTTGGCAGTTCTGTAGAGTCAGAATCCCATCCGCCCCCCATTCGTATGCTTGAGCGCAATAGCTCAACCTGAACAGCACATCCGTCGCTGTCTACGTCAACCACTTGCAGGTGGATAGAATTGCTTCCCAAATCAATGGAGCCAAGTCTCATTATATCTCCATGTTTCGCCGTTTAGGAGCGTTCTGTCTATTTGTAGAATCGAGAGAGGGTAGCCTCAATAGGAGGGTAGTTGTCAACATCAAAGGCGGCAAATGAGCATGTGCTGAAGTGTATTCGCTTGTCTGCTAGGCTACTAGCTAGTTCTGAAATTGTTGGATTGTGCCCCACTATAATGGGGTTCTTAAATGAACTGGCGCGAATGATGTCAAAGAGTGACCTGTCGGCATCGATCACCTCTGCCAGCTCTAATGTTGGTATGTCTGGAAATCTATCCATTAGGTAGCTAGCGGTCTCAACTGCTCTCACCCTTGGGGAGTAAATAATTATCCCAGGAGTGATCCCTTCATCGGCTAGCTGCATCGCTCGATTAGCGGCTTGGTCTCTACCGTGAGCCGTTAGTCTTCTGCTAAAATCCGAAATTCGGCTATCTTCTGCTTCGCCATGTCTAAGTAGATATAATTTCAAAGGTGCCTCACAATTCAAGTGCTCGTTCGGTTAAAATATCTTGGCCGTAAACTTGTAGTCTAGGGATTTCGCCGCCTTGGCCACAGCTGTAATAAGGTTGAACTCACCAGCATTGTCGGCGATGTCTCTCGCCAACTCGAGCGTCTGCGCGTGGTTGTCCTGAGATGCATTCGCTATCGCTATTAGCGCTAAAACTTGGTGGCGTGGTGAAGGAGGTTCGCAGCATTTCGCGCTCTCTAGAACACTTTCGGCTAGCCGTACGGCCTCGTCGTTTTTTCCTGCCATAAGCAAGGAATCTGCCTTTTCCAGTGTGATGTCCAGCCTTTCGTTACCCTCTGTTACACCTTCTAGCAGCTCTGTCAGTGATTTCTTGCCTACAACAGTCTGCCTCTCTCTACGAGATGCCATGATGTTATCTTTTGCCAATCCACTGGCGATTTCAGACATCATCTTGTGGAGCTCTGGTAGAGAGCCTTTATCACCAACGTCGTGAGCTCTCCGTATAGCCTGCCTAAGGGACTGTTTTGCTTCTGAGTAGCGTTCCAAGGCGAGCTGGCTTTGAGCTAGTAGTGAGTAGGCTCGCCCTTCAGTCGAAGTCCCTAGGTCAGCCTCGATGGCTGCTTTTATATGGTGGCATGCCTCTTTGTAGAGTCCACTTTTTATCTTGTTCAAGCCCTCTAAAAGTTGGCTCTCAGCGGGCGTCAAGTCAGCACCTCTAGCGCCAGCCTAGCTGCCTCTTCTTCCACAGATCTAGGGACCTGAATCTCCCCATTTTCAACACTGTTATTTGCTAGCCACTCAAGCGTTAGACCAAGTAGGGCGAAGTGAAGTAAAACGGGCTCTGGGGATCCTGAATTAGTTACTATGTTCAATGGGAAACCGTTGCCCAGAACAGAGATCCACCGACCCTCGTTAAGGCGATACCTAGTGCAGTTTTTACCCACCTCTACTGCCTCACTGGCCTCATCTTTTAGAAGATCTATTTCTATCTCGTCACCACCATGTCCAGCGTTTACCAGGACAATGTCTCTCTCGATCTCTCTAAGGTGGTTGACTTTGAGCGCACCAGTTCTACCAGTAGCAGTGACGGCTATTTCGGCAGAGCGTAGCGCCTCAATCATGTCTGGTACTCCAAAGCCGTCATAGTGAGCAGCAAGCCTCCTCACAGGTGACTCATCCACCACCTGAACAATCGCCCCACCAGCTCTAGCGTATGCGGCTATACCTTCTCCTACTGTTCCGTACCCGATAACTAGAACCCGTCTTCCTGCTAGATGGAGTCCCGTTTCATCTCTAACTGCTAGCCATAGAGACTCACCGACACCGTGTCGGTTTTCAACGTGAGGTTTTAGTTCACCATCATTTATGTTGATCACCCCAAGTGGTATTGAGTCTAGTTGTCGCAGCTTGGTTATACCAGACCTAGTGAGCTCAACAGCACCCCTTACCTTGCCTGTTAGGTCCCCGCGTCTTTCGATTAAGGTCTCAATTAGATCAAAACCGACGTCGGCTATGAGGTCTGGATTGTGTTTAAGGACCTCCATGTGCCTATCGACAGCTCCGCCTCCAGAGAAAACGGGGATTCCTTGTTCTCGCAAGAGGTCCACGACTGCCCGATCAGTTGTGGCCGATCCAGATGCACTTACGACCCAATTTCCGCCACCTAGAGTCAGCTCTCGAATAAGAGTCGCTGTTAGTGTGGTGAGGTGAGCGTTTACAGCAATTGTCATCCCCTCGAAAGGTCGGGTTCTTGCCCAGTGCAGCCCCAGTTTTGGCATTAGCCCAAAGAAAAGGTTTATTTTGTTGATCTCTCGCGATGCTTTTTCGCTTCTTGCAGACATTTAAGGTGATCCATATTTGCAGTTTGTGCATTCCTAACACGTGTGGGAATAAACTGGGCAAAAGGCTTCACCCAGCAGACCTGGACCGACCAATTATCTCAATCTCTCACTCTCAATGAATGCGATCCGTTTGAGATGGTGGGTTGAAGCTATAAATACACAGTTGAGTGATAGCGGGAGCTTGAAAAAGTCGCGCTCCCCTCAAAAATAGGCTATAAATCGCGCCAAATAGGCATATTTATCCATTGGCCGTATACGGCATCATAAACAGAGGTTCAAATGAACAGCGCACCATCATCAGTCAACACTTTTATGGACACTGGGCTCCCACTATTCGCGGGTCTTTCACATAAGGTCGCAGACCTATCAGAGGCTAATGTCCGGTTTGGACGTAAAGAGCTTGATTTAGCACTTGTTGAGATGCCAGGACTAGCGGCTTTGCGTGAAGAGTACTACGGTCAAAAACCTCTAGCTGGCGCCAAGATCATGGGCTCATTACACATGACTATCCAGACAGGTGTTCTTATTGAGACTCTTGTGGAGCTAGGGGCCGATGTTCGCTGGGTTTCTTGCAACATCTTCTCCACACAAGACCACGCTGCTGCGGCGACATACATAGGACCAGAAGGTACAATCGATAACCCTGCTGGTGTGCCAGTATATGCGTGGAAGGGTGAGACCCTCGCAGAGTATTGGTGGTGTACCCTTCAGGCCCTACTTTGGGACGATGGCACAGGACCCAACTTGATTCTAGACGACGGTGGCGATGCGACAATGTTGGTCCTCATGGGTCATGAATATGAGGTGTCGGGAACAATCCCTGATCCATCAACAGCTGAGTCAGAGGAGTTCTGCGTAGTCTTAAACCTTCTTCATGCTGTCCGTGAGGCAAAGGGCGACAAGTTCTTTACCGAGATGGCTAAGGGTATCCGAGGTGTCTCCGAAGAGACAACAACAGGTGTTCACAGACTCTATGAGCGAGTTGAAGCTGGGACACTCCTCTTCCCAGCAATCAACGTTAACGACTCGGTAACAAAATCTAAGTTCGACAATGTATACGGCTGCAGGCACTCCCTTGTAGACGCTATCATGCGGGCGACAGACGTTCTAATCGCTGGTAAGCGGGCCCTGGTTCTCGGCTATGGTGATGTTGGTAAGGGCTCAGTACAGTCCTTGTCTGGACAGTCAGCCAAGGTCTCCATAACGGAGATAGATCCTATATGTGCACTCCAAGCTAGTATGATGGGCTACGACGTAGTGAGGATCGAAGATGTCGTATCAAAGATGGATATCTTTGTGACCGCAACGGGAAACAAGGACATCATCACCTCCCAACACATGGCTTCAATGAAGCACAACGCTATCGTCTGCAACATTGGTCACTTCGACAACGAGATCGACATCGCTGGCTTAGAGACTATGAGGCTAAATGGTGAGGTTGAGAAGATTGAGATCAAGCCACAGGTCCACGAGTGGAGGTTTACTAAGACTACCCACGGACCAAATGGTACAGGCCACTCAATAATCATCTTAGCAGAGGGTCGTTTAGTGAATCTGGGTTGTGCCACAGGCCATCCAAGTTTAGTAATGAGCGCCTCTTTCACTAACCAGACAATCGCACAGATTGAGCTTCACCTCAGGGCTGAGGACTACGGCGTGAACCCACTCGCGAACCCAGAAGCTAATAAGCCACCACAGGTAATCACTTTGCCTAAACACTTAGACGAAAAAGTAGCGTTGCTTCACCTTAAGAAATTCGATGTGAACCTAACGGAGCTAACAGCTGAGCAGGCTGCTTATATAGGTGTCGATGCGTCGGGCCCTTATAAACCTCACCACTACAGGTACTGATGCGAGGTAGCTCAATCGTTAGACAATAGACCCTACAACCACAATAGGTAAACACAATGATAGCACTCTCCCTCTTCGCTCTGTTCGGTTGTGGTGGCGAACAACAACTAGATGAAACGATATCTTTCAACATTGAGGATGGAGAGTACAGCAACCTGATAGCAGAGGTTACTGTTTCGTTGGAGCAGCCAGGGTCCGTATGGATAGAGTACATAGGTGATGAGGCCGAGGCCCTCAAAACACCCGCGACCCAGTCAGCTTTGGAGCATGAAGTTATCGTAGCGGTGATGAGGGCTAACTCCGAGTATGAGTTTACCATTCACGCTGAATACGACGACGGGAGCACAGGTGTAATTGTATCAAGTTACACAACAGGCCAGCTTCCACCATCTATAGCAGAATTTTCAGTTGATAATTACGCTGGTTATTCGGACGGCTATACGTTCTTCGGCCCTGCGGTAAAAGACATGTACTCTATTGCTACAGATGTTGACGGTAACGTCGTGTGGTATTTAGAGGAGCCAGGGGTAACTGAGAGGGAAGCTGATCGAGAGGTCAGACCGCTTGGGAATGGTGAGTTCCTGCTATTGAAGCAGGGCAGCGTACGTGTTGTGGATATCGCAGGTAATATACTTGTTGATATAGATGGGCGCGCCCTTGGGTTTGACCTTCACCATGACCTTGTACCACTTCCCAGTGGTGGCTATATGGGGATCGCGGCTGATGATAGAGAGATCTATGTAGAAGATCAGGGTAGAGTTAGCGTACGGGGAGACTCAGTTCTAGAGCTAGATTCCGAAGGTAACCTGGAGTGGCAGTGGTCTTCATTCGATCACCTAGATACAGCTAGGTTCCCAGGCCCTCTATCACTCGGTCTAACTATGGACCGCCAGGCAGTCGATTGGACCCACGCTAACGGTATTCAGTACAATGACTGGGATGATACAATCCTTCTCTCTTTGCGTCACCAGAGCCAGGTGATTCTTATTGATCACGCTACTGGCGATGTTGTATGGACGCTCGGCGAGGACGGAGACTTCACTTTAGATGGTGGAGAGTGGTTCTACAACCAGCACGCCCCAGAGCTTCTCGAGGACGGTATGATACTGATCTACGACAACGGCAACGAGCGCCCTACTCAAGATGGTAGGCACAGTCGAGCTGTCGTCTATCAACTCGACTATGACAACATGACTGCGACTCAGGTCTGGGAGTTTGATTCTGAGTTTTATACTGGCCGCCTAGGAGATATAGACCTGCTCGATAATGGCAACATCTTGGTATGCGCGGGGGGAGTCAGCTCTTCCGAAATAGCGAGGCTCTATGAGGTCCCCTTTGAGCCTTCTGCCGAGCCTGTATGGCAGCTAAACGTACCTGGAGAGTTGCTCTACAGAGGAACAAGGGTAAATAGTTTATATGAGTAGGTAAATTAGGGAGGTTGATTATGAGGATAGGGCGTATATTTGTCGATCTCACATTGTGTGCTGCTGTTCTAGTTGGGTGCGGAAAAGGGGGCGACGATACAGGCGGCGTGCCGCAAGCCTATCCAGCCTTTCCAGGAGAGCCCCCCGAAGCCTGGAGTGTTGAACTAGATTGGGGTGAGTCTGACTTTCCAGTAGGGCTGCAGTCAGGAGATCCTCAAAGCGACTCCATAGTTCTGTGGAGCCGATATGCTGGTTCCGAGCCCGTGGAGATGAGGGTGGTGTCTCATGATGGTGATGACTGGACTGAGGTCACTAGGGAAGAGGTCACGCCAGGTGAAGGCGGCTTTATTTATCAGGTGGTAGAGGGCTTGGAGGAGGATACCTGGCATAGCTTCACTTTTTCAGACAGCCAAGGAACATCTGGAATAGGTAGGTTTAGAACCCCACCTGAGTCTGGCCTAAGGACTGTCACATTTGGCGGAGTCTCATGTACAAAAGAAAGCTTTGCCCCTTTTCCCGCTCTCACGGCTGGCTCGAGTATGGGCTACGCGTTTACGCTTTTAGCTGGTGATCAGGTCTATTCTTATGAGGATGATCTTGAGGGCAAGCGGGTTGAGTGGGAGCAGAATCTCTCGACATCTGGATACCGTGATTTACTGGCATCGGCACCCTCAATAGCGACGTGGGACGACCATGAGGTGGCTAATGACTGGGGTACAGAATCGGTCTCTGAGCAGCGCATTGAGTCAGGTAAAGAGGCTTTCTTTGACTATATGGCTACTAGGCCTAGGTATGGGGACAACCTCTATAGATCGATCCGTTACAGCGACACTCTCGAGGTTTTTGTCTTAGATGTTCGGTCTGAGAGAAAGCCAGCTTTGGCGCAGTACATATCTCCTGAACAGATGGACTGGGTCATCGATGGCCTGGATGCTAGTACAGCTGTTTTTAAGCTCGTTCTTACATCTGTCCCGTTCACTGACTTTGAGGGCCTTATCGGCGAAGTGGCTGTAGCAGACAGGTGGCAGGGTTTCCCTGAACAACGAACTACGCTAGTTGAGGCTGCTGCTAGACATGAGAATGTTTACTTTCTCTCAGGTGATTTTCATGTCGGGTTTATCTCAAGGGTTGAGCCTTTAGGTGATGTTGGCTTTACCCTATACGATATACTTATGGGGCCAGGCGGTAACTCTGTAAACCCTATAGGGGACCTTCTTCTGGAGACAGACCAATTCCTTTTAGGTATTTCTGCTCGCAACACGACCCGGATCACGGCCGATCCACTAACGGAGACTCTTTTTGTGGAGTTTGTTGGTGAGGACGGAATCACATTAGAGAGCATGACATTGCCTGCTCCCATCCCACAACAGGCGGAGTGATAGAGAGTCGTGACTGACAAAATCCCAGTAGATCTATCTGAGTTCGAGCTAACTGTGCCATCTTCCAGTTTGTATAGGAGTGCGCCAGAGCGTCTGGGTTTAATTGCGGCAGTGGTCGCTACTGCTCTTGTCTTTATGCCTTGGTCGCTGGATATGGTTACCGAGAGGATCGACGGTGAACGTGTCGAGGTTGTTGGGGGAGTGCTAAGAGGTTTTCAGTTTGTATCAGGGCTAGTTGCTGGACTGTCGATGTTAATTGCCGCATGGTTGGCTTTTCGTCGCCGCTGGCTAGCCATTGTGGTTTTGTCGATTATTGCCATCTTGTCGGCTTCTTTTAGCTACATTCTAATGCCTAGTGGCTCAGGACTCTTTGTGGCTGAGGTGGATGGTTTGGTCGCCAGTTGGGGCTTGCCTTACTTTAACTTCGCTGCGGTCGTGGCCTTGGTCTGCTCTGTTGTGAGTCATTGGGGTGATGATTTACGTCTAGGTCTAAATGAAGGCCTCCATGGGCACAGAGGCGACTTGGCTCATGAGCCGACACCCCCATCAAAGGTGACAGTTGTTGTAACAGTTGTTCTCTTCGTAGCTATCGGGATCTTTTTGTTACTAGCAGAACCAGATGACAAGGGCTGGAAGGCTATGATTAGAAACTGGTTCTAAAAAGTCTGGTATATGGCCATAGGTGTGAAAACCTTTTGGGTCTTTTAATGCATGTCTATTTACCTGCGTGTATATGTTGTTTTGTGGTACTCTGGGTCGTGGCATAAAATGGCTCGATTAGCGAGCTACATCGGAGCGTAACTGTGCAGAAGCAAGAGACCCCAGTAGAGAACGAGAAGTCAACTAAAGAGACTACACATGTACAGGACTCCTCTGTTTCAAGTGCTGGTGGTGGAGGGGGCTCTAATACTGGCAAGGTCTCTCAGCAGTCTCTCGCTGACACTCAAAATACTGGTGGAAATCAGGCCGCATTGGAGCAGATGCGAGGCCAGGACCAATCTTCAGATTCTGGGCCAGAGCTAGTGTTGCCGACCCAAGCTGAGAGTACTGACTATATCGCAGGAGTGTACGCACGGCGCGGGGACATAAAGTTTACGAGAGACCAAATAATCGCAAAGGTTGGGTCCTTGCCTGATGCTAGTGCTGCGGTCAAAATAGCAGACCAAATTGAGATCAAAACCGCGGAGTATAAGGCTCTTGTGGATCGCAATAACAGCAAAAAGGTACCAAAGGTCAATGGAGAGATCCCTCAGGCCGAAGGCCCCTCAGAGGGGCAGCTCGCTGAGATACGGGAGCTCTGGGGTCAGATGGAGGCTGCGATGGCCTGGGCCCGCGGTGACTGTGAGGACTTCAGGGCAGAGCTTGATGTGCTGGAAAAAGCGATCGGCGAGAAGGCGTACGCACACCCAGATACCGAAAAGGTTGTAGAGGATATGTCTCAGAGCGCACTTGGAATGATCCGCCAGCAGTCAGGTTTCCCAATGGACGCTACAGACGGGGTAGCTCAGATCAGAGATGCGGCTGGCGATTCTACGGAGAAGGCGGCTGCTGAAGAGGTCATTGTCGGTCTTGGCTCTAGCCTAGAGTCGGGCTGGTCGGGGATCGTGGGTAAAGAGATGGACGCACTATTGGGTGTGTTCGAGAGCGGCAACGTCCGTGAGAGGTGCACCCTTTTGGGGAATTTCCAGAGTTGGTTTGCCTCAACAGTCTATCAGTCTGACACTGGGGCTCTTCAAGAATTTTTGAAGGCTGGTGGGATTGATAAGCAACAGGATCTGATCGAATATCAGTCTGGGCTATCAGAGGGCTCTGCCAAGAAAGGTAAGGAGCATAAGGCGTTACTTGGCGGTGACTGGATCGATGGCGATGTTGGTGACCATGAAGGAGCAGCGGCGGGGAAGAAGAGTTATCTGGACGCCAAGAGCGAACACCATGACCAGAAGAGCCCTAACGTTCCCCTTGATATGCTGAGTGAGAGCGAACTAATGGCAAAAGCGGGAGCGCTTGGGCTGCTTGGCGAAGGCCGCAAGGATGCCCCTACCGAGAATGTTAGAGAAGAGTTGACCCGCATGATTACGGCCAAACAGCAGGCCAGCGCCGATGAAGATGCGGATAACAGTAGAAAACAGAAAGCGGTGGGTAATTCGGGTGGAGGAGAGTCCAACCCAATGCATCGCTCCAAAAAGCGTAGAGATAGAGAACGACCAGACGAACTTTCAGCACGTGAGCAGAAAGCCCAAGGTGTCGAGCCAGACTTCGACCCATTCTTGGAGGGCTGGAAAGCTAATATCCTCAAAGAGGGCGAGTTCATAGAAGAGGCTCGTAATGCACTCGAGATGCCACTTCGATCTGGAATCTCAGGGACAACGTGGCGCTTTATGAACTACGCATCACTGGTAGGTGCAGATCTTCCTGCCTCTAGGCTCGCGATGTTTGGGTACTTAATCCTAATGGACGCCCACTCTTTCCATGAGGTAGCCACCGCAGCCTCGGCTTTTGTCCCTTACACACCAGGTAAATACACTGGCCTGGCTCCTCTGAATGACGCAGAGGTTGCCCAGTGGGCTCAGGGGCTCGGCATTCCAAAGGATCACCGCCCAATGTTTGCAGATATCAGCCATGGATCGTGAGCTAATCCGAAAGAAGCTAGCGCTATTGAGAGAGAAAAAAAGTAATGAGCACACAGTAGAGCCTGACGGAGCGGATGGCGGGAGCCTTATAAATTTAGGGGGTTTTCAGCTGTTTCGTAGCCAAGGGTCGATAGGCTCAGGCGACAGCTTGGGCGGCGACTCCGAAGGTGTGACTCCGCTATTGCGATACGAGGCCTGTTTTATCGACGGCTGGCGGGCGGGTGAGAGCTGTGCCTATCGCCTCATAGCGGGGACAACGACACGGAACCCAAAGGGGCTGTCGCTGATAAACAGCTGTTGCGGAACAGTTAAGGCCGAAAGCTTGGAAGAGCTAGAGGTTCAGTTGTTCAAGGTGGCGGGTGATCTGAAGCCCAACCCCCTACTAGGTGGTGATTTTGAACACCAAAGTCTGTATTGGGACCCTGCCTCAAAATCTCTGAAGAGTAGCGGGAATCTGGTGGTGAGCCTTATCAAAGGTGGTGACAATAGGCAGGCGCTTGGGTCTCCTTCAGCGGGCTCTCCGTGGCGCGACCTGTGTCGCAGTGAGATCCCTAAGCTTCATGAGCTCTTCGATCCCTCGGTTCAGCGTATGAGAGAAAAGCCAGCGTCTGATACAGGGCAACCCTATGTAGAGTTAGAGAGGCAGGACGCCCAGTATCGACAACAGGTATCAGGTGCATTCTCGGCGGGTGTAGAGAGCTTGGAGAGGCTCAGTTCTTTTCAGCGCCAAAAGAAAGCGGCTTGTCCTCAGTGTAGTAAGCTCGCCAATAAGTCGGATTGTTTGAACGCAGGCGACAACGGCTACAACCTCTGTAGGTACTGCTTTTCGGCCTATTTTAACTTTTCCGCTCTGGGTAACTACCACGGGTCAGATGACGACTCTGATGATTATGAGCGCCGTATGGCTGTGGCCTCTATAGTTCGTTCTTTTATGAGCTCCATCAACAGGATCGAACGGATGACGGCAGAGGGTCGTTACCGCAACGGTAAAACACCCGAATACCCTACCGTTGGTGACGAGATAATGCGGATTTACTACGCAGGGATGATGCTTAATTGGGACTATTTTGTCGAGGAATCTGGTTGAACAGCAACCAAGGCCCTCTCCCCACGCCCGCCTTTTTCCACACTCACCATTACGCCCCCTTTTCTCCAGCCCTCTACGACTAGGCGTACACGGGCTGGTAGGCGACTGTTTCCCTCGGTTGTGACGATAACCACACTGCAGAGCCCCCTCTCGGCGGCTCGTAGTATTCGGGCGCCTGTTTTTCCTATGTTTGGCGGGTCTATAACGATCACAAGCTCAAAACAGCCCGATCCAGTCAACTGCTCTGCGGCCCATTGACATTGAGTTATCTGAGGTCTCGCTAAGATCAGTTTCTTGAGGTCAACGTTGGACCACCCTGTAGGGTTGAATAGGCAAAGTGGATCAACTATGGCCACTAGCCCCTCGTTTTTAGTTAGACTGCTGACTGCTGGCTGTAATATTGAGAGCCTGCCTGAACCCATGCGACCAGATACCTCTGATAGATATGGCCATCCACATATCGCTCTATTCAACTCAGGAGTGCCCGTATTCAGATTTCGACATGGAAGATCAGGTGATTGGGTAATGGCTTTGATTTTTTGTCGAAGCTCTTCTATCGAGGTCTCTTTTTTACTGAACATTTGTTCAGTATAGCCAGGTACGTCAGCGGTCGTCAAATTGACTTTGGATTTCATTATTATCTGGTGAAAGTCTAGATTAATAGATATATGCGCTCGAGTTGGGATGAACCTAAGGGAGAGCCTGTGACACTTGAGACCACACTTTTATCGAAACTACCGCACAACACTCCAGCAAAGGTGGTCGATGTTATTGGCTCTCGATCTCTTCGCCGTCGACTTTTGGAATTGGGCTTTACAGAAAAGGTTGAGGTCGAGATTGTTGGTGCCGCACCCTTTGGGGACCCCTTGCAGGTTGTGGTTCGACAGGGCCTCTTCTCCTTGAGGGGGTCTGAAGCGGAGTGTGTTAAGGTGTCCCTGTGAAAGAGTTAAAAGCCCGCCCACTAATCGCGTTGGCTGGAAACCCTAACACGGGAAAGACAACCTTATTTAACGCCCTCACTAGGGGTCAGGCTCGTGTTGGAAATTACCCTGGTGTTACAGTTGAATGTGCTCAGGGTGAGGTCTCAATAGGTGATGGTTCCGCTGATATAAT